>Ga0315551_10001902_pt1 | contig 15630 bp, 11 predicted proteins | sample SalMarSW160290MG_FD_203678 | JGI IMG/M metagenome (GOLD analysis project Ga0315551, IMG submission 203678) | Salt marsh sediment microbial communities from the Plum Island Ecosystem LTER, Massachusetts, United States - Salt Marsh Sediment SW1602-90 ... | reverse complement strand
CATTCCCCCTGCATTTTATATCAAAGTTTTTGGCCTCAATACTCAGTTTACTTACAGGTATTACTGAGGTGTTGACAGAAAAGTTCTCCTCACTTCCCCTTTCAACTATTGACAATATAGGGATGACACCAGTTGAATGTATCCTGTTAGCGATGACTATATTTCTCTTTGCGTGGTACATTCTGAAAAAGCAGTCTGTCTCAATCAACTATCCTCTCATTGCCCTGCTTCTCCTGTCATTTACAGGTACGGTAAAAGAGATCTCTACCCGCAGTACCAGCGAACTTTTTGTTTACAACACTATTGGTTCTTCAACCGTAGGTATCAGAACAGGTAAAATGCTTACTTATTACTCTGATTCAGTTTCAGCTTCAGCAAAACCGGAAGTATTAAAGCATAGTGCAACAATGTGGCTTAAACTGATAAACAGAACCATCCCTGATAAAAAATGTTTTTTACGTACCGCCGACAAAAAGATATTGATATGTAATTCACTTAATTATAAAATGTTGCAAGATCTAAAACCTGATATAATAATACTTAATGGTTATTATCCACGGCTTGAAAGAGGTACTGACTTTGAATCAGATCTGCAGGCGCTGATAATAACCTCTGAAGCGTCAACAAGTTTTCGACTTCCTGACAACCTGAACCGTGAAAGAGTAGATACCATCCATTTTGTAAGGAAATCGGGAGCTTTCAGAATGAGGCTGTAATTTTTATTTTTGCCACAATAACACCAGGGCACTAAGGTCCACCAAGTTAATCCTCTGGCGTGGAACACAACGGCCGCTGACGCGGCACACATCAGCCCTGGGAATAATCCATGCTATCATTGTTATAAAATAAATCTCACAAAAAACTTGAGTATTACCGTATTTATATCTTATTTTGCCATGTTTTTTCAATGAGTTTATTATGAGAATAATAATTGCCGGAGCCGGGGAAGTAGGGACTCATCTTGCGAAGATGTTATCGAATGAGAATCATGAAATAATACTCATTGATACGGAAGAAACAACTCTTAAACCTGTTGATTCTTCCCTCGATGTTCTTACCTATCATGGTTCCGCCACATCAGTTAAGATGCTGCAGGATATTTTGCACAAAAAAACTGACCTTTTTATAGCTGTTACTCACTGGGAGGACACAAACATAACAGCGTCGATCCTTGCAAAAAGATATGGTGCAATAAAAACTATTGCCCGTATTGATAACCTCGAATACCTCGGATTTTCGACACTTGATTTTTTCAAATCGCTTGGCATTGATTCTCTTATATACCCCGAGCTGATTGCAGCCCGCGAGGTGCTTGGTTTGCTTCACGAAACCGGCACTACTGAATTTATGGAGTTCTCAGGAGGTAAGCTTGCAATGTATGTTCAGAAGCTTGATGAAAAGGCACCAATACTGAACAAGACTCTCGAAGAAATTGCAATTAGTTATAAAACAGAGCAATACAGGGCAGTAGCAATTAAGCGAAACGAGAAGACTATTATCCCGAGGGGAAACGAAATGTTCCAGCTTGGTGACCTTGTTTTTGTTATCTCCACTCATGCAGGCATTGATGAAATGATGGCCACATCGGGTAAGGAGAATTTTGAAGCCAAAAGTATTATGATCCTCGGTGGAAGCAGAATAGGAAAACATGTGGCATTATATATGCAGAAAGCGTGTGAGGTGAAACTGATCGACTCAGATGCTGAACGATGTGAAGACCTGGCTGAGATCCTTGATAACACTCTCATTATCTGTGGCGATTGCCGCGATGTTGAAATGCTCGAAAGAGAAGGTATTTCGAAAATGGATGCTTTTGTGGCGGTAACAGGTAATTCCGAGACAAATATCCTTTCATGTCTGCTTGCCAAAAAGCTGGGAGTAAAAAAGACAGTGGCTGAAGTAGAGAATATGGAGTATATCAACCTTGCGGAAAACTCGGGTATCGATACAATAATAAACAAGAAGATTTCAGCAGCAAGCCGCATATTCCGCCACACAACCAATCCCAATGTTACCCAGGTCAAGTATATGACAGGTACAGAAGCAGAGGTTCTTGAGTTTAATGTTCCTGCAAACGCAAAAATAACAAAGGGCACCCTCCGGAGCCTTGACTTCCCCAAAGATGCTATCGTCGGAGGTGGCACAAGTGATGGTGTCCCGTTCATTGCAACAGGCGATACTATGATAAAGGCAAACGATAAAGTAGTGGTTTTTACTCTTCCCGCAGCCTACGAAAAATTGTCAAAATTCTTTACCTGACCGGTTAAATGATCAACTTCAGGATAATAGCCAGGGCCTTCAGCCAGATGCTGATCATTGAAGGATTATTCATGCTGGTCTCCTCTGTCGTTTCTATCCTGTATAAGGAACAAGCCTCTCCGTTTCTTTATTCAGCAATCATCACACTTATTACAGGTATTCTTGTATTTACTCCTCTTCGCCATGAGGAGCGGGATTACGGTACAAGGGAAGGATATATTATTATCGCTGGTATATGGCTTATATTCAGCCTTCTCAGTACATTGCCATTCATATTTAGCAATACTGTTGAAAGCTTCACCGATGCATTCTTTGAATCAATGGCGGGATTTACAACTACAAATGCGACAATATTCAGGGATATAGAATCTTTGCCCCGGGGCATACTGTTCTGGAGAAGTATTATTCAATGGTTAGGAGGTATCGGAATAATTATAGTATCACTCTCGGTATTACCGGTTCTGAAATCACTTAATATCCAGCTCTCGACTACAGAATATTCCGGACAGACAGATCCCCAGATACATCCCAAAGCCATAGGGACAGTTACACGGCTGGTGACAATATATGTTGTCATCACTCTTATTGAGGCTTTGATATTGATATTGGGAAGAATGCCGGTTTTTGATGCGATATGCCATTCCTTCTCCACTCTTTCAACAGGTGGCTTCTCCACACACAATGAAGGAATAGCAGCTTTTACTTCACCTTTTATAAGGGCTATGATTACTCTTTTTATGTTTATTGCGGGAACCAATATGACTATTATATATTTTGCACTGAAACGTAATTTCAAAAAGATCACCGGCAATAATGAGCTTATTTTTTATATAATCATCATTCTTATATTTTCATTGATTGTAGCCTCCCTCCTTAATCTTAAATCAGGTCAGTCATCAGGCAAAGCTATCTCCGACGGAATTTTCCATGTTGTATCAATAGTAACCACAACAGGTTTTTACACTCAGGATTTTAATCTATGGGGAAGTTTTCTTATACTCATTATTTTTATTCTGATGTTCACAGGAGGTATGGCAGGCTCTGCAAGTGGCAGTATCAAAATCCTCAGACTTTTGATTATTGCAAAAAACAATCGCCATGAATTCAGACGTCTTATTCATCCGAATGCTTATGTACCTGTTCGTATTGATAAAAAGGCAATACCGGAAAATATAGTATACAACCTTCTTATTTTTATTACTTTATATTTTATTATAATGTGTATAGGGACGTTGTTCATTTCCTTTATGGGGTATGATATTGTCACGTCCCTGAGTACTTCTGCTTCAATACTTGGTAATATTGGTCCCGGACTGGGAGCTTTCGGACCTTTCTCAAATTACGCGGATATTCCGGTAATTGGCAAATGGTTTTTGTCAGCCCTGATGCTTGTTGGCAGACTTGAATTACTGGCTGTTATTATTCTTTTTACCAGGGGATTCTATAAGAGATAATTACCATTCCAACTCTCCTAATCCCTGCCTGACGACTTGAATTTCGTCTCCTGTACAATCAACAATGGTGGATGCTTCATTTCTGCCATATCCGCCGTTAATAACCACATCCGCAAAACTACGGTATTTCTCAAATATCAGTTCAGGATCTGTTGTATACTCAATCACTTCATCCTGATCATGAATGGATGTTGTGATTATCGGATAACCAAGCTCCCTTACAAGTTCAAGGACTATCTGATTATCAGGTATTCTGATACCGACAGTTTTTTTCTTATTCTTGAATAGCTTGGGTATCTGGTTATTAGCCTTGACAATAAATGTGAACGGGCCAGGCAGATTTCTCTTGAGTAATTTGAAAATAGAGTTATCCCTGATGATGGTGTATTCCGAAAGCTGACTCATGTCATGAAAAATGATTGACATGTCGGGATTATCGGGATTCATTCCCTTAAAACGGGCAATTTTTTCAATTGATTTATGAACTCTGATATCGCAACCCATGGCATAAACTGTATCAGTAGGATAGATTATTATACCTCCTGCTTCAAGTATATCAACCACCTTTCGTATGCGGGCAGGATTGGGATTTTCGTTATAGATCCTTAATAACATGATGAATAGTAATTACTGTAAAAATTGTTTAAAGTGCCTGGAGTTAGTCTTACCTCTCTTCCATTTTTTGCCCCGCCTTCAGGGGATTTGGGGGGTCCTTAGCCCCCCCTTGGGGGGTTTGGGGGGTCCTTAGCCCCCCCCTGGGGGGGTTGGAGGGTCCTTAGCCCCCCCTTGGGGGGGTTGGGGGGTCCTTACCCTTAGAGGTATTAGAGGTAATAGTCAGTCACTTAAAAAGGGTAAGCTCCTTATATCGCACCGCTACAACTGCCTACCCTTGCTACCTTCCGATCCTGGGGGAGTTCAGCAGGAGCTGGTCGTATAAGACTTACCCTGTACAAAATTACAAAATTTCCGGAAGCCGGCAAAATAATTATTCCGGTTTACAGGTGACTATCATATTCATTTTGTCTATATTTGCTGTTACCCTGACTGAATAATAACAAAATAACCCACCTTAGCCGCTCCGTTGCTGAAGCTAAGGAGCATAAGCGACAAGGCTACGGTGGGCAATGCAAATAACCCCACCTTCGCCAAGGCTTCGGTGGGCAAAGTAATAACCAATAACCAATAACCAATAAAAAAAACCATGGAACAAAAAACTAACGTCTGGAAAGCTAATCTCAACAATGGTCTGATCTTAGGACTGGTCGGTATAGTCTATTCACTGATCATGTATTTCCTTAACCTGACGCTCAATAACATCCAGGGATACGTATTTCTTCTGATTCAGATTGTAATTCTGTTCTACCTGGTAAAATCCTACAGGGACAACTACCTTCATGGCTATATTACTTATGGTCAGGCAGTTGGCTCAGGAGTCATTATGTTCCTTTACTATGCAATCATAATGGCTGTATTTGCTTACATACTATACGCTGTCATTGATACAGGATTAATTGATAAGCAACTTGCACTCACCGAAGAGAAGCTCCTGGCGAGAGGCTTGCCGCAGGCTCAGATTGATGCCCAAATGGCGGTACAGGAAAAAATCATGAAGCCTGCAATCATGGCCCCGGTCTCAATTTTCGGCAATATGTTTACCGGGGTGATCATGACGCTTATTGTTGCAATCTTTGTGAGAAAAGAAGGAAATCCCCTGATTGAAGATACTGAAAAATAATCCTGTGAGCCGGTAAGATGGATCTGTCGGTTGTCATACCTGTTTATAATGAGGAGGAGTCAATCCAGGAACTGGCTGATTGGATTGATAAGGTTTGCTTAAAAGAGAGCTTCTCATATGAGACCATCTTTATTGATGACGGAAGTACCGATTCTTCATGGGAAAAGATAACAGGCCTGGCGAGGGTTAATAAATCGGTTAAAGGATTCCGGTTCAGAAGGAATTACGGAAAGGCCGCAGCACTTCACACAGGTTTTGCGGAAGCATCAGGAGATGTAGTGGTTACCATGGATTCCGATCTTCAGGACAGCCCCGATGAGATACCGGAGCTTGCCAGAATGATAAATGAGGAGGGATTCGACATGGTATCGGGGTGGAAAAAGAAGAGATATGATCCTTTTTTCAAGCGTTGTACAAGCAGGTTTTATAATGGAACAGCACGACTGGCATCAGGAATAAAACTTCATGATTTCAATTGCGGACTAAAAGCTTATCGCAACGAAGTGGTTAAGGGTATAGAAGTGTTCGGGGAAATGCACAGATACATACCATTGCTCGTTAAAAGAGCAGGTTTCGGAAAAATTGGGGAAAAAGTAGTGGCCCATAGTCCAAGAAAATACGGGATCTCGAAATATGGTCTCGACAGGTTTATTAAAGGGTATCTCGATCTGCTGACCATAGGGTTTATCACTCGTTTTGGCAAAAGCCCCATGCATCTTTTCGGATCGCTGGGAACACTTATGTTCCTTATAGGTTTTATCATGGCCGGCTACCTGGGTATCAGGAAACTTGTTTTTGTACACCAAAACCTGCTGGCTCCTCTGGTAACCGACAGTCCCTATTTCTATATTGCATTAACGGCAATGATAATAGGATCATTTCTTTTCCTGACCGGCTTTCTGGCAGAATTAATTAACAGAAACTCACCTGAAAGGAATACATATCTGATTAAGGACAGGGTGAATGTGTGAGGATCCCCCGAGGGGCCGGGGATGAGTTTCACCTATTTCCCCAGCGCCTTTACGATATGTTCCAGCAGGCATTTGAGGTAAACCTCGGTTATTGATACTGTCATCTTATCCCAGGAAAATCGTTCTTTTTCTTCTCCTACTCCTTTTGTAAAATCACTCTTCCGATTATTATCGAAATAATCGATAATTGCTTCAGTAATCTCTTTCGGTTCAGGTTTAACAACATAACCACATTTCCCGTGGGGAACTATCTCTTTTAATCCTCCAACATCTGTGACAAGCATAGGTTTTTCAAAATGATAGGCGATCTGTGTTACACCGCTCTGCGTTGCACTCTTATATGGTTGTACAATAAGATCGGCAGCACTGAAGAATAAGGCAACCTCATCATTATTTATGAAACGATCATAAATAATCAACTCATTTTCAATATTATATTTTCTGATTAGCTCACGGTAAGGAGTATCATCCTCATAAAACTCCCCGGCAATGATTAACTTAAGATTCCTGTCTCTGAGGCGCTTATCTGAAAAAGCTGCGAGAAGTAAATCCAGACCCTTATATCCCCTGATGAATCCGAAAAACAACAGGTATGATTTGTCAGGTTGAAGCTTAAGCTTTTTTAAAGCATCTTTCCTTGATATTTTCGTACCATAATTATCAAACAATGGATGAGGATTCAGTATAACAGGTATGTTTTTCCTAAATGTATTCAATTGATCCTTAACTGTTTGAGACATCACAATGGCTCCATCAATGCATTTAATAAAATATTTTGTTAGAATCTTATCTCCCGGACGCTTTTCGTGAGGGACTATATTGTCAAAAATGGCGATTATCTTGGTATATCTGTACCTGTTATTTTTTGCTATCCTGGCAATGGTTCCCAGGCATGGAGCCATGAACGGCAACCAGAATCTGATAAGAAGGATGTCCGGCCACTCTTTTCTTATCCTGAAACCTGTTATGATCCAGTTTAAAGGATTGATGGAATTAACCACCCGTCTTATCCTTATCCCTTCAGGAGGCGGACTATCGGTATATTGAGTTTTTCCGGGGAAGAACAGCCTCGGATATTGCAGTTTAAAGGTGCGAATATCAACATCATGACCCTCTTCGTTAAACTGTACTGCCAGCCTGTTGCTGAAATCAGCAATTCCGCCACGATAAGGATGGGCAGGGCCGAGAATAGTAATTCGCATCCGGATGATAAAATAATCAGTAAAAATAAAAAATCTGTGATTAATAAGATACTGATGCAATTAAATACATTTCTTTTTACCCAGGACCCAGAACCAAGGACCCAGAACCCGGGACCCAGCAACCGTTTTATCCATAAAGATAATCTTTAAGATAGTCAAACTTCTTAGTCAACTTCCCTCCCATCGTTACTGTGGCCCTCTCAATCATTGGACTTTGCGTGCCTGTCAGGAGGTTATGTAAAACATTCTTCATCAGTTGTTTGCCAAAGTCGAGCGATGCATCACGAGGCAGTTCGCCGGGCAGGTTATCGATCGACATAACAGTTATATTGGATGGACGAAGAAAGGCTGGTTCTTCTTTATCAAGTTGTGGATTATATCCATAGAAGGGATCGGCGATCGTGGTGGCTCTTAAGGTTGAAGGAATGGGACCGCTAATATCGCAGCTTACGTCGGCAATGACTGAGATCCTGAAACCAGGATTTTTCATATCATCCTTAGTAAAAAAAACCGGTGAACGCGGATCCCAGTAATGACCGGTAATCAGGATATCAGTAACCATTGTAAAAGGCAAAAAAGTTGACTCATATTCGTCCGGATGTTTTATAAAATGATTGAAACTGAAGGGTGATCCGGCTTTGTGTCGTGTGTAATGTTCGGGACCAATCTGGCAGACAACCGGAACATCATACTCCCTGTTCAGAATGTCTTCTGCACTCACTATTACAGGATTGCATATATTCAGAGTTTCCATTGCACCATTTGCAACCCTTCCCCTGCCTGTTACAAGTATTTTTAATCCTGGTTTGAGTTCGATAAGTCTCAGTCCGGCCCACATCTCCTCGAGATCGTGGCACTGATGTGCAGGTTTCAATCTGAACTTATTAGTTGTTATTCCCCTGGCCCTGAGCCCGTTATATGCACCTACTATTCCGGCATACCTGCCAAAAGACACTACCCTCTCCCCTGTATCAGTTGAAAGATATTCATAATCTATAAGTCTGATTTTCTTATTAACGATCTCTGTGAACATTTCCCGGTTATATGGTTGTTTCTTACCGACATGGGCAAAGAAAAGGTATGTTTTTCCCGGTATTAATGTTCGTTTATCAACTTCCTTCACCCCCAGCAGGATATCACAGTTACTGAGATCCTCTTTAAGCGGGATATCGAGGTACTCATACTCCTCATCGGAGTAGCACCGGATATCGCTGGGTTGAACAATGAATTCTGCATTGGGATAGAGTTTCCTGAGGGCTGTTATCTGGGGTGGAGTCAGGGGAACCCTTCTGTCGGGAGGATTTTTTGTTTCGCGGAGGATACCCACTCTGATTGTTTTTTCCATAGGCAGGGGCATTAACAACAACATGCCAAGGTACCTACTTTCTTCTGATTTTTTAGCTCTCCCCTTCCCCTTTGGAACATTATTTGTATCTTTGCAGTATCTATTACCGGGGCTGACATGGCTTTGACAGCTTGAGAGGTGGTATGTAAGCATGCAGTGTGTGGTGGCGCGTCACTTAAACAGTGTCACAGAACAATAAAAGGCGAATACGATTACGCTCTCGCTGCTTAGGCGAATAACAGTAGCTTAAGCTTACCCGGCACAGGTTGCCGGGACGGGACGTCTCCCGGGCGGTTCCGCCCTGATCCAACCCGATACGGAGGCGCTCGCAATTCAGGGATAGCCTGAAGGTAGTTCCGACCCGATGGTGAAAACAACAGGAACTAAGGACCGGTTAGGTTGTTCTGCAGCTGACAGGTCACGAAAAACAAGCAGGACTAAGCATGTAGAAAGCGTATGGTCTCCTTGTCTGGACCGGGGTTCGATTCCCCGCAGCTCCACGACTTTGAAAGTTAATTTTATTTAAATGTCTTAAATTAAATGTTTTAAGACATTTTTACTTCTCTTCAACCATCGAATTTTATCAGGTAAAACCAGAAAAAATGATACTAATTCGGATACCTATTTACAAATTTTCAATATTGGTATCCGAATAAGCTCTAATAAGTTGTATTAAAATTCATTAAAATTTATGTTATTATAATTAATGTTTCGCACTTAATTTATTTTGCTGTTTGATAGTATTATACAAAAATAGTTTTTTATCTATCTTATTGTTTTTCAATTCTCTAAAGTTTCCATTTTCAGTTATGCTGCTGCTTGAGATTGAGTCTTTATTGGAAGTATTCGACATATGATATCAAAAGCCTCTTCATCACTCATTATTTTTTCAATCAGCTCCATTTCATCAATCCCGTCAAATAGTTTCTCGATAACAGTCAGTAATTCTATAAACAATCCCCAGAGTCTTTCACTGAGGCGATATTGGATAGTCTGCTCACTAATATGTTTGAATATTCCCCACTTAGTTTCGTAAGTATCAAAACGATATTGCATGCTTAATAATATATACTGTATCATTGTCATTGTTATATCTGCTATATGTGCATCAAAGTTATTAGACTGGCAACGCCCTAAGTATAACAACTGTTTTGATTCTTTAAAGAATACCTCCAGCGTCCATCGTATTTGATAAATCTCAATCATTTTTATGAACGATATATCTGTATCGGTAGTCAATATAACATGCCATTTACCATTGGCTCCCTGCTTGCTGTAAAACAACTTTAAAGAATAGCCTTTATATTCCACGGACGCCTCTTGATAATGCAAATGGAGTTTCCTGCATCTTTTGGGCTTACCTAGTGTGTTGCGTATCTGACTATGAGTTAACTGCCTGGTGCGATAATTAAATAGCGTTTTCGGTGTGCTGTACATACCTATCAAATGAACAGTCTGATTTTTAACTCTTTTTACAGCATCGATAAAGGCTTCACAAGTAAACCAACTATCCATTAGTGCGTAGTCAACCTTAAAACCCTGGCTTATTGTTCTGCGGAACATATTTATAGCCGTCTCAATCTTACTGTTATCTACTTCCTTTGACCTGTCATAAGAATGACTACCTTTCTCTCGTCTGGTCCGGTGTTGCTTTTTATAATACTTCTTCTTAAGCCCATAAGGCCTCTCTTTATTCTTACCCTTCTCACGGTGTAGAGAAAAATCCAAAGGAATAAATGATGTGCCATCCCAATAACCTGCGACTAATAATTTAAATCCAAGTATGCTTCTTCGTAAGACATGATCCCACACATAAGATACTTTCTCAATCAATCTGCCACTCTTGGGTAGTGTGCTGTCATCTACAATAAAACATCTTGGGGAGCCACCATCCTGTTTACTCTTGTCGTTAATAACATTCCTGAATTTGCATGCAAAAAGCCAAAGTATGACACGCCAACATGTTCCAGGATTGTTCTTCATCCGGTAAAAGACATCTTTCTTTATTGTTGCCAGTTCAATCAGGTAATGATTATACATACTGTTGACTGTCTCAATTCCAAGGAATGGTAATGATAGTAACATCGTGAATATGTTCTCAAAACTATATCCTCTAAGCTTAAAGGGGCCCAAAGCCTTGCACAATGATGAAAATGTAAAACTTTTCAAAGAACTCTTTATAAAATCCGGCTCTACCCAGCTATGGGTAAAACTTGTTTTTAATTCTGATATCTTATTTATACCTTTGTTTGGGAGCATGGTTATTTTGTTTTTTGTTCAACACTAATATATTGAATATTAGTGAATTAACAAATTTTTCATGCTCCTTTTATTAACTTATTTTGCTATTTATCAACCATTTATATTATCTGCGAAACATTAATAATATAAGTGATATGTCTGTAAAAATTCATTTCTTAAACCTTGGTGCAGGAGACTGTACCATTATTCAAAAGCCTTATGCCCTGACCACACTTGGTGGGTCAAATTGTAATTAACATACATAACTTTACAAAAAAGTACTTCGGTCAAGGATTGTCAAGGTTACTGTTTTTCCAGCATTAAATAGAAACTTTAAAATCTTTAAGTTCTACAATATTATTTAGCAATATAAAAATTGATAATATTAATAAGTTGAACGTAATACTCGAAAAACCTCAGATCCTTTGGAAAACTTTTTAAACATATTTCGGACAACTTGGGAGATTGATATAAAGGCCATATTTGAAAAAGGCCTAATCGTGTATGAACGGCAACTTCAATCAATCTTATATAACCAACTAAGAGTGAGACTAACTATTGACTATGAAATCTATATTGAACCTGTAATTTATCAATTAGATAAAATAAAACCAGATATGGTGATTACTAAAGATAAGAGAATAATATCTATTATAGAACTGAAATCCAAGCCGTGGGAATATCCTGAGTTTTTTAGTGATATGAAGAAACTTGTGAGATTCAAAAAAGAACTTATAAATAATAAAGAAATTGTACTAGGATGGATTCCTAAATCCGTTGACTGGTTTGAGCAAGACAATCATGAGAATTTGAAATTAACCTATAGTATAGATAAAGATTTACAACTAATATTGGCAATAATAGCAAAACATGATTCTGATATTATTACCAAGGAATTAAAAGATTACGCTAATTATATTGATATTAAAGATTTTAAAGTATTTCTTGGTTATATCAAAAAAGACGAAACGATTGAATTCAAAATGAAATAGAACTACACTCACGTTAATAGCCTATGCCTTTGCCACAGTATTAACACAGTCCTCCTACTTAGTGCCAGATAGGTTCCTATAAAATGACAGAATGCCATCTTTCTTTAATTATTTCATCTCCTCTGGAGTTTGTTTTGCAAGCACATTTAAAAGCCACACGTTCTCAAGCTCAAACCAAAGCTTTTAAAAGAGCTTGCAAAAATCAACCTCTGTGTAAGGTGACTTAAAAAACTTGTAACTTTCAACCACCCCTCTTGCATCACTTTGTCAAGCCCTACAAGCAGACCCACTAACAAAAGCATTCCAAAGAGCTGCAATTTTGCAAGCCCGTAGTTTTGTTGTATTTTTACCTGAATATTATAATATTGAGCTTTAATGAATTAGTATGGAACAATAATTTTAATACAAAACCGTGAAATTGTGTGTCTTATTATCAATATATATACATATAAAGTCATTTAATTGAAAATAATATGGTTTGTATATTTTAAGTAATTTGTCAATCTAATTATGTATTTCGCAAATTATTATAGTTAAAAAATCAATAAATAGACTTAAAGTCGTACTTGCAGAACGAAGAAGAACTAATAAAGGGTTAGCTGAAAGGGTAGGTAAAAATGCTGCAACCGTTTCAATATGGTGTACTAATGAAATGTAACCATCCTTAGAAACAATGATAGAAATAGCAGAAGTCTTAAATATTGACATCAAAGATATACTGAATTCGACAAAATAGAAATGAATATTAATAAAAGAGAGATACCAGATAGTGCTATTGATGCAGTTGCAAGATACATCAATGAGAGAAATAATAAAATCCCTTACATTCAAACAATTTTGACTGTTGATGGAAATACAGAAACTCCTCATTATTTTGAAATAATTTCATTCAATGAAATTGATAATACACCGACAAAATTTTTTGCAATTGATGGAAGTTATAATTATCAAGAATTTTATAATGGTCTTTCAATAGGCATATATACAGCAGGATACATATGTTATGATAATGGGAATCAAATTAGATTAAATAATTTGAATGACCCAGTTATTCTTGGGAAATGCTATTATCCTAATCATATTCTAATAACCAATGAAAACGATAATTATGCCATTTTTGATGAACTTTTAACCTTAGAGCCTGTTCTGAACCTGCTCAATTTTTTTGAAGATGAACACAAAAATATTTGGGGATGGGGAGAAAATACCAGAGATACTATTTCAAGTAATATATCTAAATTGTTAGGATTCTGCCAGGAAATTATTGAATGGTCTCTTGTTTATGAAATAGCAAACCTTGAAATAGTTAGAGAAGGTGACTTCATTTTAAGAGATGGAACTTTACGTTCCAATAATATAAAACAAAAATATTTAGTCAAGCTAGGTAAATATCTAAAGGAAAAAGGAATTACTATAATAGGAATAACGAAAAACTCACCCATAAAATTAGAACTATCTTCATCTTTTAAAAAGATAGATAGCTATTTGCAGGACGAACTTAAACCAAAATATCCTTTTACAATTAATGACTCAAAAAGACAAAAATTATGTTGTTGGTTTGAAGTCTCTGAAGAAACACTAAAAGCGGCATATAGTGGTGATATGTATGCAAGGAAGAATATTGAAGGAGGAAGGGGATTTGGATTATTTTTTACAGCAAGGTTGGACTATGTTGAAAAGCTACAAAATTATGATTGGATTATTATTGATGTTAACATTTTCGACGCAATTCCAAGTATTGACCAGAATGACTTTAAAAGAGATTATAATAAATTAAAATACTTATTTAAAGAATTAACCAGACTAACACAAGAACATTATATATTAGGTTATCCTTATCCATTAGTGGAAGTTCATAATTTTGTGACGCTTAAAAAGGAATTCAAGGAAGAAATAATTAAACGAGTTAAATTTTCATTATTTAAAGATCAGAAAATGGATAACGTTGAAATTGAAAATCTATTTTTTGATATTCATGAAAGGTTTTAAACAATGGAAAATAGAAGAAAAGACTTTGGTGTTTTGTACGGGCAAAAAACGACAGAAGAGCACCTTCTAATTTATTCTTCATATGAAGATTCAAAAGCCAGTCCAAATACCGGTGATTTTATTGTTTTGACCCAAAGAGATGAGGGTGGAAGAAAATTTCTGGCACGTATTGAAGCAGAAATATATGACGAAGACCCTATTTTTCGTTCACAAGATAAAACATTAGTTTCTGTACATTATGCTAGAATTGCAGAAAGAGAGCTTTCTGAAAGAGATAAGCAAAAAATATTCAGCTACACATATAAAATAAATCTCCTTGGAACTTTCACAAGTGATGGAAAAGATTTTTCAACTGCTGTAAGAAAATTACCATCAGTATCTTATTTAGCAAGATATATTAATCCTGTCGAGTTTGACAATATCATTAATGGAGTGAATCAACAAGGAATACCAATTGGTAAATTATGTATAGGCGAAGAAATACATCTTGATAAAAAAAATATCTTATTTGATATTGAAAAACTTAGGGAAAAACGCACCATGATTTTTGCTCAATCCGGCTTTGGTAAAACAAATATGATGAAAGTTTTACTATATAATATGTTAAATGACACAGGTTATGGGAAATTGATATTTGATTTAAATGGCGAGTATTGTTTCAAGAGTAAAAAAACATATGGATTAGCAGATATAGATGAACCCAAAGTAAAAGATAATCTTGTATTATTTACAGATAAAAAATTTGACGATAAGTATATAGACAGATTTATATACGGTGGAAAGGTTTTAATAAATATGCCATCTCATTTAACCGTTAGTGATATTTTATCATTTGGTGCTGGTTTCTCTGAAGTAATGAAATCATTTTTACTTTATCTTGAGGAGGAGCAAGTTTCTAATTTTATTCAAAAAATTGATACTTACGTCAGTAATCCAGAAAACTTACATCGTGATTTCTCAGACTTCTTTGGGACCATAAAAAAAAAAGAGCCTGATACCAGTGCTAGAAGAACTATAATGGCTATTCGAAAACGAATAAGCAGATTAGTTGACGAAGGTAAAGGATTGCATTTATCCTCATCAACTATGATGGAAGATGTCTTTAAATATCTAAAACAAGGCAAATGTAAGCGGCAATTTACAATGTAGGAAAACTGGCAATTAAGAATGTAGGAAAAACAGCAATTAAGAATGTCACTTTTCCCAGTTCAAACATATAAAAAAATCAAAGAACAAAGGCTTAGTAAAAAATAGTTTTCCGGTTTTGTAGACGATAACTTTTCCCGGATAGCCTTACCACTTCACACCTATACAATATTCTATCCAGTAAGGCTGTTGCAATAACTTCATCATCAAGCATTTTGACCCATTCTTCAGGACTTTTATTTGTCGTCACAATAAAGGAAGCCTTCTCATGCAGGTGATTGATAAAATTAAAGAGT
>Ga0315551_10001901_pt1 | contig 15637 bp, 13 predicted proteins | sample SalMarSW160290MG_FD_203678 | JGI IMG/M metagenome (GOLD analysis project Ga0315551, IMG submission 203678) | Salt marsh sediment microbial communities from the Plum Island Ecosystem LTER, Massachusetts, United States - Salt Marsh Sediment SW1602-90 ... | reverse complement strand
AGTCAACATCGTCCGCGAACGTTACACGCGGCTTAAAAGAAGAGAGTGGGAAAGCCTCAGCGAACTTGCCTTCCACGTGGTCTTGGGAGAAGAGCTTTACCGTTACACGAAAACCACGCCGCAACACGTCAAGGCCGCGAAAATACTGAAAGAAAATGGAGTTGAAATAAGAGCAGGCGACCTGATTAGCTTCGTTAAAACCTTTAGAGAGCCTCACGTGAAGCCTGTTGAACTGGCGACAAAAAACGAGGTGGATGTTGACAAGTACGTCGCCTATTTGCAGTCCACTTTTGACCAAGTTCTGGATGCGCTGGGGCTGAGCTTCGACGAAATCATTGGGTTAACGAAACTTGAGAGGTTTTTAGGGTAATCATTTTTCGGCAACAACTTTTAGTCCACGAGACTTCAAAGGTTCAATAATGCTTGGACGGCTCAGTATTGAAAGCAAAGCGTAGCCTATAACAGCCACTGCGATTAAGCTGCTGATTGTTATACTGACGATCATACCAGCCCATGCTGGCAGAGTGCCGAAGAGTTCTGGCGGCGGAAAGAAAAGCCAAAGATAACCGCCCACGATGAATCCAATGGGCAAAGCTCCGATAACGCATGCTAGCAGGCGACGTTTTCTTAAGAACAGAACAAAGCAAGCAGCGATCAGGTTGGCTATCGGCCCGAGAATTACATCTGGGGCGCCGATGAAGTAGTAGGCGTTAGTCAGGAAGCAGCCTATTGTGACTCCGCCGATTATTGGCCAGCCGAATAATACTGCTAAAGCGATCATGAAGTCAGCGACACGCAACTGTATGGGACCATAAATTGTGGGGTTACCCACAGAAACCGTCTGAACAAGATTTATTACTACGTACAGTGCCGCAAAGACAGCAGTTGAAGTCAAATCTCGACTATCGAATTTCAATCCGTTTCACCTCCTACACCGGGGTTTGTTTGGCGGAACGGGTGGAGGCCCACCTACCCGCCCATTAACTTTAAGCACATGCAAGTTGCCTATTAAAACTTATTGAATTTCAGCGAAGACCCCGTTAGGAATATTTTTTGTGTAGCCAGTACCGCAGTCGTCGAAACAGTTAAGTTAAAAGTGGCCACGGTAGCTCGATAAGCACGGCAATGGACATGAAAATCACCATGAGCAGGGATATTAGAGCCACTACTTGGTGTTCAGTCAACGGTCGACGGTAAGTTATGAGCGTAACCAAGCTCCGCCTTTGATCAGACACAAGTTTCTTTCCGTCAAACGAAACACTTGCTCTCTTTTTAAACAAGAATATAGTCAACAATATCAGAGCAGAGTTAAAAATGTAGGGAAGAATCGAAACCAACAAGCTCGATTTTAGATCCGTGATTACTGCGAACGAGGCTATCGTCATGCCTATGGCGAATGAGCCAGTGTTGCCGACGAAAATCTTGCCTTTGAAGTTTAAAGCGGCGAGAGCAAGCCAGAGGATTAAGGGTCCAAGCATGAGAAGTAGGTATGAAAATTGCGACAGAACCATCAGCCCGATTAGAATTATGGCGGGACAGACTGTTTCCAAACCGTTCAGCCCACCTAACTGGTTTACAGTGTTAGTGACTATCATAACTATCAATGGAATAATTATGAAATAATATGCTTCATGGAACTGTATCATGCCTATGAAAGGCAAAGATATTGACGTTCGTAACCCATTCTCGATTGCTAGGTATATGAGAGGGAGTGCTGCTATTAAGGGCATGAAAGCCTTGTATCGCCATTTCAGATCCATCCAGTCATCCAGCAAACCCATGAAGCCGCCGAATAAGATGCACACCGCCAAGGTTAATGGTGCAGAAACGCCGTTTGAGGCTTTGGCGATGCCAGAGAAATAGATCAAGAAAAGATAGACGGTTGTGAATAGGACGTAGATCACGCCTAATCCGTTGGGAACTAATGGTTTGCCTATCTTGTGCTGGTCGGGAACTTTTGGAAACAAGCTATCGCTTCCTTAAGGTTGACCTATTTCAGTGTAGTATTTTTGCCAGTCAATCTCGTACAGGGCTACCAGCGGTATGAGACCGCCATATTTCGCAGAGGCATCAATTGGATTCAAGTCCACACCGGCGAAATAAGCTTCCGTAAAGTATTCAGGCTGCACACCCGCCTCGTCTGGACCTACAACGCCACCGCCAGATACTTCTGTCCAACGTTGCTTTGCCCAGCTCAGTAGCTTGTATATTGTCGAGTTCTTACCTACATTGTTCCATTGCCATGCGCCAGTCTGGTTGTCTCGGGAGCCGAAAGTGTTTTCGTCAGTCCACGCTAATTCTTCGCCGATGAAACCAGTTTGGATGAATCTATCGCGAGCTTGGCCTGAAATTCGTGCCATCCACATCCATTTTCCTTCATCACCGAAACCCGCTGGGCTTGCAATGTATTGGTATTGCTGCTGAGTGGTCGGTGACCCTAATCCGAGAGTGGTGAAGACAAGTATGTATTTAGCGTTATAACACTCTAGCATTTTTAATGACTGCTGTTCAGGCGCCATAAAGCTGAAACCTATGTTTTCTATCTGTGTGCCATTCACCGTAGCGTTATCGGCCAAAGTTGTAACATTGCCAAGTATGCTTAGCCAATAGCCGTAATCCCACCAAGCGCATACGACAGTTGTTGACTGAAGATTATTCTGGGTCCAGCTCAGCATGTCCAACCATTCCTGTGCTGGTTCACTAGGCACTACTGGAAGACTGGCTGCGCTAACCGTGATTGGCGCATAGGCTTGACTATAAACTCTCGGCATGCCGCCGCTTTGAGGCGAAAAAGCAAGATTCGTAACTAGAAGCATGAATACCAGAAAAATCGCAACACCACTGTATTCTTTACTTACTCGCGCTATCCTACGTTTTGATTTTATGGCGAGCTGTGGTGCTTCTCTTAACAAAGCATAAAACGGCTTCAGTATACCCAGAATTCCGATGGCCGCCAGAAGGCTAAAGGCTGACGCGAAGATGACAAGCAAACGCACCATAGAGGCTGCAAAATAAAGTGACGTTGCACCGAAAAGCAACAGGAACACGTTTCTATTAGTGGGATTCCTTAGTGTGAAGTATAAGCCCGCTAGGAAGAATAGTATTCCTAAACCGAGTTCGAAGTAAATATTTCCCCAAGCTGATACTCTATGTTCAGCTACTGACTCTATTAGAGGAGCCGCTGAGCGAACAAATGGATCCAACACCGAGATGAACTTCCCCGCGATGCCTTGCATGTGACCAAGTTGCCACATAACAACGAAACCACCAACTAATGCGGTAATTGTTGCGACAATAAGTGAAACTTTTGTTCTAGCTGATATGTTATTGCGCAAAACTTCTGCAAGGCAAAGCAAAAGAAACACGCCTGCAATCGGTATTACTGGACCTGAAGTTAGATAGCCTAGTGAGATGTAGGGAACCTTTGTTGCGATGAAAAGCGCCAAACCAAAAGTTAAGCTGTAGGAAAGCAACAGACGTTGGCTATACCTTTTTAACAAGATTAACACGAAAACAAAAAATACAGCTAAATCCAGCAAAAAGTAGGCTGCACCCCAAGCCCCAATAAAATAGGCTAATGCCATACCAGATCCTATCGAGTAAATTAATGATGAACGTAGAGACCTGGTTTCGTCGATTGCTCTCAAAAACAGAAAAATAAACAAGAGAAGCCCAAGCATGCCTGGAACTTCAGTGTCAAAAAATCCGAGAGCAGTTCTCTGAAGGAAAGAAGGCGCCAACGCCAGAAAAAGTGCCGCGAATAAACCAACAGCTTTTCCTCCCATGTCTTTGCCGATAAAGTAGATTATCAAGCAAGCGAAGGTGCCAAAGATTACTGGCAAGAGCGAGACAAACGCCATTAAATCGACGTTAACGCCTAACCAAGAGATAATATTATAGAGTATAGCTGCGGTCATCGGTAAGGCAGGCAGCGAACCAGACATGTCCAGTCCATCAGGATACCATTGTTGCGTGTTTATCCAGGGCGTAGGCCAATAAGGCGAGAGCAAACCGTTCTGCACCATATACCTTGTCAGACTGTATTGGTAGTAGGGGTCAAATTCGTTAAGGCGTATAGTGCCTGTTGGGATTTCCCAACGTATTGGTAGAACGCGAATTGTGAAGGCAATGAAGAGTATCAGAAGCAAAGCTGAATAACAGATTATTGAGGCATGACTTGTTTGGATGCGCAGTCTTCCAAAAGCTTTAAGGCCGTTGACGAGTCGTTCCTTCGACAGTGTCTCCTTCCCCCAACTTGAGCCATTTCTTCATACATTAATGAAGCCTTTTATTTGTTTTTGTGGTTAATAATTGTTTATATCACGATGGTCGTTTATTTATGGCTTTCCGAGATAGTCAAAGCGTATCGACAAGAGGTTTATTGGATTTCACACTTATTCACTACAGACCTTTATTTCATTTTATGGGTTTTACTTCGACATTGATGGGCAGCAAGGACAGTTTCTTGCCGCATTTAGGGCATTTTCCATCATACTGTTGAAGAATTTCATCAGGAGGCTTAAGCTCCGCGCCTTCGTATAATACGTAACTACAACCCTGACAGATGACACGCTGCGGCATTACACGTCACTTCTCGCAAAAAATAACATCTACGCCATATTTATTGGTTACTAGCCTTCAAGTGAACCCTATCAAACATCTCAGTAAAGCCGGTTCTTTCTGAATCAAGTATATGTTAAGGGTGAACGGCTTTTACGTTTCTTAATAACGGCGACTCCAATGGTACAGACTATAATTGTTGTGAAAATTACTATAAAAGCGATTTCTGGGAAAACTTGATAACCAGGACCCAACATGGTGAGGGGTAATGACGCCAATACTGCTGCAGCCAAACCGCGTGGAAACATGATCGTCATTAAAGTTTCAGCCTCATGTAGCTCAGATTTCACGGTAGCCATTTTAACCACAATAAATCGGATTCCGAGAAAAGCGAAGGATATGAATAAGCCGAAAAATACTGATGTGAACGATGTAAGGCTAAACAGGAGACCAGTGAAAACAAAAAAGAAAGAACGAATTAGAAAACTTATTTGGCAATGGAAGTCACGCACGCTGTCATCAATCGAGACTGTGGTTCTGAATTTCAACAATTTTGCGATGGGACGAGAGTTTCCAATCATCAAGCCAAGAAACAAAGCTGAAAGTGCGCCATTTCCACCTAGATTTGTTGTTACTACAAAGGTGAGAAATAACACTGCTAAGGTCAGCATGTATGCGTTGGGCTTTCCTTTAAGTTTTTCCAGGATAACGAGCCAAGCAACTCCAAAACCTAAACCTACAAGAATGCCCACTCCAAATGCTATGCCAACAGAACCTAGGGCAGCTCCTAGACTTAATTCGCCTGAAAGTAGTATGTTAATCGCCGTAAACGCACCCACCGTACACAAAACATCAGTCAAAATGGATTCAAGACTGAGAACGGTCTCAACTTCCTTGGTGGTCTTCACTTTTCTGATCAAAGCTATCACTATTATTGAGCTGCCTCCGCCGACGATGCTTCCTAATAGCAAGCCGTCCAGAAGACGCCAACCAAGCAACACTTTGCAGAGAGCGGTTGTTACTAACACGTTTAATATCCAACCTGAAATCGCCAGCACCAATGCGCGTGGGCTGTTCTTGACGGCTTCGTGTATGTTCATGTTTAATCCGCCGTCAAATAGAATGATGATAAGCGCTAAGGCAGCAAAGTAGGGTGTAATTGCAAGTAACTCTTCCTGAGCGAACAAATGGAAAATAGGACCCAAAAGCACTCCGAACAAGAGTAAAAGGATAGAGTCAGGGATACTTGTTCGTTTGAAAAACTCTTCTCCCAAGAAACCAAGAATGATAATGACTGCCGCAACAAGGAAAGCTATCACAGCTGGATCCATAGGTAAGTCCCTTCGAATTTTAAACTCTTAATATTGTCTATACTGTTAGAAGTTAAAATTTACTATTAAAGTCGCATATTAGTAAGCTGTTGCCCGAATTGACGAGTTTGAGGGGACACCAACAAAACGAACAACACCTACATTTAGCTCCGAATTTAGGTCAAGGGCAGATATTGCAGGTTTCTTGGCAACTCTGATGATTTTTCTTCCTGTAAACAACTACTTAGGTAGTCTGGGCAATCTGTATCCAACCAAGACTAATTGCGAGGAACAAAGCGTACAAGAAAAGCAAAACTGTTCCTTCTCGCCGACCTATTCTTTCGTTTGACAGGAAATACCACAAGAGAAGATTTGTTATCAACGAGAAAATAGCCACGTTGGAAAAGGCGCTCATGTTAATAGTCAGAGGTGATGCTACCAAAGTTATTCCGAGAATCAAAGTAATATTCATGAAACAACTTCCGACTATATTGCCTAATGCCAGCTCTAAATGTCCTTTTTTGACTGCACCAACACTCGTCGACAATTCTGGCACACTTGTCCCAAAAGCAACAACTGTAGCGCCTATGACGACGGGTGGTATACCTACACTCGAAGCTAGGTAAGACGCCGATTCAACTATAAAATAAGCGCAAATAACAACTCCGACAGCACCAAAAATGGTAAGGCTTGCGTATTTGCCAAGTTTGTTTTTTTCTGTTCCTGAAGGTGCCTGCTCAGCAGGAGTTCGAGCCTTTGAAAGCTGGAACATATAATAAATGAAAATTACTAAAAGTATGACCCCGATGAATCGACTTGCATATCCAATATAAATCAGAGCCAACGGAACAATCGAAGCTATGAAAAGACCAAAATAAAGGCTTCCTAACTCCTGTTTTGCCATTTTGGGCAAAACGCGTGATTTCTCGGGATATTTCAAAGATATCAGAAGAAAACAGACACCAAGTATCAAGCAAATGTTTACTATGTTAGAACCCAAGACGTTTCCTATTGACACTCCCACGTTTTCTGGGTTTAATACTGCAAAAACGGCGACAAAAAGTTCCGGCAAAGACGTGGAAAAGGCAACTAGAATGAATCCTACCGTTGTTTTTCCTAATCCCGTTACGCTTGCCACGTTTATAGAATGAGTTATTGTTAAGTCACTAGCTTTACCCAGAGCCACCAATGCTGCAACAAGAATTAACGCGTTACCTAGTAACCCTAGCTCCTCGAACATTGCTCTTTCCCTCCTGGCAGGTTTTTGTTCTCATAGCGGCTCAAAAATCTCCAATATTAAAGGAATCTGCAGTGAATTGATTAATAAACATTTTTGGGTGGCTAATTTTGATAGAAAAACGGAACACTTTGGGCGAGCATTAACTGGATTCTGTTGTAAAACTTTTTGAGGAAGGATTGAATTTCAATGCTCAAGTGTGGTTTGCAGCCTGTTGGGAAAGTATACGTTAATTGTAACTGAAAAGCCGGATGCCGCTAGCCGAATAGCCTCGGCTTTAGACGCTGAGGGAAAAGCCGAAAAGATTGTGGAGAATGGTGTCCCCTATTACGTGGCGAAAAGGAGCGAGGACATAGTTGTCGTTCCAGCTTTAGGGCATTTATACACGGTTGCGAGCAAAAAAAGAGGAAAAAAAGGCTATCCGGTTTTCGATTTTCATTGGGTTCCACGATATTTAGCTGAACGCGGAGCAGCACGGATTCGCACTTGGCTTAAGGTCATCTCAAAACTAGCAGAGAATGCAGACAAGTTCATTGATGCATGCGATTACGATGTTGAAGGAAGCATAATCGGTTATTCCATCCTAAAATATGCTTGTGACAACAAGGAAAGCCTCGCGCAACGCATGAAGTACTCCACTCTGACAAAAGAGGAACTGGAAAAATCCTTCACCGAACCACTGCCTCACTTAGATTTTGCTCTCATTGAGGCTGGTCTAACAAGGCACGAAGTGGACTGGCTGTACGGCATAAACCTGTCAAGAGCTTTAACGATGGCAGCGAAAAACTATAGCGGAAAATACGCTACACTTAGCACTGGAAGAGTACAAGGACCAACGCTGAATTTTCTTGAAACACGAGAAAGAAGCATAAAGTGTTTTGTGCCAACTCCGTACTGGAGCATAAAGGCTGAAGTCAAAATTGACGGCGCAGTTTTCGAAGCAGAATATGAAAAGAAAGCCATCGAAATTAAGGCAGAAGCAGAAGCGATAATCGACAGTTGCAAAGGTAAAGACGGGGAAACAGAAAAAATAGAGATAAAAGAGTTCCAGCAGATGCCTCCGTTGCCTTTCGATTTGGGTTCTCTGCAAAGCGAAGCCTACAGCCTTTTTAGGTATACGCCGATGCGTACTTCAAGTATCGCTCAACGCTTATACTTGGATGCGTTAATCTCGTATCCTAGGACTAGTAGTCAAAAGCTTCCGCCAGCAATCGGTTACCAAACAATATTGAAGCAACTAGGCAGAACCCGCGAATATACAAAGCTAACGGCTGAACTTCTCGCTAAGCCAACGCTGAAGCCAATTGAAGGAAAGAAGGAAGATTCAGCACACCCAGCTATTTATCCCACTGGAAACTTGCCGGAAAGAGTTCTTGACAGAGCTGAAAGAAACATTTGGGACCTTGTTGTTAGAAGGTTTATGGCGGTTTTTGGCGAGCCCGCAATCCGACAGAGCGTAACAGTTACTATCAGTATTAATGGAAACCACTTTCAACTGAATGGAAGACGCACTTTAGAGGAAGGCTGGCTTCGTTTCTACAAACCCCACGTCCAGCCAGAGGCTGCGCTATTGCCACCTATGAAAGAAGGGCAAAAAGTCAGCGTTAAAAGAGTAGTTTTGGAAGGCAAGTTCACTAAACCGCCATCAAGATACAATCCCAGCAGTCTTCTACGAAGAATGGAAAAAGAAGAGATAGGAACCAAGGCAACTCGAGCAGGAATCATTCAAACATTACACAACAGGAAGTATATTCGTGAGGAGAGAATCGTGGTGACCGACCTCGGCTTCGAGGTCCTTGACGTTCTGAAAAAGTACTGTCCAACCGTTGTGTCAATAGAGCTAACGAGAAAGCTTGAAGAAAGGATGAATGAGATTCAGCAAGGAAAGGAAACAAGAGAAAACGTCCTACAGGCTACGGTTGAAATTCTGAAGCCGGTAACAGAGAAGCTGAAAGAAAAAGAACAAGTAATAGGCGAACGCTTGAGCCGAGCAATTCAGAAATCAAAACTAGAAGAACGGCTAATTGGCGCATGCCCAATCTGCAAGAACGGAAAACTTGTAATTTTGCGCTCGAAAAAAACGGGCAAACGCTTCGTCGGCTGCACAAACTATTTCGAAGGCACCTGCAAAACCGCCTTTCCACTCCCACAAAAAGGCTTAGTGAAACCATTAGGCAATGTTTGCAAAAGTTGTGGCTGGCCTACCGTACGGATTTGGATGAAGGGGAAGCGCCCTTGGAGTTTGTGCCTTAATCCTAAATGTCCGTTAAAAGATAAGCGGAGCGAAAAACGTTGAAATGCAAAGTGTGCTATAGAGAGGCTGGCGAAAGAGATTTCTGTCTGGTGCACCTGAAAGCTTATGAGAATATAGTTAGGAAGTATGATTTCTGGAGAAAGGCTTCAAAGATTTCTTGGAAAGAATATTTAAGTGAGATTAAGCAAAATTCATTAACAGGAGAATGGGCTAAAGAAGTAGCGAGTTACCTAATTAGCAATGAGGGAATAAGAAGTGTCAAAGAAAGTTAAGAAACGCGCTTCATCGATGTCTTTTTCGCTGAGCAGGTGGTTCCGTAGAATTTCAACTGCGAGACCTTCATCTTTCGTTATTACCATAATTGTAATCGCGTATGCCGTGTTTCTTTTCGGTGGAGGCTTATACACTATTATAACGCAACCTCTTCCCGCACTTTACTACAGTCAACGCTTCCTTTTCATATATCCTGAGCTTGGGTCGCAATTCGTATCTGACACTGTAATCGCAGTGATGCTTTACGCGATCGGTTTCGTTGGCTTGTTGGCTGTTTATCAAAGCACAAAGTACGCCTATAAGCCGAGACAGGCTTACATGATGCTAGTTATAGGCGTGACGCTCTTGCTTTTAGCGTACATATTCCTAGAAGACGCGATCCTAATTAAGCTTGGTAGATGATACTTTACCAAGGGTTTTCTTTCAATTTCAACTTATACGCCAAGAAATTTGTAAGCATGTGAATGGGAGGAGTGATTATGATAACCGCAACTGCTAGTTCCCAGTATATTATTGCTAAAGGCAACGAAAATAAAATGGCGCCGACGACGAAGTCAACCTGATCAACAATGGGTAACAAACCGCCAGGAGCAATCCCTAATCGCCTTTTTAGAAAAGCTCCACCCAAATCTCCGAAGAGAGCGCCTAAGGGTGAAAGCACGCTGAACAGAACACTGAACGGAACGGGATAACTAAAAACTAAGCTTTCCACTAATCCGACAAATACGCCGACGGCCAAGCCGAAGAAGAAACCTCTGAAAGTCTTGTTTTTCCCAAAAACTGGTTTTCCATCAAAAAAGTTCTTTCCAAAGTCCATTGGGCGTCCTCCGCCAGCGATCACTGGTACAGCGTTTGCGCAGTAGGCAGGGAATATGAATTTTAGTGCTTCAACGATTAGGATTGCTATGTCCATTTAATCAACCGTCACTGGTGGAACGGGTAATCGCGTATTCCGGTTTCGTTTATTCTTAAATGGCAGGTTGCTTCTTGTGCTTTTTCATGTGGTTTTTCGAGCACGGCTTTTATTGTCTGGGGGTTTTCAGTGGGTTTCATGGCGATTATTGCGTCGGCCCAGAATTTTAAAACTCTGGTGGCTACGGGCGCTACGCTGACGTAAGAGTCGTTGAAAACGCTTCGTACTTGGCTTGTTATCACCACGGGCATTTTTTGGGTTTTTGCGGTTTGCGTTAAAATAGCCATTTGCCTGTTTAACTCACGGTTCAGTCTAAACGCTTTTCCAGACGCTTCTGCAACCTTGACCCCATACAAAGAAGTGAGAGTGTCAATCACCACCAAACCAAAGTTTTTCGCAGTGTACTCTGAAATGCGGTCTATGACGGCTGTTTGCTCTCTGAAGTCGTTCGGTCTTATCAGAATTATGCGGTCGGCGATTTTCTCAAATTTTCCCGAGGCTACTTGAGAGAGCCTTTTGGGGGAGAACGTGTTGTCGCAATCCACGAACAAGGTTTTGAGGTTTTGCATAGCACAGTTCACAGCGCACTGCATTGCCAGCGTTGTTTTTCCAGTTTCTGGTTCTCCATAAATCAGAGTAACGCTTTCGGGAGATATGCCACCGTGCAGTTTGCTGTCGATGCAACTGCAGCCCGTTAAGATCTTCTTTATCACGCTAATGCACATCAAGGAGTATAAACTGCGAAACTAATAATCTGTTTTGTGCTTAAACGTTTGCTCTGTACTCTAGTGCTCGGAAGAGTCTATAGCCCCCTTTTATATAGTTTAAATAGTCTGGACGTTGCGGGTTCGGCTGGTTTTCAACATGCTTTTGAGCAGTTTCTGCGCCAATAGCACCTTATCTTCTCTGAGGCGACCTCCCCTCTATCGTTTCTGCAATGAATCGCTATTAGGCTCCAAATATGCTGGTTCCAGCTTGCGGCGCTAAGCGCGCTCATCTTCGTATTTTATGGGCTAAAAAGCTGGAGTTAACTACCTATCGTTGAAATACAGTGAGCATAGCCTCTCGAACCACGTACTTTCAAATATTTTAGTCAATTTTTTGGACTGACTAGAACCTATAAGCAACAAGTTCCAAGCAAACCATAATGATTTCGCTAAAAATTTTGGGAAAGGGGGTGAAAAAATGAATAAGAAAGTCATGATTTTGACCATAGCATTTTTGGCAGCTATCATGTTAACTCCAACGCTATCGACGGTGCAGGCTTGTGGAAGGAAGAAAAAGGCTAACGTTAAACTAGATTTTTTGATCCATATGGAAAACAACATTGCTGATTATAGCTCCGCAGATGCCAAGTGGTATCCTCTTTCAGTCATGGATAATCTTGATCCGCCATACACTCAATATATCCTTCAGGTTCAGCCTGAAGGCGCACGCTTCATGACTGTCAAAGGAGCACTATACCACATTAATCCGACAGCTTCAAATTACATCAAGATAGGCGATACGGAAATTCCTTTGAACCCAGAGAACTATGAAGGCATCTATAGTCTCTTTTGGATTTACCATGATGATGGGAGCGGAACTGGATTCTACTCGACAAAAGAAACGTATACTCTAGATAGCGCTGAATTCAAGGGCACCATAAGAGTTACCGCCAGAGAAAAAGCCGTTTCTGGTAACGGCGTTTTTGAGGTTGCAGGCACTTTCGACGGATTTGGCATCGTTAATGGTCAGAGAATTCAGGTGAAAGGCGAACGGCATCTTTCGTTGAATTTCATTCCTGATCCACCCTTCTTTGAGACAGTGTTAGAAAATGAAGGAACAATAAAGTTCCTTACGTGGCGATAAGAAAGGTCATTATGCAGCACGACGCTGCCCTACCCATTTTTTGGATAATTTGAATAGAAACGTAACATGATTGGGGTGACTGATTGAGTTTGGAACGGGTGTTGGAAACCCTTGAGTGTTTCGGGCTCTCACGAATGGACGCTGAGGTGTATGTTTACCTCGCCAAGAAAGGCCCAAAAAAAGGACGCGAGTTAGCTAACGCCCTGCAAGTCACCAAGCAACAGTTGTATCCAAGCCTCAAAAACTTGAAAAATAAAGGCGTAGTAACCGCAAGCCTCGAACGTCCCGCATTATTCTCAGCTGTAGCCTTCGAAAAAGTAATAGAACTGCTCATCGCAATCAAAGTGGAGCAAGCCAAAGCCGTTAAAGAAACAAAAAAAGAGCTTATGGACAGCTGGCAATCAATAAACTGGCAGGAACAAACCTAGCTCCAGTTGCAGAATTCAAGTCTTTTCATAGGCTATTTTTTGTAAAAGAGAAAAAGTTATGTCCTAGATAGTCAAATACTATCAATGACTACGCGTAATTCTTTTCTTACTCAGGAGTGGTTTGGTGAGCCAAGAAAAAGTGCTTAAGGCACTTGAAGAACTGGGTTTGGCAAGATTAGATGCGCGAATCTACGTTTTTCTTGCCAAGAAGGGCCCAAAAAAAGCACATGACGTTGCTGGGTTTTTGAGAATTTCCAAGCAGCAGCTTTATCCGTCACTCAGAAGCCTTCAGAGCAAAGGCTTAGTTAATGCCACCCTTGAGCATCCAGCTCGATTCTCCGCTGTACCATTTGAAAAAGCGTTAGACTTGTTCGCAAAAGCCAAGATGGAAGAAGCAAAAAGCATACAGCAAAGCAAAGACAACCTTCTTTCAGACTGGCAATCCATCTTGATTGAGGAAGCTGAGGATAAATCTGCAAAGTTTACAGTAATTGAGGGCAGGAAATACGTTTACTCAAAGATTCAACAGATGATACAAGAAACCAAAAGTCGTTTGTCATTTGTGGCAACGGTTCCAAGCTTGGCTCGCGCCGACCAATTCGGTCTTTTCGACGCCGCCTTCAATCATCCTTCAAGATCAAAGATACAATTCAGGTTTTTGACCGAGTTATCTGGACAAAACGCAAACGCGATGAAAGCGCTTCTGAAGAAAAAACCAAAATCCGGGTTCAATCTTGAAGGAAAAATACCTGATTTAGGTTTGAAACTATGCCCGCGAATGGTTATCAAAGATGAGGAAGAAACCTTGTTCTTCATAGACCACAGAGAGGGCGGGTTTGCGACTGAACAGGACGACGTGTGCCTCTGGACTGACTGCAAGTCTCTTGTGCGTGCGTTCTTAGCTATGTTCGAGGATTTATGGCGCAACTCAACAGACATAGAAAAAAGAATCGTTGAGATTGAAACTGGCAGGCAAATGGCAACAACTTGCATCATCAGTGATGGTAAAACAGCCCAAAAGAAGTATCACGAAACTCTGCGCTTAGCTAGGAAGGAAATCATAATGATGACCTCGGCAGAAGGTCTCATTGAGTCATGGAAAAGCAGAGGGTTGCTGAAAGAATGGGCGGAAAGAGGAGTCTCTGTGAGAATCATGGCGCCCATAACTGGCAAAAACTTGAAAGCTGTACAAGAATTGTCAAAATGCTGCGCAGTCAGGCATGTAGCCGCAAGCTATTTAGAAACAACACTTGTTGATGGAACACAGCTTTTCCAGTTTGAAAACCCGCCACCAGATAATGAAAAACCAAAGAGGATCCCGTATTTTGGCAACATAGTCTATACAAACAATCCTGAATATGTGGAAAAGACGAAAAGTATGCTGAATGACATTTGGAGGAATGCCTTTGCCCCTTCTGCTATTACTCTGGACTCAATCCTTAAGCCTTCTATGCCTGCAGTCGCTCCTCTTTCTGATAATGAGTTCGCTTTTTCCAGACCAGAGAACCCATACGAGAAAATGTCACATGGTGTCGTAGAGAAACCAGGAATAATAACAGAAAAAGACGTTTTGAACAAGATTATCAATGCCAAGAAATACCCGGGAAAGAATTGGCCAAAGAATATAGCAAGATATTACGGCAGCAGCGCAACAGCCGTTATACACCCGCCAAGCAGCTTTAGCCTGCCTGACATAATGATTTGGGCCTTTCACTATGATAAACAGTCTTCATTTGGGGCCGAGGACCAGCTAAGGATCTACTTATGGCTTGAGACGCCACAAGGTTATGCTTACGTTCCAGTAGCACATCTCACTGACAATTCCAGAGCTGTAGAGTTTTGGAAGGCAGTTTTTGCAGGTACGCCAGCTGGACAAAACGTTCAGCTGATTGAAAAAAGCCAGTTTCAGGTTCGGGTGCACGGCAATATTGTCTTCGCGGGCTGGACGGTACCAATACCACTCCTGCCATCGCAATACATTCTCCCGCCTTCAGGCATCCTGTTCGAAGGCTACAGTAAACTCAAAACTGGCGCACTAGGCTTTGTATTGCCTTCAGGCGTAAAAATAAACGCTGAGTACAACGGGTTAGATGCGTTCGTAACTTTCTTTCACCCGTCATCTAAATACTCTGGACCTGGAACTGACGGAACGATAGGCAGAGACGTAGTCACCACTTGGTATCCACCGCAGTGGTGAAAGCCTTTTCTTCTGCACTCTTCATCATCCAAGTACGCAAATCCCCGGACTAATGGACCGTTGTCGAGTATTGTGTTATGGGAGTTTATCAGTCATAAACGCGCAAATGTGAGCGGCTAACCTTTAAACATATACTATACACATAGGAAGTTTGTATGAAGGCGAAGGTTGCGGTTGCCACAGTTTCGGGAAAAGCCTACTTTTTGATAGTTAACAAGTTGAAAGAGAGAAATATTCCCTTCATAAGCTTGGTTCCAGGTGAAACCGTGCCCACAGAGGTCAAGGCGGTCATAACTACTGAGAAGGAAAAGCACAGGATAAACCATGAAAAAATATTGGTTTACGACAGCGAAACGGAACCAGACGCTTTGGCAAATGAAGTGATGAAAATCCTTCAGGGAAAAGAAGTCTACGAAAAGATTGTCATAGGCGTAGACCCAGGCAAAGTATTTGGGTTGGCAGTTATAGCCGACGGGAAAGTTAACGAAACAGGAAACTGCTTCAGCATTCAAGAAGCACTGACTAAGATCAGCAGTGTTATAAAAAACGTTGACGTCTCCTCAACCGTTGTCGCCATAAAAATCGGGAATGGAGTGCCCGCGTACAAAGAACTC
>Ga0315551_10001898_pt1 | contig 15670 bp, 10 predicted proteins | sample SalMarSW160290MG_FD_203678 | JGI IMG/M metagenome (GOLD analysis project Ga0315551, IMG submission 203678) | Salt marsh sediment microbial communities from the Plum Island Ecosystem LTER, Massachusetts, United States - Salt Marsh Sediment SW1602-90 ... | reverse complement strand
CCGACACTTCGCGCAGAGGTATCAATAAACATCATATTCACCTTGCCATTATGGCGAGGCAGACAGAAATCAGACATTTCGTTAGTCTGCATACCCTCCTCAGGAGGAGGCGTATTACTAACCTTTGGGCGACTTCCGTCATACATAGAACCACCCATTAACGGGACAGTATCCGGTCTTTTAACGTTTGTTTTTTTCCGCCAGAAAAGCGGAAGTTCATCCGGATCAATATAATCATCTTTAGAGAGACTTACATCCGGGGGATTAAAGGCCCACCCATTAACACCATAACTGCCATACAATCCTTCTTGGCCCCAATCAGGAATATTACCACCTAAATAATCCGGATTACCCATTATTCCCCACGCAGTAAAAACTCCGGGCTTATTTAGGGGTATTAGATGAAGGAACTTCGTGGCTTTTGGGCAGAGTCGAACATCATCTGTGCCCCCGTAATATGGAAGCAAGTCAGTCATCCACATTTTCTTACTGGTCCAGCCGCCCGGCAGACTATCGTCATTATCCTGAGCATACATTTCATACATAAGACTGAATTGCTTGAGTCTGGAGAGGCACACGACATTTTTGGCCTGGTCTTTGGCTCTTCCAAGAGCCGGTATAAGAATTGCCATCAGCAGGGCAATTATCGCAATCACAACAAGCAGCTCAATCAGCGTGAAGGCGAGGCCTTTTCTTTTGCCGAAATTCAATTTACGAATCACATGAATCGTTATCACTACCTTTGGCTCCATATGTCCAAAATCCGGTAATAATCTATGAGGCGCGTCCCAACATCGGGACGCACCGTTCCTTCACTATTGTCTTATATCGAATATTACGGCCAAACAACATCCTGAAGCCAGTATTCGCCAATCTTTGCCAAATCAGTAAAGTTCACTACATCATCACCGGTAGCATCGGAAGGTGTAAGCAATCCCTGGGTGAGCGGGCTCGTGGCTGCTCCTCCTTCGACTGCCAGATAGAGCACTTCTTCATGCGAAAGGGCATAATCATATATGCGGAAGTCATCGATGAGGCCATCATAATAACCGCCGGTATCGCCCGACCATCGCCATCCTCCCAGCGTGGCATAGCCCTCGATTTCATCAAGCAGAGGCGTCCCGAAAACGGCGGCTGCTTCCTCCGCTATCAGTTCACCATTTCTATAAGCTCGAACATAGCCATTGCTTAAGCTTTTAACAAACGCATAATGGACCCATTGGTCCTGAGGATGTTCGGGATTGGTATAATCCATCGAACCGATGTTCAGCTCGTCTCGATATCCTGTATTTGGGTCATAACCTACTTTGTAGTAGAACGAACCTGTGGCCCCGCTCCACATATTGATGGTTCGGCCATCAACGCCAATCTGCACTATCATTGAATCATCATCGGACTGCCCCGGGTCATTTAACCACCACGATACCGTGCTCTCTTCGCCAATCGTATTATGGTCATTATTCACTGCGACGGGTATCTCTACCCACGCAGCATTGTCGAGGTCGAGGCAATCTGTGCCATCATGTCCGGTTCCAGGTCCTCCCCAGGCAGACAGGTCGTTAATAAAGCCATCGTATTCATTCCCGGAAGAGTCTAACGGGTCATAGCCACTGCCTTCGTCGCATTTTAACCACAATATGGGGCCTTGTGAAGGTGCGGCAGCAGTTACGGTATAAGATTCTGCAAGCCAGTCATTCGCAAGCATCTCCAGCTCATCCATACCGACCCAGCAGTTATTGTCGAAATCTGCAGGTATCAACTCGGCAATACAATATGGGTAATCAAGACGAATATCGTCTATATATATCGTGCCTGAGCCGGAGGGACCGCTCCCCGTGCCGATTCCAATAGTAATCTTAGTAACATTGGTTAAATCGACCCCCTGCGAGGTAAATTCCTGCAGGTCAATCGGCCAGGTTATGAACGACTCGTAGCTCTGCTGATTCAACGCCCTTGAATCAGGGTATTGCACCACCCCGCTCTGGGCGCCATCGTTCGATTCAATTTCCAAATAAATATTGTCGGACATGTTGTCATGACCTGCTACCAGCAGCACAATCATCGAATTTGCACTGACATCGGACGAGCAAAGTAAATCATCAGCATCCGCACTGACCTCGTAGGCCGTGCCGTTGTAATATATTTCCATCGTCTGGTCATACAAATAGGCATTTGTGCCCCAGACGCTTTGGATATCTGCGTTATCGAGATAGTTATCAAACGTATCTATCCACGTGAGGTTCCAAACAGAGAACTGCCAGATTGCCTGGGCCTTGACAACACCACCTGACGTGGTTTCATCCACGCGCCAGTAATAAGTTTGCGACTTTTCAACATCATCAAGAGACAATACATATGATGTGGTTGCCAGCGGCACCGACCCTTTATACTCAGGGTCGTTTTCATTGGCGTCATTTACATCTTCGAAAGATGTGCCAAAATAGACGTGATGGTCGCCTGTTGCATCCTCGGCAGCCTCCCACTGAAGGGTCGGGCCATAACCGCAATTACTCTTATCTTCCTCGGGCACCCAGCCGCCAAGAGCCGGAGATACAAGGGTCGCCTGGCCTGTAACGGGGGTTCCGAAGAATACATCATCAACATACACATTCCAAACCCAGTCATTGGCCCTCAATCCGAAAACGACGTTTACGGCACCTTCAGGCACGGTGAATGTATTAGAAAACGAGTCCCAGTCTGTTGTTTCATCAGCATTCTCTATTACAATCCACTCTTCCCATGAAGACCAATTGACGTTTGGGTCGCACGGGTCATACGGACCAGTGTACCAATTCAAGTCCACTCTGAGGTCGCCCCAGGTCCATTTGTTGACAACGCAACTAAAATAAACTGTTTCCAGCCCATTAACGTCAAGAACCTGGGATACAAGAGCTCCTTCCCAAATACCGCTGCGGGATTGTAAAAACAAACAGGGGCTGCCATCATAAGTAATATCCGTCCGCACCTCGGCTAAATCATTCTGATTGGCAAGCGTTATGGTCCAACCCGTCAGGTCGCCGGTAGTAAATTTACCATTTGTCAGGAGATTTGCGCCCTGAGCGGCCGTAATAGAGACACCCAGGAGCAATAATATAAATAGTCTTTTACTTGACATCGCTGCCTCCTTACTTAAAGTTTAAAATTACTAAAAGTGAATGAAATACGTTTTATCATTTGCCAATCATTGTTTCTGCAAGAGCAGAGAAAACCTGCGCAACCTGTTTGCACCCCACTTCAGCGGGATTGATAAATACGAGATGGAATGCAATACCGTATGTTCCTCTGACAATTCAAAGAACAGTTACTAAAAAGTTGTCTAAACTTTTGAACAATTCACACAGTAGTGCAGCCGACTCACAAGCTTTTTACGACCTTCTGCGAATCGCCAAGCTACCAAGGCCAAGTAATAGCAATGTTGCCGGTTCAGGTATTGCAGTTATGTTGTCAAAGTTCACTGTTGTCCAGTTTGCAACCTCGAACTTCAAATCAACCTTTGCGGCTTCCGTCGGGGTAGTGTAGTCATTGCTGACCAAGACCCACTCACCCGGACTCGGAGCAGGGCCCTCATCGTAAAGGCTAATCCATTCGTAGCTCAAATAGGTCCCTTCGGCATCATAGTAGTTAATTGCAACACCTGCCGAACCCCAATCAGACGGAGTCACAGCACTGTAAACAAAGCTCAGCGTCCAAGCAGTATCTCCGCCAAGTTCGAAACTCGTCCCCATCTGTGCCGACCATGCGCTTGAGGCGGACCAAAGCTTAGCGCTGTAGTCACCCTCATACTTGTAATCCGAATCAATTGACACAGTCTGATTGTCGGAATCGGCTACCCACGTCCACCAGCCTGTGAAGTCACCTGTTTCAAAGCCGCCGTTGGTAACCATATTTGCCCGTGCCGACACAGCCAACAGGCCAATCAACAACATTAACCAAAAACACTTCCAACTCATTCTCATCACTCACTCCTCTAAAAGAATCACAATAAACCCGACTCTAAATATCTCTTCTCTGCCACGTTTGCAGAGAATTATCATTTACTTCTATTATAAGTATTTTAGAACATTATAAACAGAAGTAGAACGCCATTTCGTGCAATTTATTCGCCATTATGTAACTACCGATAAAAAAGAGGCTTACGGCGGTGAAATGCGCGCCAAAGAGTACTTTACCAAGAGAGTTTTTCCTGCAAAATCCCAACGAAGTTTTTAGATGCTCACTTTTTTCTCACAGAGCTCTACTGAACATTGATAACCGTAAGAGAATATGGTTCTGCATAGAAAGAGACTTGGCTGCCCTGCACCTTGTCGATTGATTGAGGTCTTACTACCTGGTGCTTAAGACCTATCATTTCCCCGACAACTCTCCCGTGTATCTCTTTTTCAAAATTTATAGTGACTTTTCGGCGAAGCGCGTTCTTGCTGATGAACATCAAATGTTTTTTGCCGACCTTGTCTTCCGCTGCGAGCACACGAAGGTCTTTGTTTGAAATTTCAGTTGCGAGAAGAGTTTTTCCCTGTATGGGAGAAAACAGCCGGAACATATCAAGACTCAGGGTCTGTTTGAATGGCGGGTCCTGTGTTACAATACTGGGAAAGAAATCCTGCTCCGACCAGACCCCACGAGAAGTTCTCCAGATTAAAGGCCAAAGGCAAGTAATGCGTACATCGCCCCTGGCAAACTCCATCAGCAGCTCGGCCTGTATGATGGCGATAAGTGATTGATTAAAAGTCTGACTCCAGTTGCTTGGCGCGATATTCCACTCGAGAACTACAAGTCCCACATTGGAAGCACCTGCTCTGCTGATACTTTCTTTTATCAGGGCGATATCCTCCTCAAAAGGTCTCGATATTTCACGCTCTTTCCATTTGTCGCCGGTGTCCAGTGGGATTTGCTTAATCCAGTTGTCAAACGAACCCTGTCCCCAGGCCCAGTACCAGTGCACATCGATATAATCAATCACGCTGGCGGTCTTAGATATAAACCGCTCGAAACCCTCTCTGTAGTTATAACCTTTGTTCGAAGTGGGATTAACGATAAGCTTGATGTCTGGAAACTCCTTTTTTATTGCGGTGCCATAAGCAATAACATCTTCAGCGTATTCCGTATCCTTGAAAACGTATGGCGATTCCCAGTTCCAGGTTTCATTGTCAAGAAACCAATAGGTGACCTTGTAATTCTTTTGCCTGCAGTACCGCAACCAACGAAGGGCATCTTCGATGCCGTCTTTTATTCTGTTATGTCTCCTGGCGGAGGTGAGGTTTATGCCCACAATCGGCTCTGCTCCGAGTGCTTTACAGACCTGCATAAACTCGTCAAAGTTCATAAAGTTTTCGTTGGTGCTCCACTTCTCCGGCGCAACCCAAGTGGCCTGAAATCTGCCTCGTTTCAGGGCGGTCCCGTGTTTTTCTTCCGGGTCCCAGATATCTTCATAGCCATTTACTCCCGGGTGCTCCCAGTGAAAAAAGGATGTTTCCTCTCCTCCCGGGTAACGAAGCGACTTAATGCCGGCTTGTTTGAGTTTTGACAGTAAGTCGTACTTCTGCCAGATTTCGTCCGTGATGTTAAAATAGCTCAGATTAATTCCCAGAAATCCATTTGGAACAGTGTGCAGCTTCTTACTTTCGTAAACTGTAACGGTTACGCTCCGCTCCGGGGTGGAGTAGAACTTATCAAGCTGTTCTTTGGACGTAGGTTCAAATTCTTCGCCCTCAGCATAAACCACCGAAGCTATGCCAGGAATTAAGGCAAAAAGCAGTAAACAGGAAACACTTTTCATAAGACGCCCCTTTTCATTGAGTATCAATTATCCGCTGTGATGGTCCCTCGTCTTTCTTCAAGCTTGCGACGGGTTTCAGATGCGTGTTCAGCAGTAATCGGATAAAACTTTAAAGCCACAAGGGCGAACACGGCGGTAATTGCCGGCGCCCCGGCCAGGAACAGACGCATTACAGTGAATGTTTTGGGATCCTGATTGCCCCCAAGCTCACTCTTGTAACCGGACAGCCATATGGTTAAACCGACACCTAGCGCAGAGAGTGACCAGGCCGTTTTTTCAAGCCAGGAGAATACCGCGCCAAACATACCTTCACGGCGTTTTCCATAGCGCAGTTCGTCTTCATCACAGATATCCGCCATCATAGAAGCAAGCATAATTTTTACCGCCACCCACATCGGCCCACACAGAATCGGGTCGATGAGAATGATTGGGTCGATTGCGATCGGGCCGAGATAGAAAATCCTATGGCCCGGCTGAAAAATGAACCATTTCATAATTCCGCCGAAGACCGTCAGCCCGTAAACAAAGTAGAGGGAGCCTTTTTTGCCTAATTTGCCGGCAAGGAAAGTTATAACCGGAATGGATGCGAAGCCGACAACGGCATAGCCGGACGAAAGCAACCCCTTCCAGATGCTGCCAAGTGTAATGTCGCCATCCGCCATATAGTAGGTCATTACAAGATGGTCCATATTCATAGCCAAAACACCTGCCAGCACATTCAGAATAATGATGCTAACCAGAATTATAAACGGCCGACTGCTGAATGCTTCTTTGCAGCTTTGCAGTAACTTGACTTTTTCCTGATGCTCGGTCTTTTTCTTAAAGCGTTCGCGAACAAACAGGCCGGGCATCATACCGATACCAGCCATTATTACAAGCCCGACCAGCCAGGTAACTACGCGAATACCATTGAGTTCTACTTTCTGGCTCCCGGTAAGCCTTGCTGCAAAGTATGCTAAGCTGAACACGGAAGCCAGCGGAATCATCCACTCATAAAGCATTTCGCCGGCTTTATGAAAAAATGCGTTATAGGCCATCACCCGATTACGCTCGTTATAATCCGGCGTCATCTCATACGTCAAGGCATTGTAAGGAACGGAAAAAATAGTATAGCAGGTGAAAAAAACAAGCTGCATAAGAATGAAATAGACCAGCAGAACAGAATGGCTCCATCCTTCAGGAGCCATCCATATCAGCCCGAAAACAATTCCCATCAATACCGCCCCTATGACAATAAATGGTCTGCGGCGGCCCCACTTAGAGTGAAAATTGTCAGAGATTTTGCCCATTAAAGGGTCACTGAACGCATCCCACATGCGAGGAATAAAAAGAGCCACACTCACCAAAAACGGATTCACTCCCAGCATCATGACATATACAGTTCTGGCCACTGTATTTATGCCAACGTAACCGAACATAGAGCTAAATCCGCCCACGCCCAGTGCCAGTTTCTCCCTGAAAGGAACACGGTCTTGAAAAGCTGTCTTTCCGCTTTTTTTCATAATAATTCCTATTAAATCATCCTGAGCAGGTTTTCTTCAGAAAGTTCTTCTCCAGAACAGTCTTTTCATTTCTTTTTTACCAGAATTGCAACGCCATACTTATCCAGCTTTATCGTCCCTTCAAAAAAAGATCCGGTAAGCAGGTCTTCATACCTGCCTTCGGGAAGTTTTACTTCTGTTTCGGCGTTGTCGTGATTCAGATAGAAATCGAAGCTTTTTCTGCTATTAGACCGAGTTACTAATTCAACTCCTTCAGGAAGCTGTGGTGCTTTAATATCTTTATCCGCCAGAACCTTACCTGCAAAATCTCTCATAAATCCTTCGTCCGGCCGGGTTGCCAGATAGTATGCCCTTCCGGAACCGAACTGGTTTTCCGTAAAACATGGAGAACCAGAGTAATAATCCTTGCCGAAAACAGCCAATGTTTTAGCGGTAGTTGTATGGGCAACATCGCACCACACAGAACAACCATATTCTTTCCTGAAGCCGTCAAGCTCCGCCGCTATCTTAATTACATTTTTACCTCCAAGCGGCAGAGGGTCGTATTCTTCAACCTCTATTCCAAGAACATCCTTCAATGGCCCAGGGTATCCGCCCGGGAAAACTCCAACATTCTCATCAATGAATCCTGTGAGATAGGTGGTAATAAATGTTCCGCCATTTCCAACAAACTCTTTCACAGATTCCTTAAAACCGGGTTTAATCATATGCAGGATAGGGGCAACAACGACTTTATACTTTGAAAAATCATAATTAACGCCGATGACATCGACAGGAACATTCAGGTTGTAAAACGCATTAAAGTAGTATTCAAGCTCGCCGAAATAGCTGACCAAAACCGAGGGAAATGGCTGGCCATTTGCCGCCCAGAAAACTTCATTGTCGAGCGATTTGCTGCCGCTTCCATAAGGATTATCGATAGTCCACCACGAATCATCGTCTATAAGAATAGCGACTTCTGCATTTATCGTGGAGCCAACAATGTCTTTTACCTTTTTTAATTCGTCGCCCAGAGCACAGATTTCCCCGAATACCCGCGATTCGGCGCCATAATGTGGAACCATTCCACTATGATATTTCTCGGCGCCCTTTTTAGACGCTCTCCACTGGAAAAACATCACAGAATCTGAGCCGTGTGCAATGGCCTGATAGCTCCAGAGACGCATCATTCCGGGACGCTTGCTGATATTTATGGGATACCAGTCCACCTGTGAGGGGGCCTGCTCCATCAGCATAAACGGCTTGCCTAACAGTGAACGCATCATCGAATGTCTGAGCGCCGCCCATTTCCGTGAACTGCAGTCGTTGGGATTCGGATAACAGTTCCAGGATACGACATCGAGGTCATCCTTAAACAGCCAGTGGTCAAATTTGCTCCAATCCCCTTCGAAGTTTGTTGTAACAGGAATATCAGGCGTGATTTGCCTTATTACCCTGCATTCTTCCATATAAAGGCCAAAGAAGCTTTCGCTCAAAAACCGTTTATAATCCAGCAGCTTTGTTGCATTGCGTCCCCCGGCACTTGCCCGGGGTGCGTTTATTTGCTCCCAGTCAAAATATTTTTCACTCCAGAAAACAGTCCCCCAGCACCGGTTCAGATTATCCAAGGTTTTATATTTTTTCTTCAGCCATTTTTGAAAACCCTTTTCACAGTTCTTACAAAAGCACATACTGTTCTTGTTGGCATATTCATTGTTAATATGCCACAGCTTTAACGCCTTGTGCCCCTTGTAATGAAGCGCCATTTCTTTGGCTAATCTTCCGATGGCTTTTTTGTAAGCCGGGCTGTTAACGCAATAGGTTTGCCTTGAGCCGCAGGCAACCTGCTCACCCGATTCTCTCACGAACAGGATATCATCATACTTTTGTGTCAGCCAGGTGGGCTGAGCTGCCGTGGATGTTCCCAGGCAAACATCAATATCGTTGTCCGCCAGCATATCCATAATCTTGTCAAGCCAGCCAAAGGTAAAGGTATCCTCATCGGGTTGCAATAAAGCCCATGCAAAGATACCGATACTCACCATATTAACATTCGCCTGCTTCATCAGCCGGATATCTTCTTTCCATATTTCCTCAGGCCATTGCTCAGGAAAATAGTCTCCGCCAAATATTACTTTAGGTTCCGTATCCGTGGTCATTTAATTATTTCAGTTATTATTTGCAAAGCCGGTCAAATCTACTCAGTGTAAACCATTTCATCTCCAGCGGCTCTAAATAAAGTCTCGCTGACTTTTCATTTGCGTTATAAACGGTTGTGTTCCGGGCCTGCTCAGAATTATTCATAACAACAAAATCCTCAACTTCAGGATAGTAGGCACAATCCGTGTCGATATCAGAGCTGAACCATTTTTTCAGTTCGTTTTCCTGCCCGGACGCCCACAGAATGGCGCGATGTAACAATCGCATATTCGTGGCGCTGTGTAAATAATCAGCAAAGTAAACTGCTCTGCCGCTGCCGAAGGTATTTGTTGACAGGTGAACGGCAGCCGGCGTGCCGGCCAATAATTCAGCATTTTCGCTGTTCAAATAAACTGCTGATTTGGCAACGCCGAGATTAATGTCGCCCTCCACATCTTTTAGAATAAAATGATTGCCATTCATTTCAGGGCGGATATTTTTCGCCCATGAAAGCCGGTTCCCAATTTCCTTTTCCACTCCCAGAACATCTGCGAGCTGAAAAAACCGACCCTGGTATTCATAAGCTGTGGGGTCTTCAACGCCGATAAAGCCGCCTCCCCGGTAAATCCACTCACGAATCTTTTCAACGACCTCCGGGTCAGCCCAATTTTCGCCGCCGCTCCAGGAACTGCCGGCGCGACCCCAATTGATAATTACACCAATATCTTCAGCAATACCGTTCTTGTGGATATCATCGAAGCTCATAAATTCAATTTCTGCCTGAAAACCGCTTAAAAATTCGGGAATATGTCCCTGCGGCCAGTTATCATTGTGCATCCATGAACGTGCCCTGCCCCAGCAATCCAACAGAGCCACCTTCTTCGATATGCTATAGGGCCTTGTCTTTTTTGTTCTGTAAAGAACGGTTCGAAATTCGTCAGCTAATTCCTCCACGTAATCCAGGAAATCAGGGTATTTGACAGCAAGCTCGAGGTAGCCGCCAAATCCTATTCTATCCACACAGCATCTCAACAAGGCCCTTCGAATTCCCTTCCACCATTTCCTACACTCTTGAACAGGGTCACCGTTACCTTTGAAGACCGGCTCATTCTGAAGATTTACATCGAAAAAATATGGATACAGCCGAACTTCCTTAACGATATCTGCCGGGACATCGGAAATCCTTCTAAGCTCAACGCCGCTCAAGCAAGGCCCGACAATGCCGTCAAAACCAAGCTCCTCGAATCCATCCAGATAAGGTTCGATCCCAATCCAATGGTCACAGAAGAACAGTATCGCTTTCCTGCCGGCCCCGTGAACCTTCTCAACGCACTTTCTGGTGTATCCCCGGACGAATTCCTGAGTAAATTCCATCCAGTCCAAAAACGGCTTCTTGGGAATCCTGTAGGATGCGTTAAAGTATCCTTCATCGACTATGTCCTCGCTGCGCAGCCGATAGCCCTTTTTCTTCTCGAACTCATCCAGAGCCAGAGTGCTCATAGGGTCCAGATATCCGCTCCAGTCAAGATAAATGTTTTCTAATTTCTCATCCTTAATAAGCGGAAACTGATACATCATTGATGTAAAGCGGACGTAATCCGTATTGGGATGCGCCTGGAGCCATTCATCCAGATATTTCAGGAGATGATCGCCCGTCTCCGGCTGACGCGGGTCAACTCCCATTTGATGTTCACCTGTCCAGTTGTTGGTAATATAATTATACATCGAGGTTGTTTCCCATATCTGGTAAACGAGGAAATTGACCGTATATATGTGCCATTTCCGGGGATTTTGTATAAGAACTTCCGCCGATTGCTCTAAATACTGCCAATTGTCAAAAGCTACAACTTCGCCGGTAGTCCTGTCGATAACTTCCCAGTATCTTTTAGGGTTATGTTTGGTGTCAATCCTGAACTGTTCCCTGCTGTATCCTTTCTGGATTTTGATTTTCAGTTCGTCATCATCATTACAGGTAACCGGGAAAGACATAAGATATTTCTGCTGGCACTGGTCGGGATGTGCCTTGGCCCAGTTCTGGTCTGCCCTTATGAGGCAAATGGTGGAGTAAACATCAAGTCCCGTGCTGAGTATTTCCGCCGAAAGCTCAGTCCCGTCACTGTCACGAATCACATCAGCCCCCCACTTTTTGCACAGCACCATCACTTCCTTTTCCAATCCTTTCTGAGCCGGAAGTGTGAAATGACCTGTCAGCTTTTTGGATTCTGTCATATACAATCTGACCCTGGGTTACTGATTCCGGTTTATATTACCTTAGTCTTCATCCTTTGCCAAGATATCATCGACTGTATAGCGTTTAAGCATATGTTTGTATTTACGCTTATAGACAGCGTAAAGGAACAGGATTTCATGCTCGGTCCCCTCCCAGTTGCATCTCCTGCAATAGTACTGGTCAATTTGCCTGTCATAAAGCAGGTCAAAGTCAATATCACGAAAGAGACAATTGGGACAGCGGTAATTTATTTTGCCCCTTCTACCCTGAGACACGTTACTAACTCCTGATTAAGTCCAATCTTTTTTGAGATACCAATTTTGAAAATCGGCGCAAACGAATACCCTTCCTCATAATAACCTTTGCAGCCCTCACTGATGGGCGTCAGACTAACTTTAGTCTGCACCTGAGGGATGACAGCTTCTACACATTCGGCATTTTCCACAGAATACTCTCTGCACCTGTATTCGTAGCTCAGCTCATTGCGTGAGCCATTTTTTCCTATAACGGAAAGCAGGCACCCCGTCAAGTCCTCCGGGTATTCATTCGTGCCCCAGCAGGAAGTGAGAAATTCATCCACCTCCACTTTCGCTGCCGGCTCACTTGATTCAATAATTTTACGGCTGATGACGATCTCCCCCGAGTTTTCTTTAAAAGTATAGGTTGTTGCCAATTTAATGGTTAGTTTTTTAAATTCAATTTCAACCGGCCTGACTCCCAGAATACGGCAGCGGTTTCCCTCACTGTAAATACCGGTGCTGCGGCAGGAGCTAATGTCAACTTCTTCCGAACCGTAACGGACTTTACAGCTTTTGATTGCTCCTTCACCCGCATAGTGGGTAAATGCACCCGCACGATAACGAGAGTGGACGATGTATGGATAAGACACATCCTGATTCGCTTTCGTGCCGGCACCGCAGGGACGCGACAATTTTGAGGCATAAGGACGTAGGTCTGTTATGGCTCCACCCTGCTTCAAATCAATCTGAACACGAAACTTGGAGTCCGCATACCAGAACACCTGATTCTTTGTGCCGTATATTATGTCTTTCCAGAGGCCGCAGATTGGCCCGCTGCGAGGTTGATTCTTACGGAACCAATCCGCAAATTCTGTGATTGTCATATCTTCGACTTTGCCCTGTTTTTTCAGCTTACCATAATAGGCAAGGAAATCCTCGTAGCTTTTCTTAAGAATCCTGTAGTCTGCCTCCCAGCGCCCATCCTTACCCATCCAGCCCGGTCCGACATATACAAGATTGTAACTGAAGCCCTTGTTGTATTTTTTCATCACCTGGTACTGGTCAACGAGGTTATACATATATGGTAGGCGGTCGTTTTCATACATCATACCACGTATGATATTTTGTGGGTGTGTGCCGAACATATCGCCGGAGTTATCCATAATCGCAAGCAAATCCCGCGAAAGATGGGGCACCGCCACGACACCAATGTCATCATCTTCGTCTTCTGCGATTGCGTGAGTGTTTTTCTTTGAAGGAATCCACGCAGTCCACGGAGAGCCGTCCATTAGTGTGTACCAGGAAAAGTTGGTATGACGGAATACTTTCGGCCCCTCCTCAAAGCACGTCGCCACTGCCGCTTTTACCATCGGATACCGCTCTTTAATATGGTTCAACAGTTCCGCATCCATAAAGTACGAGCCGGTAGAAGTTGGATAATAGCCAAACACTTCCTTGAAGCGCTCGAAGGAGTCCGCCACAATTCGCTTCTTCATATCCATCGGAAACAGCCATATTGCCAATTCTTTGGACTTATATTTCTCACGGAACTCTTTACAATTCATACCAAGGAACGTATGACCCACCTCATCGCCATACTCATTATGATATTGCTTAACAAGCTCAATACACTCATCATTATAAAGACTGGAATAAGTCATCTGAATAGTGGTCCTGAGGCCGTTTTTGTGAGCAATCTCCTGCTGCAGGCGAAAGATGTCAAGAGATTCGTTGACAACTCCGGCGTTTCCGACTTGTTCTGTCTGTCCCTCGCAGGCACCATTGTCAATGTATTCAGGTATCAGCTCAGGACGATGTATCACATTGAGAATAAATTTATCCACTAAAACTTGCCTTTCTTCAAACAACCTCTTCCTTGCGAATGGCTTTTAGAACTCACAAACAAAACATATTTTTTATTGCTCACCTCGACAAAAACCAGATAAAAAAGAACATCAACAGGCCATTAAAGAGAACATTTTGAGATAATCGGCTTTGATTCCAGCACTGAGAGCAGATTCTACAATCCTTCTGGTCGGCGGTATTTATTTCTATACCGAGTTGGCGTGATTCCTTTTTCCTTTCGGAAGAATCTGGCGATGTGGTCAATACTGTTAAAGCCAAGCTCGATAGCTATCTCTTTAATAGACTTGTTGGTCTCAGTAAGCATTTTACATATCTTCTCAATTCTGGTTTTTCTGATTTGTTCATATATACTTGTACCTATGCTTTCACTGAATTTTGTATATAGACTTCTCCTGGAGATGTTAAATTCATTAAGTATGTCAGTAACCTGCAATGGCCTGTGAGAATTATTCTTTATGAAACTCAGGACATCCAATACAATCCTATCATCAACAGCTATTATGTCAGTTGATTGCCTTTCCTGTACCCTTACAGGTTCAATTACAATCGTCTTCGTATCCACTTCAGCTTTTTTTATGATTTTATCTAACAGAGCTGCTGCATCAAATCCCCCCTTCTCGGTACTAAGCTCTATACTTGATAAGGACGGGTAAGTGAGGTCGCATAGAATATCATCATTGTCAACCCCAAGTACCGCGACATCCTGCGGCACCGCAATTGAATTCCTTCTGCAGGAGTCTACTATGAATTTACCACATAAATCATTACAGGCCATGATTCCAATGGGCTTGGGAAGGCGTCGAACCCACTTGGCTATGAGGTCCAATTTCGTATCTCTGGAACCCTCCCTATGCGGATATGTAAAGCTGTACTTAAATATTTCAAGGCCGACTCCTTTTGCGGTCTGCTCAAAGTAGTTTTGCCTGTGCTCAGACCAGAGCATTTGTTTTAGGCCGCAAAATGCCAGATTCTTAAATCCTTTGTTAATGAAGTAATCAGCCCCCATCTTACCTATTGTTTGTGAGTTCGTCAGAATAGTCGGCTTTGTGGACACTTCTTCATCCCTAATGGCTGAAGCTATGACAGTCGGAATCTCAAGGTTCTTGATAAAATCCACCGCATAGGGCTCTCTCATAATTACCCCATCCGAATTCCTGAGATTCTTTTTAAGGTTCTCTAAAAAACTTGCCTTCTTGGGCGAGCTTTCATAGAAATCCCACCAGACATGGTTTAGCTGCCAGGGGCCATAAAGCCTTGCATATCTTGCAATACCGCGCATCAGATTCCTGCCTGGCGCCCCCGACAAATCTATTACTAATGTTATTTTATAAGCCCTTGCCACTTCGCACCTTACATATAGGAGCGTATCATCTAAGTCAACAGTATAGCAATGTACGCAATATCTTTATTGTACCAATTTTAACTATCCGATAAACGCCCAAAAATGCAAAACAATCGCCATTATGTGCAAGTTATTTTATCCCTCAATCTTCCTGATTATCCTAATTAACTTTATTCAAACGTTAATCGTTTCTAATTGGACTTGTTAAAATCAGGAAAACCTCAAAGATGTAATAAGGTTCAGATTTGGTGTGAAGCTGACCCAGCTTAAATTGTGTCTTTACTCTTATTTTCCCCAAATCCTTAACGCTTGGCAGACTTTGATGTCTTTTGCTTTTTACTATCATCGCCATTCTTTGAACGGAGCAGAAGGGATTCCGGCCTTCAGCATAGAACCCAAAAATGAACAGTGGAAATTTGAACAGGAGACCGCAGTTTCGCATTTTCACCTGCTCAACTGTTCAAATGCTCACCTGCTCTGTTGGCCTTCGGTCAACCGGAGCAGGAGGGATTCGAACCCCCGTTACCCTAAAGGGTAAAACGGTTTTCAAGACCGTCGCCTTAAACCACTCGGCCACTGCTCCAAATCATCTCTTAA
>Ga0315551_10001897_pt1 | contig 15674 bp, 14 predicted proteins | sample SalMarSW160290MG_FD_203678 | JGI IMG/M metagenome (GOLD analysis project Ga0315551, IMG submission 203678) | Salt marsh sediment microbial communities from the Plum Island Ecosystem LTER, Massachusetts, United States - Salt Marsh Sediment SW1602-90 ... | reverse complement strand
CCAAAAGGCTCAAATTAAACTCGTCCTCATCATCCGAGATATAGACCATCTCGAAAACATCATGAAAAAGATTAAGGGAATAAAAGAAATATCCTCGGTGAGAAGGGTCTAACTCTTTTATATCGCTTTACTCACCTTCCCGGTTCGAAGGCACCTTGTGCAGACCCAGATATATTTTACCCCTGAAGAAGTCCGAGCTTTTACCCGCTGGAGATTCGGTCTCCACTTCTTCTTGGAAGCTTTATGGGAATGACTCAAGGTCTGACCGAAAAGAGGTCCTTTCCCGCATATCTCACAGACTTTTGCCATTGCTCTTTCTCGTTAAGACGACCATTTATAGCACATTTTCCCAAAAAATCCAAATTTGAAGATGGAATCTCCATTTCCGTTATAACGGAAATGGAGAAGCTCTCAAATATGAACATGGTCTCTTTTTTCCTGATTGTGTCTTATTTCTTTACAGCGCATCAGAAGAACATTCATATCCATCATTCACTCCAAGAGAGCTATTCTTCTCCTTCCGAATTATTATATCAAACATATGTCACATTTTAGGATCACCCTGAAATCTCAATGGTACTCCTCATCATCATAAGTAAAATCCTCTCCTTTTGGCACGAAATTTGCTTCCCTTATATGTTATCTTGACGAGATTCAGAAAAACAAGTAGTCTAAATAAGTTGCACACAGATGAATAAGCATCTTATTTTTCTCTTTCTAACCATATTCCTTTCGCTGCTGGTTTTTCATGGGTGCAGCCGTCCCTTGGTAGATGACCAACTGCATTTCGGTATCGACGCCGCTCAAAAGGACTTATGGGATGAAGCCATCTTTCGCTGGAAAAAAGTGCTTGAAACCACCCCAGCTTCAGCCGCTGCTCACAACAACCTCGCCGTAGCCTACGAAAAGAAAGGACTCTGGGAAGAGGCGAAAAAAGAGTATGAAATAGCTTTGAGATTGAGTCCTGAAAACAGCTATATCAAGTCAAATTATCAAAATTTTAAAAACCACTATGAGCGCAAAAAAGATGAAGAAATTTAAATACATCCTTTTTGCCTGTCTTGTCTTTTATCTATCTTGCTCCAGCGGTTTACAATTGAAGCTCAAAATTGAAATTCCTGAAGACCCTCAGATCGACTTGGACAAATTTAATCAAATTGTGATCACAAATTTTCTTATCCAAAAAGAAACTAAAAATATCAACCTCAACAAAGAAATTGTGGAATATTTCAAACTTGAAATCGAACAGAATTTTGAGGGAAAGGTCGTCTCAAGGAATTTCTCTATAGAAGATGAAGAAATCTATAAGAACCAAGACTTCTGGAAAGGCCTCGTCGACGCGTCTGAACAGACGCTCTTTTTTACCGGCAGGGTCAATTATTCAGAAGAAATTCGTAAGGCCATCCTGGAAAAAAGGGACGATCGGTCTGAGGATCCTTTCCCTACCACCAAAAAGTTAGCCGAGCGCAAATTCTACACCCTCAATATCGACCTCTATCTGATCGACGCTCAGACAGGAAATCCTTTGTATCAAAGAAGCTTTAAAGAAACCAAAGGCTACCAAAATCCCAACCAAACTGCATATTTTGCCTTCTTTGACCTTATCCAGCAGGTTAAAGTCAAATTCTTCCGTAACATCCTCGGTGATAAAAAAATCGAGGAACGCTATCTCATTTCTAGATAAAAGGAGCTAAAATGAAAAGCCTCATGAAATTCTTGCTCATCCTCCTCCTCTGCCTTTTCTGGACTCAATCCAGTTTCGCTCAATCTATCTACTTCCCTTACTACGGAAAGAATAAAGTCCTCTACGAGAAGTTCGACTGGAGCCATTACCTAACAGACCATTACGATATCTACTACTATGTGGAAGACCTGCAGCTTCTGAAGAATGTTGCCGACATGGCTGAAAGTGCCTACCAAAGAATTAGCGAAGGAATCAAACACGATCTTTCAGCAACGGTTCCTCTTATCTATTACAAGACCTTTACGGATTTGGAGCAGACCAACCTTTTTCAGGTTCCTGAGGGAGTGCTGGGAGTAGCCGAACCCGTTCTTTACCGCGTGATCATCCATGGAGATATGGCCCTGGATGAGATTCAGGACCTTCTCGAGCACGAACTCACCCACATTTTTGAATACGATCTCTTATGGGGGAATCCAGGTGGCGTGCTCTATTCTATCAATCAGCCCCAAGGTTGGATCATGGAGGGATTTGCCGAGTATAATACGGAGGTCTGGTCTTCTTGGTCTTCCCTAATAGTCAGGGACTCCGTCCTCAACGACCGCATCCCAGAGCTCACCGATTCTGGCTATCTCTACTCTCGCTACCCTCTACCCCGGACTCCCGATTACGACTTTGGCCATGCCATCTATGACTTTATCGAACACAAATATGGAAAAAATGGCATAAGAGAGTTCTGGCAATCCTTGAAAAACTTTCCTCTCTTAGGAAAAAACGACCCTATCCAGAGGGCCTTCGACCAGAAACCAAAAGAATTCAATTACGAATTCAAGAAATATCTTCGACAAAAATACAGTGATTTTGTTACCAGAGAAAATCCTGAGAATTACAGTATCCCTATCGGCCCAGAATTTCCCCTCAATCCTTATTATTTTGCCCTCTCTCACGCCCTCTCTCCTTCCGGAGACATCGTTGCTGCTTTATCTGCCAACATCAAAGAAAGCGATATCGACATCATCCTCATCTCTACCAAGGACGGTTCTGTCATCAAGAATATCACCAAAGGCTACACCTTGAAATATGAACACATCAAGTATGAAGTCGACCCATCCAAGGGGAGCGATATCACCTGGTCCTCCGATGGCGACAAAATTGCCTTTTTTGCCCGTGCCGGACAGAAGCATTCTCTCTTTGTCATCAGCGCCTTGACTGGAAAAACCCTGAAAAACATCAAGATTCCTCATGACCAACCCTCCTCTCCCTGTTTTTACCCCAGTGGAGACGAGTTAATCTTTACGGCATTCGATAAAGGAATCCATGACATTTTTAAAATCAACCTAAACACCGAAAAAATTCTCAACCTGACCAATGATGACTTCTATGAAAAAGCCCCTAACATTTCATCTGACGGCAAGTTTGTAGCTTATACCATCCACCTAGACACATACGACAAAATCTTTTTATCCCCTTTAAGCGATCTCCAAAAAAAGACGCAGATCACATTTGGCAGAGGCAACACAATCACTCCCCACTTCACCTCTGACTCTCAAGAAATATTTTTCTCTGCTGACACAAGGGAAGCATTTAACATCTATTCCATAAACCTTGAAACGGGAGAATTCAAGCGTTATTCGGATGTCAGGACTGGGAACTTTCTCCCCATCCCTTTTCCCGACAACCCCAAAAAAGTTGTCTTCTCTTCTTTCAATAAGGGAGCCTTTCAGATTTTCATAAGTGATTTCGAAGCTATTGTTGAAAAAAGGGTTAACTTTGAAGAAAAGACTCCAAGCGAGGATTTCAAGAAGTTTGAACCCCTCATCTCCGTGGAAATTAAGAAGGATAAGATCAAACCTTATAAAGGTATCGGAAAACTCTATCTAGCCTCTCGCCCTCCTGTTGATACCATCGTCTCTTCAGATGGCTCCATCTATGGAGGATCAGCCCTCGTCTTTACCGATCTTTTAGCTGATCACACATTTTTTCTAATGGCCTATCAAGTAAGGAGTTTCCGTTCTTACTATCTTGCTTATCTTAACCAAAAAAGACGGTTTCAATATATGGCCAGCGCCTTCCAGTACACACAGTTCTATTATCCTCCTTATGCCTATTATGACCCCTATTTTTATGGACGGCTTACCTACAGAGACGCCCTTGCTTCAAGGAAGATCTCTGGAGTGAGCCTCAGCTCATATTATCCGTTCAACAAATATTTACGCCTTGAGTCAAGCCTGGGTTTTTATCGCTACGAGGAAGACTTTTTTGATCCCTATATCAGAGAATTGCTTCTTTACTCTGGCAGCGGTTACGATATGTTTTGGAATGGAAATCTTCTCTCCGCATCTTTCTCGCTGGTAGGAGAGACTACTCGTTTCAGGTTTTATGGACCAGGCTCAGGCAGCACCTTTCGTCTATCTCTCACACAAGCCATCCCTGTCTCACGGAGCTTTTTCCAGAATACAACTGTCGAGGTTGATCTAAGAAAATATCTTTACTTGGGCTCTGATTTCCTCTTTGCCTTTCGCTTTGAGGGCTTCGCCAGCCAGGGTAAAAACCCATTTGTTTCTTATTTTGGCGGAAACAACCAGGTCCGTTCTGTCAACTATTATAACATCGTCGCCAACGAAGGATGGTTTGCCAACATCGAATTCCGTTTTCCTCTTGTCAGCTCTGCCTCTACTCTAATCGGCCAATTAGGTCCTGTCCGCGGAGTTCTTTTCTTCGACGTGACCCGCTCAAAAATCAAGGGCTATCCAGCGAAGTTTTATTCTTATAAAGGAATAAACATACAAGGAGAGTCTATCATACAAGAATTGGATGCTATCGGTTCCTATGGATACGGTTTTGAGTTTTTTCTTCTCGGGCTCCCCCTTCATCTTGAGTTTGTCAAAAGGCTTGAACTTAAAGATATTTCAAGCCCTTTTGACATCCAAAGCGTAGGAAGTTTTGAGACAAAATTCTGGATCGGGTTTGATTTTTAGGTTTTGTCCCGAAGTTGCAGGACATTTGGAGGAAATCAGGGACAGGTGAGCCCGGATTATTCGTGAATAATTCAGGTTAATTAGGGGATAAAACCGACTTTTAAAAGAATTTCACAAATTTCTTGAAATCCCTCAACAAGAGTGTTAATATAGCTCCGCCTTCTCTGCCAGGCTTAACCAAAGGAAGGTTTTCCACATCTGTGAATAAATCTGTGGAAATCTAAAGCACTCTCATGGAACCACAAGATAAACTTAATCCTTGGATTCAGATCCTTCAAACCATACGAAAAAAAATAGATAAAAACAGCTTCGAAACATGGTTTGATCCCACTGTATACATTGGACAGGAGGAAAATTCTCTCTACATAAAAGTTCCTAATTCTTACTTCAAAGACTGGCTTTCTTTCCATTATGGAAGCCTTATCAGCCAGTGTTCCAAAGATCTCTTTGGCAGATTCTTTGAGATAAAATACATCCATGAGGAAAGGCTTTCTTCCTTCATGCGCCGTTCTCCTGAGGAAAGACGGATGAGAAGTGAAGCTCTTCTCAATCCTAACCTCAACCCTAATTATACATTTGAAACATTTGTTGTAGGCTCTTGTAATCAATTTGCTCATGCTGCCTCCACTGCTGTAGCTAAAAATCCAGCTCAATCCTATAATCCTCTCTATATATATGGAGGCGCTGGTTTAGGAAAAACTCACCTGATGAATGCTATTGGCCATTTTACGCTTAAACATAACTGCAATCTTAAAATCTTTTATGTCACCACGGAAAAATTTATGAACGATCTGATCAACCATCTTCAATATGGAAAGGTCCTGGATTTCCGCCAAAAATACCGCAGTGTTGATGTTCTTCTCATGGATGACATACATTATCTATCCGGAAAAGAAAGGACTAAGGAGGAATTTTTTCATACATTCAACCACCTCTATGACAGCCAAAAGCAGATTGTTATTTCTAGTGATTGCCCTCCCAAAGAAATACCTAATCTCGAGGAAAGATTTAGTTCCCGTTTCGAGTGGGGATTAATCGCTGATTTAAAGCCCCCTGATATCGAAACCAGGATCGCTATCCTGAAAAAAAAGTCCGAGTTAGAAGGCATTGTCCTTCCTGAACCCATTGCTCTTTACATCGCTGATAAAATACAGTCCAATATCCGCGAATTAGAAGGATACCTGCGCCGGGTTATTGCTTATTCTTCATTAAAGGGGAAACCGATCGATCTTGACCTTGCCAAGGAATCGCTAAAAGACCTTCTGGATTTAACAGAAAAGTATATCTCTGTGGATAGAATCCAAAAGATTGTCTGTCATCACTTCAAGATTAAGATTTCCCAGATAAAAACTAAAAATAACTCTCCTAAAATATCCTTTCCCCGTCAGGTGGCCATGTATATTGCAAAAGAACTAACAGATACTTCCCTTCCAGAAATCGGTCGAAAATTCGGTGGAAAACATCATACAACTGTCTTGCATAGCATCAGAAAAATTGAAAAAATGCGGAATGAAAACCCAGAATTCAACAAAGAGATAAACAGTCTGATTAGCTCTATCTATTGATAAATAAGGAAGTTATAAATTTTTTCAACTTTCTCTTCTTTTCTTATTATTTTTTATTATCTTTTTATATATATTGTATTAGAATAATATTAATTCCTAGAAGGAAGGTGAAATATGAACTTTTTTGTCAATAGAAAAGATGTTATTGGCGATCTACAAATACTTCATGGCATTGTGGAAAAGAGAAATACAATGCCTATACTTGCCAATATCTTGGTTGAAGCCGCTGATGAACAGGTCAATCTTACTGGAACAGATCTAGAGGTGGGGCTCAAAACATACTTTCCTGCCAGTATTAAAGAACCAGGTTCAGTTACGGTATCAGGTAAGAAGCTTTTCGAAATCGTAAAGTCCTTACCAGAAGATCAAACCATCGAATTCAAAGAATCTGGCGATCTACTTATGGAAATTGTCGCAGGAGAGAGCCAGTTCAAAGTGCTTTGCTTGTCTAAAGAGGATTTTCCCCAAGTACCAGAAGCCAGATTCGAGAAGAAAATTTTACTTCCTCTAGATACTATCCATGAGATGATTGATAGAGTTTACTATGCTATCGCCCATGAGCAGAGATATTATCTTAACGGAGCTCTTTTAATACTCAAGAAGAACACAATGGAATTAGTGAGTACTGATGGGCACAGGTTAGCTTATACATTAAAAGAAATAAAAAAAATGAATATTGAGGAAGAGATAAGAGGGATAATTTCCAAAAAGACGCTAAGCGAACTGAGAAAGTTTGAAGATAAAGAGGTTGAATTTGATCTAGATGAGAATAACCTCTTTTTCAAAGTAAAAAACAAGACATTGATTTCTCGCATAATCGAAGGAAAATTTCCCAATTTTGAAGCTGTTATCCCTAAAGAAAATCCCTATATAGTGTCTTTTTCCAGAGAGGAAATAACAGATGCTATAAGGCGGGTGGCCTTGCTCTCAGCTGAGAGATCCAAAGGAATAAAATTTTATATTCAAAAAAACAATATAAGGCTTTTTTCATCAAATCCGGAAATTGGAGAAGCTAGAGATAAGGTAGATGTAGATTATGATGGAGAGGATATGGAGATAGGATTCAACTCGCAGTACATCCTAGATTTTTTAACAGCTGTTAAAAGCGAAAAAGTTCGCTTTGAATTAAGGGATGAAAACAGTGCGGTACTCATGAGACCAGAAACAGAAGATGAATTCACATATTCATACGTCTTGATGCCGATGAAGATTTAGTTAAATCAACCGGAAGGATTTTTACTCCAAAATATTAAGTCTTCTCTTAAATGGATGTCTTTTCGGGCTATTCCCCGCGATTTTAGGGTTTAAGAAGCTTTATCTATAAAAATGCCTTTGGTAATTCCTCCTCCAGCCACCTTCCTGCCAACCGCTAAAATCAAATCTTTTTATACTTAAGATAAAAGATTTTTTCAGCCTATGGAGGTATCAACCAAGCTAGATCTGTCTATTTTGAGTAAGAAACGATTTGGCGCACAGATGATGTGTTCTCCGGAAAGCGAGGCAGGTGCCGATGAACAGCAGACTTTGTGCAGGCAGGAAGATTCCAAAACAGAGGCTTTTCCACCTTTAACCCTCACTGTAACAAAGCCTGTTTTTGTATGATAGCTTTTTGTGATGTTCTTATTTAGAGAAAGACTATCCAGCTGTTTTCCGTCTGAGTAAATAGATACCCAATGGCCAAAGGTAAGGAAAGGGCTTCTCTTACCGAAAGAAGCAATAGTCGTGAGAGAAGATCTTTGGCTGTCTTTCCTCATGTTTTTCCAAAGGGAATCAAGCCCAAGAGATCGAATATCTAATATATCACCTTCTTTTATAAGGGTAAAAGAAGGGGCTGTAGGGAGGAGGAGAGACTGGAAAGATATAACAACAGAGGTGCACATAGAATCATGGAGGTATTTCCAACCTCTCGCATGTAGGCTTCTTTGGATGGGTTCATTGAATGGAGAAGGGCCTGAAAAGTAAAAGTCCCTCTCCTTCATAAAATGAAATTTTTCCAATTTTTGAAGGATGATCCAGAGAAGATCCTGAGGATTGTCTGTAATCAAACAGATATGGCTTTGGTGGCTTGATGGCCTGGAATTTGCAAGGAGGGAACTCAGGAAGGGGGTGAGAAGAAGAGTTTGAAAGAAATGACGCCTATCCATAATGGTCTCCTTTATGGAGGATGTTAGTTATGACTGGATAGAGAAAAAGTCTATTTTTGTGGCGAAAATAAACTGCGAGTCCAAAAACAGAAACAAAAAGGGCGATGATGAATCCGATGATGATCAACTGCTGAGAATCAAGAGCGAGGAAAGCAGTTGCCAAATAGCCGATTACAATTCCTAACAAGGAGCCTAAAAGGAGAGTAGAAAAGATAATGATAAGAGCGCGGTTATAAAGATTTTCTGGAATCTCCATCTCTACTTCATCCCCGACAGAGGCATGGAGGGGATTTCTGACCGTTAATCGTCCTTTGGAAGGGCGACCGCTGCTGCATAGGCTTTTGGCCGAGCAATGATTACAAGCATCAACGAGACAGCGGACATCTACCTCGGCAAGATCCGCCCGGGCCGAAATAACAAAACCACTATCCTTCATGTTCCTTTTTGATCCGACCTATCGCATCTGTGGGGCATTTCTCTATCTCGGGTATTTTTTCAGGAGCGATTTTATTGTAGTCGATAATTTTTGCCAGATAGTTTTCCATTATTATAGCATCGGGACAAGCCCTGACACAAATCTCACAGGCGACACAGGCATTCTTACAGACCTTTCTGGCGAAAGGCCCTCTATCTTGAGAGCGGCAGAAGACCATGATGTTCTGATTGAGAGGATGAAGCTCAAGAAGGTTTCTGGGGCATGCATCCACGCATCTTCCACAGGCAGTGCATTTTTCTTCGATAACAACAGGAAGACCGTCGTTCCCCATATATATGGCATCGAAGGGGCATGATCTTACACAGTCTCCCAGGCCCAAGCAGCCGTAGGAGCACTGTTTATTCCCACCGACCAGATGAGAGGCATAACAGGTGGAGATGCCCACATAGACCCCTCTGTCTTTAGCAGCTTCGCAAGTTCCTCGGCAGTGAAGACGGGCAATTTTTTTGACAAACTCGCTTGGCTTAACTCCTAAAATATCAGCAATCTGGCTTGCCACTTCCTCGCCACCGACCGGGCAGCTGTTAGGGGAGACGCCTCCTTTTGCCACCGCTTCAGCAAAGGCCCGGCATCCAGAGTAGCCGCATGCTCCGCAGTTTGCCTGGGGGAGTATCTCAGAGACTCTCTCTACTTTTGGATTTTCCTCCACACGAAGCTTCTTGTAAGCAAAGACAAGTCCTACCGAGAAGAGAAGCCCGAGACCAGCCATGGTGATTACAGGAACTAAGACATCCATTACTTTATCATCCCTGAGAAGCCAAAAAAGGCGAGAGCCATGATCCCGGCTACAATGAGAGAAATCCCTGCTCCTTTTAAAGGTTCTGGCACGTCGGCCAGGTTGAGCTGTTCACGGATTCCTGCCATGATAATGATGGCTAAAGTGAAGCCAATCCCCGATCCAGCGCCGAATACAACGGATTCAATGAAACTATAATTTTTTAAGGCAGCCAACAAGGCTAAACCCATGATAGCACAATTGGTGGTTATCAGAGGCAGATAGATCCCAAGGGCTTGATAGAGAGGAGGGCTAATCTTCCGGATAAACATCTCCACCAGCTGGACAAGGGAAGCGATAACCAGGATGAAGGATACGATCTGGAGATAGTCGAGTGAATAAGGGATAAGAATAAGATGGTTGATCAGCCAGGAGACAACGGCGGTGATGGTCATGACAAAGGTGACCGCCAATCCCATGGAAAGGGCCGAATCGAGCTTTTTGCTGACACCCAGAAAGGGACAGATGCCCAAGAAGTAATGGAGGACAAAATTTTTGATGAGGATGGCAGAAATGAGAAGGGCAACGAGCTCCACTTTTATCTCCCTCGTTTAGTCTTGTGTTCGATGAGAAGGGCTAGTCCGATAAGAAACCCCAGTGCTATGAAGGCTCCTGGAGGAAGGATCATGATGATCCAGGGCTTGAACCATGCCCCCATGACTTGATACCCAAAAAAAGTGCCTGATCCTAATATCTCCCGGGTGGCACTGAGAATGAGCAGAGCGATGATAAATCCAACGCTCATCCCAAAGGCATCGAACAGAGATCGGCCGATAGTGTTTTTAGAAGAAAAGGCTTCTTGACGGCCCAAGATGATGCAGTTAACCACAATCAAGGGAACATAAGGTCCCAGACTCTTGGAAAGAGGAGGGAAAAAGGCAGCGAGAAAACGGTCGGCTATAGTGACAAAAGAGGCGATGATGACGATGTAACATGCGATACGCACTTGCCTGGGGATAAGTCTTTTTATAGAGGAGACGACGAGAGAACTGAATATGAGGACAAAAGATGTGGCCAGCCCCATGGCCAAGCCGTTGATCATGGCGTTGGTGACAGCAAGGGTGGGACACATGCCCAGCAATTGACGGAAAATGGGATTTTCCTGCCAGAGGCCTTTTATAAATTCTTGACCGATGGTTCTAGTTGGCATTGCCCTGCTCTCTGGTCAGCTTTCCTTCTGATTTTAGCCTTTTCAGTCTCTCTAAAGACATATTGACTATGTTGAGCACCGCTTCCGAGGATATGGTGGCACCGGTGATGGTGTTTACTTCTGCGGATCCCAGATCATCAAGCGAGGTTGCTGGAGGCTTGCGCAGTGAAAGGGATTTGGAACAATCTTTGTTTTCCCAGTATTTAAGAAAAGATTCCTGGTCAGTGATTTTTGCTCCCAGTCCGGGCGTTTCCTTCTGGTCGAGGACAATCAAGGTGTTTATTCTTGTCAATGCTGGGTCTGTCCCGAACATGAGTGTTACCTTATCTTGAAAGCCTACACCAGAGGCGTGGATGGCGAAGCCTATAAGCTGGCCAGCCTTGTCACTTCCCCCGTAGATGGAGAGGTCTTTTTCTTCGTAAATCTTGCTGCTTGACGCAGTTCCAGGCACAACAGATAAAATCGCCTCTTCTGTCTCTCTTTGCTTATTGGCGGCTATTCGATCTTTGGTCAGAAGCCCGACGGTTGCCAGGAACCCGCCTGAAAGAAGTCCGACAGATGTCAGGACCACGATCATCCTGGAGAAAAGATTCAACGGCGCCCCCTTTCTCCCAGAATTCGAGGCCTGGTGTATCGATTGAGAAGGGGGACGAAAGCGTTCATGAAAAGAATGGAATACATCACTCCTTCTGGATATCCACCGAAGAGGCGGACGAGAGAAACCATCAGTCCTATACCCAGTGCATAGATCCAGGAGCCCTGGGAAGTGAAAGGGGATGTGACCATATCTGTCGCCATGAAGAATGCTCCGATCAAGAGTCCTCCTGAGAGGACATGAAAAAGGGGAGAAGCGTACCTCTCCGGTCTCAACATCCAAAAGATTCCAGTAAAGACGGTAAGTGAGATAAGGATTCCAGCGGGTATCCGCCAGTCAATCACCCTGCGGAGGAGCAGATAAAGCGCTCCTACTAGAAGAGCAATGGAGGAGGTTTCTCCCAGACAGCCTCCAGTGTTCCCCCAAAATAGGTCTTTCAAGGAGGTGAGTGTTCCTTGGGCCACAGCATCCTGGAATTTAAGATTGGCCAGAGGAGTTGCGAAAGTTACGGTGTCGATTTTCAAAGAGACTGGGGGTATCCATGTGGTCATGGCCACCGGAAAAGCTGCCTGCAGGAATGCCCTTCCCACCAGGGCTGGGTTGAAGATATTATGGCCTAGACCGCCAAAAACCTGCTTACCTATAACGATGGCCGCCACAGCGCCAATCACAGCCAACTCTGGAGAAAGAGAGGGCGGTAGCGTCATAGCCAACAAGAGGCCGGTGATAATCGCAGAGCCGTCCCAGACAGAATGAAGAGGCTTTTTTCTTATCCAAAGGATTACGACTTCTGTTACCAAACAGGTAGCCACACAGCAGAGAAGAAGGGTTAAGGCTTTGATTCGGAAGAAATAGAGGGAGGCTAGAGCTGCCGGTATCAGGCTGAGAACCACCGCATACATGATTTTGGGGACGGAGTCTCTGTCTTTGAAATGGGGAGATGACTGGAGGATGAACCCTGTGTCTATCATCACCCTCGCTTTTTCCTTTTTTCCATGACCTTGTTTTTTCCCAGACGGATCCAATGGACAAGACGGATATGAGCGGGACAGGAATACTGGCAACAGCCGCATTCTACACAATCGAGAATGCCCCAGGTTTCTGCCTCGTCGTAATGGTCAAATTTAACAAATTTCGTAAGCTGAGTTGGAGCAAGTCCCATCGGGCAGTGGTCGATACAGCGTCCACAACGGATGCAGGTGTATTCCATCTCTGGTGCTGGGGCTTCCCAGGCCAAAAGACCAGAAGTTCCCTTGATAACAGGCACATCCAACGACCATTGGGCCAATCCCATCATCGGGCCGCCCATTACCAGCAAGGTAGCACGTTCCTTGAGTCCTCCACAGAAATCCAAAACCTCTTGGAATGGTGTTCCGATACGAACCATGACATTCTTAGGCTCTTCAATGCCATCGCCAGATACGGTTATAGCCCTCTCGTAAAGTGGCTTTCCCAGGTTGAGAGCATCCCAGATGGCTTTGCAGGTTCCCACATTATGGACCACAACTCCCACATCAAAGGGAAGGCCCCCACGAGGGACCTCCCTGTTGAGGAGGGCCGCGATCAGGTTTTTTTCAGCTCCTTGAGGATATTTTGTCTTAAGAAGAGCCACTTCTGTGGTGTTTTCTTTGATTTTTTCTCTAAAGAGATCAAAAGCCCGCTTTTTATTGTCTTCTATTCCCACGATAAGCCGCTTTGCTTTGACCGCGAGGCGGATGATCTCGGCGCCGTTGAGAATATCATCAGAGTATTCTAACATCAGCCGATAGTCGGCTGTAAGCATCGGTTCACACTCACAACCATTTATGATCACGGTGTCGATGGGTTTGTCTTTAGGGGGGGAAAGTTTCACTGCTGTGGGAAAGGCTGCCCCACCCAGTCCCACGATCCCTGCCTCTTTCACCCTTTGACGAATCTCATCAGGAGTAAGGGAAAACGGGGGCTTGGTTCCTTTGGAAGAAGAGGCAGGATTGTCTTGGCCATCGTTGGCAACGGTTACCGAGAGGACAGAGCGACCGAGAGGATGATTGTTATGATCAATGGTTAATACCTTTCCGGACACACTGGAATGAACGGACGCTGAAAAGAGTGGTTTTCCTTCTCCTATTTTCTGGCCGAGCAAGACCTCTTCTCCTTTTTTGACTAAAGGTTCGGCAGGGTTTCCGAAATGCTGGAGGAAAGGAATGATAACCTTCGGGGGAGGAGGCATCACCTGGATGGGTTTCTGGGCTGTTGCATCTTTGAATTCAGGGGGATGAATTCCGTGAGAAAAAGTCTTGACCTTCATTCTGGTAAGGATAACATAATTCAGAAAAACAGAAGATAAAGTTTAGTCATTCTTCATCTGAATTGTCAACCCTCTATTGGTCGGTGGAAGCATCTCCATTTCCGTGATAACTAAAGATGAGGGATATAATCAGTCACAGCGCTGGTTCCCCTCCATCCTTGCCAAGACCCTCCCACCCTCCACTATGGGCTTCGGATGGAGGGGAACCGGCGCCTCATTACTTACCTGGATGAAATATGTTCACTCATCACGTTTTTGGAAATGATTGCTCGGTTGGCTGGTAAATTATTTTTTCCATGATTACGATTCAAACTTATGACTGACAAGAAAGATTTGTCCTGCTTATCCGTATTTGTTTTTATTAAAAAGGATATATGGTAGAATGGAAAAGAATTAAGCAATTAGAGCTGGGCTTAATCATGACTGTTGATATAAGAGAAGTAAAAGGCCGGAGAGATTTGCGAGCGTTTATCTTCCTTCCCAAGAAGATCCATACCTACCACAAAAACTGGGTCCCTCCAATTTATATGGATGAAAAGAAATATTTCAATCCTAAGAAGAACAAGGCTTTTTCTTATTGCGACACTGTTTTGCTTGTGGCCTTCAGAGGAAAAGATGCTGTGGGCCGGGTTATGGGCATCATAAACTCTCGTTATAACCAGTATAAGAAAGAGAGAACAGCACGCTTTGGTTACCTTGAAACAGAAAAGGATGAAGAAGCGGTGAATGCCCTTTTGGACTTTTTGGATGACTGGGCTAGAAAGAAAGGGATGAACAAGATTGTAGGTCCTTACGGATTTTCAGATCAAGACCCAGAGGGATTTTTGATCGAAGGATTTGAGAATCGGCCGACAATCGCCACCTATTATAACTTTGAATGGATGCCTCGGTTTGTGGAGAAGAGAGGATACAGCAAAGAGGTGGATTATTTCGTCTACAGAATAGATGTGCCTCGGGAGTTTCCAGAGTTTTACAGACGGATTTACGAGAGGGTGAAGAAAAGGGGCGGATTTGACATCTTGGAATTCAAGAAAAAAAGGGAGCTAAAGCCCTGGATAAATTCTGTACTCCATCTGATGAATGAATGCTATGTGGGGAGTGATATCTATGGCTATGCCCCGCTGGATGAAGAAGAGATGGCAGCTTTAACCAAGCGCTATCTACCCGTGATCGACCCCCGGTTTGTCAAGGTTGTGAAGAAGGGAGATGAGGTGGTTGCCTTTATCGTAGGCATGCCAGATTTAACTGAGGGCATTCAGAAAGCGCGGGGACGGCTCTTTCCCCTTGGATTTTTGAAGATACTTCGTGCTGCCAAGAAAACCAAACAGCTGGACTTGTTGTTGGGCGCTATCAAGGAGGAACATCGCGGGCGTGGATTGGATGTCCTTATGGGGACGAAGATGATCCTTTCCGCTCATGAAGCGGGTTTAGAGATAATTGATACCCATCATGAGATGGAGACGAACACACGAGTGAGGGCTGAGATGGAAAGGATGGGAGGCAAGGTTTACAAACGCTTTCGCATCTATCAGAAGAAGATCTGACTTATTTGGCTTCTGCCCAGTTGATTCCCCAGCCCAGATGAACTTTCAAGGGCACCTTGAGGTGAAAAACCCTTTCCATCCGTTCCTTGACCATCATTTCCATCTCGTCTCTTTCTTCATCAGGGACCTCAAAGACAAGCTCGTCGTGCACTTGAAGAATCATCTTTGATTTGAGGTGTCTCTTCTTGATTTCACGCCAAATATTGTTCATAGCCTTCTTCATCAGGTCTGCGGCTGTGCCCTGGATGGGGGCATTCAGGGCAATCCGCCTCCCTGCCTGTTGAGTTAATTTCTCCCTATGACGGAGTTCGGGAACCTGGCGTTTTCTTCCGAAAAGGGTCTCAGAATAGCCTTTCTCTTGGGCCTCCATGACCCGTTTTTCTAAGTATTCTACCACCCTGGGGAATTTCTCAAAATAAAGATTAATGAATTTCTGGGCTTCGGAGGTGGAAGTTTTTA
>Ga0315551_10001881_pt1 | contig 15736 bp, 10 predicted proteins | sample SalMarSW160290MG_FD_203678 | JGI IMG/M metagenome (GOLD analysis project Ga0315551, IMG submission 203678) | Salt marsh sediment microbial communities from the Plum Island Ecosystem LTER, Massachusetts, United States - Salt Marsh Sediment SW1602-90 ... | reverse complement strand
TAAGTTAACGAAGGACAGCGTAAGTTCAATTCTAAAGGATATTGGCTTTATTGTTCTTGGCATGTCAGAGCTAAACGGGAAAACATATTTTTGTGCCCAGAAGCGGCTCACATCTTAATAAAAATAATAACTTTGTTTAATGCCTGTTAATATAATAATAAGTAAAGTGGAATCTTTCTGCAATTTAGTAAATAGAGACTATATTAATAAATATTAAAAAGACTGTTATGAATCACTTATTTAAAATCTCAGTATTTCTTATTCTTGTAATTAGTGCGACGATATATCTTACTTCTTGCGAGAAACAACCGACTCCTCCCGCTGTAACAACAGCGAGTGTGTCAGCAATTACCCAGACAACTGCCACTTCCGGAGGCAATGTGACAGATGATGGAGGGGCAAAGGTTACTGCCAGGGGTGTTTGCTGGAGCACGAGTACGAATCCAACAATTGGAAGCGATAAAACAACTGACGGTTCGGGGACCGGGTCCTTTACCAGTAACCTGACCGGGCTTGAACCTGATACCAAGTATTATGTGCGGGCATATGCCACCAATGAACAGGGTACAAGCTATGGCAAGGAGGTTTCATTTACAACCGGTGAGATTATGCTGCCTACATTGACAACAAATGCTGCCGGTTCAATAACTTTAACAACAGCAGTGTCAGGCGGTAATATAACTGATGATGGTGGTGGAGAGATAACAGTAAGAGGAGTTTGCTGGTCTGCAACTGCCAATCCGACAACATCAGACAGTAAAACAGAAAACGGAACCGGTACGGGCACCTTCACAAGTAACCTGACAGGCTTAAGTCCCAGTACAACTTATTATGTACGGGCTTATGCCATTAATAGTGTAGGGACTGCCTATGGAAACGAAATTTCATTCACAACCCAGGATCGCCAGGTACCTACACTGGCAACAACTGCTGTTAGTTCAATTACATTGACATCAGCAGTATCAGGTGGAAATATCACTGATGATGGTGGCGCAGCTGTAACAGCAAGAGGAGTGTGCTGGTCAACAAGTACCAATCCAACAACAGCAGACAATTCGACAACTGAAGGATCCAGTACGGGCATCTTTACAAGTAACCTGTCAGGCTTAACTCCAAATACAACTTATTATGTAAGGGCTTATGCGACTAACAGTGTAGGGACAGGTTATGGTAACGAGGTTTCTTTTACAACCCAGGCTATACAATTACCTACAATTACAACAACTGCTGTTACTTCAATAACTTTAACAACAGCAGTATCAGGCGGAAATATCACTGCTGACGGTGGCGGAACTGTAACAGCAAGAGGCGTTTGCTGGTCAACAAGTGCCAATCCAACCACAGCAGACAATTCAACCAGTGACGGATCAGGTACGGGTGTCTTTACAAGTAACCTGACAGGCCTAACTCCCAATACCACTTATTATGTAAGGGCCTATGCGGTTAATAGCGCAGGGATTGCCTACGGCAGCCAGGTTTCTTTTACTACCCAGGCTATACAATTACCTGCACTGACTACAACAGCTGCAAGTTCAATTACCCTGACATCAGCTGTATCAGGTGGAAATATTACTTCTGATGGTGGTGGAGCTGTAACAGCAAGAGGCGTTTGCTGGTCAACAAGCGCCAACCCGACAACATCAGACAATATCACAAGTAACGGCACAGGTACTGGTGTCTTCACAAATAACCTTACAGGTTTAAGTCCCAGCACCACGTATTATGTAAGGGCTTACGCAACCAATAGTGCAGGAACTGCTTATGGCAACCAGGTTTCGTTTACAACCTCGGCAATACAATTGCCTACAGTCACAACAAGTGCAGTTACTTCAATTACACCAACAACAGCAGTATCAGGCGGAAATGTTACTGGTGATGGCGGAGGTACTGTAACAGTAAAAGGAGTTTGCTGGGCAACAAGTACCAACCCGACAACATCAGACAATACTACAAGTAATGGCACTGGCCTTGGTAGCTTTACAAGTAACCTGGCAGGTTTAAGTCCCGGTACTACTTATTATGTACGTGCATATGCAACCAATAGTGCAGGTACTGCTTACGGGAACCAGGTTACATTTACTACCGGCGCAGTGATACCTACAGTGTCAACAACTGCAGTTAGTTCAATTACTGCAACATCAGCAGCATCAGGCGGAAATGTCACTAACGACGGTGGGGCAACTGTAACAGTAAGAGGCGTTTGCTGGTCAACAAGTGCCACTCCGACAACAACAGACAATACTACCAGCAGTGGCTCAGGTACCGGTATCTTCATAAGTAGCCTGACAGGCTTATCTCCCGGTACTACTTATTATGTGCGTGCGTATGCAACTAATAGTGCAGGTACTGCTTATGGTAACCAGGTTTCATTTACTACTGATATACAATTACCTTCACTTACAACAACTGCTATTAGCTCAATTACTGCAACATCAGCGGTATCAGGAGGAAATATCACTGCTGATGGTGGAGCAGATATTACAGCAAGAGGCGTTTGCTGGGCAACAAGTGCCAATCCTACAACAGCTGACAATACTACAAGTAACGGTACAGGTACAGGTATCTTCACGAGTAACCTTACAGGCTTAACTCCAGGTACTACTTATTATGTACGTGCTTATGCAACTAATAGTGAAGGAACTAACTATGGGAACCAGGTTTCATTTTCAACCGGTGCAGTGGTACCCACATTGACAACAACTGCTGTTAGTTCAATCACTCAAACATCAGCAGCATCAGGAGGAAATGTCACTGATGATGGCGGTGCAGCTGTAACAGCAAGAGGTGTTTGCTGGTCAACCAGTGCCAGTCCAACAACGGCAGACGATTTTACAGTTGACGGATCCGGTTTAGGTGCCTTCACCAGTAACCTGACAGGCTTAACTGCAGGTACTACTTATTATGTACGTGCTTATGCAACTAATAGTGCAGGAATTAACTATGGCAACGAGGTTTCATTTTCAACCGACCCGGTTGAGGTACCTTCATTGACAACAACTGCTGTTAGCTCAATCACTCAAACATCAGCAGCATCAGGAGGAAATGTCACTGATGATGGCGGTGCAACTGTAACAGCAAGAGGTGTTTGCTGGTCAACAAGTGCCAGTCCTACAACAGATGACAATACAACAAGCAATGGCACGGGTACGGGCAACTTCACAAGTAGTCTTACGAGTCTGACACCCGGCACCACTTATTATGTTAGGGCTTATGCAACTAATAGTGCAGGAACTAACTATGGCAACGAGGTTTCATTTTCAACCGACCCGGTTGAGGTACCTTCATTGACAACAGATATCGTTGGTTCAATCACTGGAACTACAGCAGTATCAGGCGGAAATGTCACTGATGATGGTGGTGCAGCTGTAACAGCAAGAGGTGTTTGCTGGTCAACAAGTGCCAGTCCAACAACAGCAGACGATTTTACAGTTGACGGATCCGGTTTAGGTGCCTTCACCAGTAACCTGACCGGTTTAAGTGTCAGCACTACTTATTATGTGAGAGCTTATGCAACCAATAGTGCAGGAACTAATTATGGTAACCAGGTTTCATTTACTACCAATACAGTACAGGTACCTACCCTGACAACAACTGCTATAACCGGAGTTACTGAAACAACAGCATCAACTGGCGGTAATATTACCGATGATGGTGGTGATCCTGTAACAGCCAGAGGAGTATGCTGGTCAATGGATCCAAACCCAGATATAAATGATAATATTACCAGTAACGGGTCAGGTCCGGGTACCTACATAAGCACCCTGACCGGCTTAAATATGGGTACCACTTATTATGTAAGAGCTTATGCGACAAATGGTGTGGGTACCGGTTATGGCGACGAGGAAACATTTTCAACACCAGAACTTACTGATGCAAGGGATGGTACCACGTATGCAACAACTGTTATTGGCACACAAATGTGGATGGCAGAAAACATGAAGTATCTACCAAGTGTAAATCCTCCCGATGAAGAATCATTAACTGACCCACATTATTATGTTTACGGATATGATGGCGATGTCGTTGACGATGCTAAGGCTACTGAGAACTTCGAGACTTATGGCGTATTGTATAACTGGCCGGCAGCAGCAAATTCATGCCCCGATGGCTGGCACTTACCATCAGACGAAGAGTGGAAAACACTTGAAATGTTTCTAGGAATGACCCAGGAGCAGGCTGATGCAATAGAAATGCGTGGAACAGATCAAGGTGGTCAACTTAAAGAAATTGGCACTGATCATTGGGATGCTCCCAACACCGGAGCAACAGATGCATATGGTTTCACAGCTCTTCCTGCAGGACTCCGTTCTACTTATTTAAGCGGATTTGATCTGCTCGGCAGCAATACTTACATCTGGACCTCTACAGAGTACCTTTCTGATTATGGCTGGAAACGGTACCTTGATACCGAAGAGACTGGTATATACAGAATTCAGGAAGTTAAGCTGATGGGATATGCCGTTCGGTGCGTTAAAGATTAGGACAATTAAACATATTCAATTAGTTTAAACTGGAAGTTATGAGGTAGTTATACGGAGTATTATTGGAATGAAATTACTACATTAACCGGAAGAGATCTTCAAGATCTGAAATAGGATTAGTCCTGCTAGGCACAAATTGCTTAGCAGGACTAATCGCTTTCTGCTATGATGTGATTCACGATTATATTTATCTTGTTGGATCAAGGGTAAATAAACAAAATTCTTAAGATAATATTATAATACGTCAGGATGAAAAACTTCCTTATTTTCTATGCTCTGTTTCCTATAATAGCTTTCGGTCAGCAGAACTATACCCTGAGTGGGAAGATCACTGACACAGAAACAGGAGAAGACCTCATTGGAGCATCGGTTATGGTAATTGAACTTGTGACAGGTGTTTCAACAAACTCATATGGTTTCTATTCGCTCTCCCTCCCTGAAGGAACATATACAATAAGATACAGCTACATGGGATATGAAGATGTGGAGCAAGAGGTAAATCTCAACGAAAAAATTGTAATAAACATTGAACTTGAGCCTTCCATACTGGCCCTGGATGAAGTTGTTGTATCATCTGAGAGAAGTGATAAAAATATTACTTCTACTGAATTGGGTGTCGAAAGATTAAACCTTAAGTCTATTGATAATATACCTGTACTTTTTGGTGAAAAAGATATTCTTAAAACTATCCAGTTGCTTCCTGGCATAAGTAGCACATCAGAAGGGAGCACCGGCTTTAATGTCCGTGGTGGATCAATGGGTCAGAACCTCATCCTTCTTGATGAAGCTCCGGTTTACAGCTCATCCCACCTGGCAGGATTCTTCTCCATTTTTAATTCTGATGCAATAAAAGATGTTACCGTCTACAAGGGAGGAATTCCTGCAAGTTATGGTGGGAGAGCATCTTCAGTGATTGATATTAAGATGAATAATGGAAATAGCAAGACATTCAGTAGCACAGGTGGGATAGGATTGGTATCATCCCGCATAACTGTTGAAGCGCCGGTTATTAAAGATAAAATGTCATTCATAATATCAGGCCGCAGAACCTATGCTGATCTTATTGCCAGGATTGTGTTTCCTGAAGATATAATCAGGGATGATATGAAATTTTATTTTTATGATTTTAATGCAAAGCTGAATTACAGCATCAATCAAAATAACAGGCTATTCTTATCCGGTTATTTCGGGAAGGATGTATTTGAATTAGGCAGCGATATAGGTACAATATGGGGAAATACAACAGCAACTATAAGATGGAATCACATTTTTAGCGATAAACTGTTTTCCAAAACTTCCATTATTTATAGCAAATATGATTATGGATTTATTTTCGGTCAGAACAGTATGAAGCTTAGCACAGGGATTGAAGACATAATTTTAAAAGAGGATGCCACCTGGTATATTAATCCGGACATCACCTTGAAATTTGGCATGAATATTACTTATCACAAATTCCGCCCGGGAGAAATTAAAGCAGCCGAGAGCATAGATTTCAAAATAGCCCAAAGAGAAAAAAAAGCCCTGGAAAGTGCTTTATATATACAAAGCGAACAGAAGATCACCTCCAGGTTCAGTGTAAATTACGGACTTAGGTTTTCAACTTTCAATCAAATAGGTCCGGGCTGGTTCTATGAATATGAAACAGGAAAAGAACCGGTTGATTCTACTTATTTTGGCCCCGGGAAAGCTGCCTATCCCTTTTTTAGTTTTGAACCACGGCTTACTGCAAATTATATGTTAGGTGATAAAAGTTCAGTAAAGCTGTCATATAGCCGGATGGTTCAATACCTGCATCTGCTTTCTAACACAACATCAGGTTCTCCTGCAGATGTATGGATGCCCAGCAGCAATAATATAAAACCTGTATATGTTGACCATCTTTCTGCAGGTTTGTTCCGGAATTTCATGGATAATAACATTGAAACATCAATAGAAGTCTATTATAAAAATATGATCAACAATGCTGATTATAAAGATGGTGCTGACATAATCTTCGATGAGCATGTGGAATCACAGATACTTGAAGGTAAAGGCAGAAGCTACGGTCTTGAACTTTTTGTAAAGAAAAAATATGGCAATCTTACAGGTTGGATAAGTTATACTCTCTCCAGATCTGAAAATAAAATTGAAGGGATTAATAATTTTTCCTGGTACCCCATCAGGTATGATAAGACACATGAGGTATCCTTCATTGCTATTTATAAAATCAGTCAACGGTTGACACTATCAGGCGTATGGACATATGCCACCGGAAATGCGGTTACTTTCCCCAGTGGAAAGTATTTAGTGGATAATAATCCCATACCTTATTATACAGAGCGCAATGGTTATCGAATGCCTGCCTATCACCGCCTTGATTTAAGCCTGAACTTAAATGGTAAGCAACATAAAAAATATAAGTCGTCATGGGATTTTTCAGTTTATAATGTTTACAACAGGTATAATGCCTACATAATTAGTTTCAGGGAAAGCGAAAATGTTCCCGGATCCACAGAAGCCGTAAAACTTAGCCTCTTTGGGATAGTGCCTTCAATCACTTATAAATTCAAGTTTTAGAATAATGATCATGGATAAAATTACTTTAATTACTCTAGCCCTATTTATTATTCTTACTTCCTGCGAAGAGGTCATTGATGTCGATCTGAATTCTTCTGATCCTGCATTTGTTGTAGAAGCAATTATCTATAAGGACTCAGTCAGCAGTGTACGCTTAACCCGGACTACAAGTTATTTTACCCTGGAAGAACCTGGGTTTATTGATAATGCCAGTATAACAATAAGTGATGAAACATCATCTGAAGAACTACAATATACGGGTCAGGGATATTATATTGGTAATACCATTATTGGTACCGAAGAAAGTACGTATGAAATTGAAATAATACACGACGGGATCACTTATAGCGGTAAAGCATACATGCCAGTGAAAACAGATATTATTTCAGTCAGTTATGATAAATATGAAGATCAAAGCACACTTAATCCACTTGGTGAGACGGTATTCACAATTATATGTGAATTCAGTGATAATCCGGATATAGATAATTTCTATATGATCAAGTACCTGGAGGATGGTAGAATGATAGAAAAAAACTATTTCATGATTACGGAACATGATGCTATTGGTGGTTCTTTTGAAAACATCAATGATATCATCAGCTTTTCGGAAAGTATATTCTATGAAGGAGGGGAAGCGGAGGTGCAGGTATTTTCAATTGATGAATCTGTTTACAACTATTTTATGCAGTTGAATGATATCCTCTTCTGGAAAAGAAGGATTATGCCCCCAACGCCATATAATCCCTTGTCAAACATTAATAATGGTGCACTGGGATATTTTGCAGCCTGGGCTTATGATTCAGAAATAATCATACTTGAATAAATGCATATTTTTTTTCAATAACTGGTAATTTTTCATCAAGTTTTTCTAACTATTCGTCAAAACGATAATCAAGCATAAAAACCCCTTTTCCGTCAATCACTGTATACTATGTCGTTGACTATTTGAGGCTTAAAATTCCAACCCAAATTTGAAAGTTGTAACAGCTATTTTAGTTCGTGTAATTCATATTTTTTTTGACTAAATACATTCATTAATCCACGAATTAGAGAAAAGTATTGACTAATGCCAAGATAGCCCGGATTTAGGATCCTGAAATCTGGCTTAAAACTACCGCTTCCGCTCATCCTGTGACTTGTTCCGAACATTCTATTTACTTAAATTTGAATAAATAAAATTGAAATAGATAATAGCATAAATACTGATATGAATACAATGATTAAGACCACTAGAATAAAAAATTCTGTTTACTATAGAACGACTCCTGTTAAGGATGCATATAGTGGTTACCTATATAAACAGCTGTCAGCTGAAGGGTGTGAGGATTTTTATAATTATATAGATTGGCTTGATCTGGTAAAAGATTTGAATGTTATTGTACTTCCGAAAACAAATTACTATTACTACATACAGGAGGACCTTGTAAATACTAAAACTGTTATTAATCTTAAACCCCTTAACCGTATTAAAGATGTGAAATCTTTCCTGGAGAACATATTTTCGATCCTCCCGGATTATAGTTTCTTAACGGGTTGCTTCGAAAATAATAACATTATGAAGCCGCAGGTTAGTGTCAAACAGAAATATATGGCAGGTGAAAGTAACAGGAATAACAACAAAAGGAATGATTATCAGAACATGTACCAGGGTTCATGGTTGTTTAATAGAACAAAAAGGATATTCAATTCAGGTACTAACCGTCAGCTTACAAAGACGAGTACAACATCTCTGCTGAAAGAGGCTGGTTTTACCGTTCTTGACATTACGGGGCTGAATGGCAGAACATACTTCTGCGTTCAGAAAAGACCATCTACTGATATCTGATAAGAAAAAAGTTACTTCTATCTCGGGAAACATTCCATTTGGCTAATTAAATATTTTCAAAATGGATCTATTTAAGGTTCTGAATAAACTTAAAACAGCTACATTACTCAAGAGTTGGAGTCTGCTTGGTATCATCCTGGGATTTCTTGATATACTTGCCATAACACTGGCATTTCAGCTCTCCTTTAGCCTAAATTACAATGACTGGAATAGCTTTTTCTTTTCAAACAGGACTCTCCTGTATCTCTACATTGGAATAATGCCTGTCTGGCTCATAATACTATATTTTATAAAGATTGCCGAAGTACCGCGTACGAAAAGGTACCGTATGCTTTTTTACGAATACTTTCAATCTGCCCTTTTTATAGCCCTCCTCTTTGTTTTTATTTATTTTGCACTTAGGTTGTATATGGTACCCAGGCGTTTGCTTGCGAATATATGCTTTTTCGGATTCACTTTTTTGTTTCTGTTACGCATGATCGAATTTAAATTATTCAAGAGCTACAGGACAAGGGGATATGACCGCCGGAATATTGTGATAATTGCTGATGAAACAGCTCTGCCTTTTATTGAAAGTCTGCAAAAATACACTGAATGGGGCTATAATTTAAAAAGTATATTCACCGAATCTGAAAAAGTCAGGATGAAACACAAGGAGGCAATAATCACAAGGCCGCAAAACCTTATAAAAGAACTTAATAATCTTACGGTAGTTGACCTTATTGATGAGGTAATCTATTTTAAGGGAAAGATAGCCCCATCTGAGATAAGGAAAATAATCCGTTCCTGTGAGGAACTGGGTGTTACTTTTCGTGTTCACCTTAACAAACCAAATGAAAACCTCAGCAATGCTATCAGGATTAAGCTGGGAAAGGAATACTTCCTTACATTTTCAAATGTCCCTTATAAGACTATTTCACTTGCTGCAAAAAGATTTATGGATGTTTCTGTTTCACTGCTGATGGTGGTATTCTTCCTTCCTTTCATGATTGTTACAGCTCTGGCAATTAAATTCTCATCACCCGGGCCTGTGATTTTCTTGCAGGAAAGGGTTGGGCTGAGAGGTCGTAAATTTAATCTCTATAAATTCCGGACAATGGTTTTTTATGCAGAAAGCATGCAGGAAGATATGGCAGATATGAACGAGGTTGATGGTCCTGCTTTTAAAATCGAGGATGATCCAAGGGTAACAAAGATCGGTAAATTTTTAAGAAAAACCGGCCTGGACGAATTACCCCAGCTCTTTAATATTCTTAAAGGTGAAATGTCTTTGATCGGCCCAAGGCCACCAATAGAGAGTGAAACAAAACAATATGAACGCTGGCAGTTAAGACGTTTATCTGTAAAGCCTGGGTTATCATGCTTCTGGCAATTAAAACCAAGAAGAAGCAGTATTAATTTTGAAGAATGGATAGAAATGGACCTTGCTTATATTGATAATTGGTCTTTTAGACTGGATTTGATAATTTTGGCAAGAACAATAAAAACTGTTTTACAAAGAACAACCAGCTAACTAAACGATTAAGTATGTTTATGCGTTATATAAAATAAAACAACTAATATTATAAAGACTAAAAAAAAGTTTTATGAAAAGTGATCTCACAGAAATTAAAGATAAAGTGAAGGTGTATATTCACCAGGCAGTGTATACCGAAAAAGATAAGGTTAATGATGATTCCCTGATATTTAAAGAAGGTTTTATTGATTCAATGGGCTTCATAACTTTAATCACCTACCTTGAGGAAGAGTTTGGTATAAGCACCGGTGATGCTGATCTTTTAGAGGAAAACTTTGAATCAATAAATGCTATATCAGATTTTGTTATGAGAAAATTAATGAATTAAGAATGTGTGGAATAGCAGGCATAATAGACTTCCATAACAATAAAAACAGCATTTCTATTGTTAGATCAATGCTGCACTCTATCACGTACCGCGGACCTGATGAATGTGGTATCTATCACTCTCCTAATGCTACTATGGGAAACGTCAGGCTCAGTATTATTGATCTCGTTAGCGGACAACAACCTCTATCTGATCTGACGGACAGATACTGGATTATCTTCAACGGAGAAATATTTAATTTTAAAGAACTGCGTTATGAACTTGAGAAAGACGGGAGCAAATTAAGAACCCAATCTGACACAGAGGTGCTGGTTCAGTTATATGCAAGGTACGGGAAAGAATGCCTTGGTAAACTTAACGGACAGTATGCATTTGCTATATGGGATAAGCATGACGAAGAACTTTTTATTGCCCGCGACAGGGTTGGCATTCGACCACTGTTTTATAATATTACAAATGGAGTCTTTTCCTTTGCTTCTGAGATAAAATCTCTTTTCCAACTGAATTCAATATCCCGGGAACTCCTTCCTGAAAGCATGGCACAGATTTATACCTTCTGGTCAGCAATAACCCCTAATACAGCGTTTAAAAATATAAATGAGCTTTCGCCCGGTCATTACCTTGTATTTAACCGGGACGGGCTGAAAATTGAAAAGTACTGGGAGTTAAATTTTAATAATAATTATAGTAATCTTTCTTTAAGTGATGCGATAGAACAATTTCATGAGTTATTAAGCAGTGCAGTACGCTTAAGGTTAAGAGCAGATGTTGAGGTTGCCGCTTATCTGAGTGGAGGCATTGATTCGAGTGCTACTGTAGCATATATCAAAAACATTGAACCGGGTGTTCTGAATACTTTTTCGATCGGATTTGAAGATAAGGTTTTTGATGAAAGCAGATACCAGGAAGAGGCTGTAAAGTATTTAAATACAAACCATAAATCGATAAATTGCTCGTCTCTGGATATCGCGAAATATTTTCCTAATGTCGTCTGGCATTCGGAAACACCTGTTACCAGAACAGCCCCCACCCCCATGATGATACTCTCAAAGCTCGTCAGGGAAAATAATATTAAGGTTGTCATCACAGGTGAGGGTTCGGATGAAATGCTGGCCGGTTATAATATTTTCAGGGAAGCAAAAATACGGAGATTCTGGGCATCACAGCCCGGGTCACATTTAAGACCCTTGCTGCTTAAGAAATTATACCATGATATCCCCCATCTGCGGAATGCCAGCACAAACATTTTAAAAATGTTTTTTGGCTATAAACTTGATGAGGTGGATAATCCATTTTATTCTCATCTGCTTAGATGGAATAACTCAAACCATATCAAAAAGCACTTCTCAGCTGACCTGAAGGAAGAACTTACGGATTATTCTCCGCTCAATGAGTTGGCGGGTAAATTACCCAATGGTTTCAATACATGGGATCCCCTCTCAAAGTCGCAGTGGCTTGAAACTACCATATTTATGTCGGGTTACCTCCTATCCTCACAGGGAGACAGGATGGCAATGGCTAACTCAGTTGAGGGAAGGTATCCTTTCCTTGATTACAGGATAATAGAATTCTGTGCCGGACTTCCGGCAGAATACAAGCTTAAGGGTCTGAATGAGAAATTTTTACTGAAGAAGCTGATGGAAAACAGGATTCCTGAAAGTATCATTAAACGGCCCAAGCAACCTTATCGTGCACCTATCAGCAGTGTCTTTATGTCAGGGGATGCACCAGAGTATGTAAGAGATATGATATCTGATAGCTACACAAAAAAGGTTGGTATTTTTAACATCGAGACCCTTTCCCCTCTTTTCAATAAAATAGAAAATACAGGAAATGCTTCAGAAATGGATAATATGGTGCTGGCTGCAGTAATATCAACCCACCTGCTTTACCACCAGTTTATTGAAAACCATAATGAAGAATTTCAGACAGGAGAATTAAAAAACCTTAAAATTATTGAAGACACGTAATTGATCCCCCTTTAAAGGGGGTTAAGGGGATGTTTAAAGATAAAAGATAAAAGATAAAAGTAAAAAGTGAAAAGTAAAAAGTAAAAAGTTGAAGCGAAGCCCCGAATAATCGGGGCGAAGCGGAAACCCCGACTGAACGAAGTGAACGTCGGGGGGAAAAGTGAAAAGTAAAAAGTTAAAGAATCAGAAATAAACAAACACCAATACAAATGTCATCTAAGAAACCTTTTTCAAAAGATATAATACTACTTGAAAATATCGAGTCTGTAGTTACCGAGATAGCCAATAAGATGCAGCAGGATGTTGTGCATACAATGAAACGCAATGGGGGTGTAATAGGTATCAGTGGTGGTATCGACTCTTCAGTATGTCTTGCTCTTGCCGTAAAAGCATTTGGTCCTGACAAAATCCTCGCAATTATGTTGCCGGAAAAAGATTCAAGCCCGGAAAGCGAGGTACTGGCAATGAAACTTGCTCAGATTTACGGGGTAAAAGTAATAAAGGAGGAAATCACAGCTGCTCTTTCAGGATTCCATTGCTATGACCGACGCGATGAAGCAGTCGCAAGAGTATTCCCAGAATACGATCCAGATGCCCATAAGATGAAGATCGGAATAAAACAGAGTGGCCTCTATTCTAACCTCCCTCCTATCTTCATCCTGACTATAGTGGATTCTGATGGAGCCCAGAAAGAAAAGATTCTACCCCGAAACGAGTATCTTCAGATAGTGGCCGCATCAAACTTTAAGCAACGCACCAGGATGTCAATGCTCTATTATCATGCAGAGAAGCTCCATTATGCGGTTATAGGCACACCTAACAAACACGAACAGGAGCAGGGATTCTTTGTTAAATATGGCGATGGAGCAGCAGATGTTATGCCCATTGGTAATCTTTATAAAATACAGGTATACCAGTTAGCCAAATATCTTCGTGTGCCGAAAGAAATTATTGACAGAATCCCGACAACTGATACCTACACCGCCGAGCAAACCCAGGAGGAGTTCTTCTACCAGCTTCCCTTTGACCTTATGGACAGGTACTGGTATGGGTTTGAGAACGGCTATCCGGCAGTTGAGGTGGCTAAAGTAATGGGTGAGACAGAGGAGCGTGTTGAAGCATTGTTTCGTAACTTTGAGAGAAAACGTAAAACAACGGAATATTTGAGGATGTCTCCAGTACGTAACTATTATAGTTTATGAGTCGTATTTGTTATGGATTTATAAACCAAAATTGAATACTGAAACTGAAAATTGTAAATAAACCACAGATAGTATGAATGCAATTGATTATTTTTTTGAAAACACATCCAATCTTGAAAAGCCATTTTTAGTCGGCAAAGAAGAGATTACTTATAACGACCTCTATAAGGAAATCCTAAACCTTGCCTCATGGATAAGGAAAGAAGTCGGAACGGGGAATAATATAATTATCCTTTCCGTTAACAACCTCTTCATGCTTAAAGCCTACCTGGCTATCATAAAGTCCGAAAACGTATGTATCCCACTTGACCCAAACATTGAAAAGGAGAATTTTAATTATATCGCCAAGCTGACTCAACCATCGATGATCCTGATGACAGATGATGTGATGAAAAAATTACCTCTCAGTGATTACAGGTGCGTACTGCCCCCAGATATCTCAGGGATTAAGGAATATAAAGACTCCGACTTTAATTATGAAACAGATGCTGAGAAATGTGCAGAGATAATCTTCACTTCAGGATCAACAGGGGAACCAAAGGGTGTTATGATCTCACATAAGAATCTTATTGCCAATACCAGTTCAATTGTTGAATACCTGGAATTAGCTGCCGATGACAGGATGCTTGTTGTTCTACCATTTTATTATTGCTATGGATTGTCATTGTTGCATACGCATTTGCGGGTTGGTGGATCGATAGTATTCAATAATTCATTTATCTTCCTTGGTAAAGTCATTCAAGACCTGCTTGAATATAAATGTACTGGCTTTGCTGGAATACCAAGTCATTTTCAGATACTTCTCAGGAAATCAGACACATTCAAGCAAACCCGTTTCCCTGATCTTAAATATGTAACACAGGCCGGTGGCAAACTGGCTACAATATTCATGGATGAGTTCAGGGAAGCCCATCCTGAAATCAAATTTATCGTAATGTATGGTCAGACTGAAGCCACAGCCCGTCTATCATGGCTACCACCCGAGTTACATGAATCAAGAAAAGGCTCGATGGGTAAAGGGATCCCAAATGTTGAATTAAAAGTGGTAAATGAAAAGGGTGAAAAGATAAAACCTGGGGAAATAGGGGAAGTAACAGCACGAGGTGATAATGTTATGATGGGTTATTTCCATGATGAAGAGGGTACAAATAAAGCCCTCAGGAACGGATGGCTTTATACAGGTGACCTGGGCACAGTTGATGAGGATGATTATATTTATTTAACCGCACGGTCAAAGGAGATTATTAAAGTCAGGGGTAAACGCGTCAGTCCAAAGGAAATTGAAGCCGTGATCTTGGAGATTCCAGGTGTTATAGACTGTACAATAAATAGTATTGATGATGAGATTGAGGGAGAAAAGCTTAAAGCTACTATTGTAATCAGGAAAGACTACAAAGACTCTTTAACCGGTGAAACCATTAAGCAACACTGCTCACAGCACCTGGCATTGTATAAAATTCCCCAGGTCTATGAGCTTAAAGATAATTTAACTATTACTGCAACAGGCAAGAAAATTAAAAAGCTTAGAGTTCCTAAATGACGATCCTGAGGACTTCAGGAATCTCTGGGTATTATAACAAAAGCTATAGATATAACAGGTGAAAGGTTACGTGGTTAAATCTTTATGTGATTTAATCAGTAGTTTCACCATCCCAACCTGCAATTCGTGCCAGCATCCACCATTGAGCCTTGGCAAGCCTTATTGCTCCTGTTTCTGAAATATGACCTGTTGCCCTGGGCAGTTCATTTGTTGGGCTTATTGAAGGATAAGTATATCCATTCCACTCTTTTGTTGTTAAATTTCCATCATCATCATAACACAAGATATCGGCATAATCAAACAATATTCTTG
>Ga0315551_10001879_pt1 | contig 15744 bp, 6 predicted proteins | sample SalMarSW160290MG_FD_203678 | JGI IMG/M metagenome (GOLD analysis project Ga0315551, IMG submission 203678) | Salt marsh sediment microbial communities from the Plum Island Ecosystem LTER, Massachusetts, United States - Salt Marsh Sediment SW1602-90 ... | reverse complement strand
GCATCAGTAGGCAGATCGGGAGATGTGTAAGTGATGTTGTCCAAATCCGGATCGGTCGCACTTAAGGTAAAGGTCAAATACTGCCCCTCTACTATAGTCGTGTCCGGCTGATCTGTTAGATCCGGTGCCTGATTCCCCGCCTCGTTCACCGTTATTATAGTCTCCTCGGTGTCTGCCAGAGCGGGAACCCCATCATCTGTGGCTATAAAGGTCACCGTGTCCACCCCCGCCTGAGTGTAGTCTGGCGTCCAATCAAATACACCCGTGGCCCCATTCAAGGTGGCATCAGTAGGCAGATCGGGAGATGTGTAAGTGATGTTGTCCAAATCCGGATCGGTCGCACTTAAGGTAAAGGTCAAATACTGCCCCTCTACTATAGTCGTGTCCGGCTGATCTGTTAGATCCGGTGGACGATTGACATCATTCACCGTAATGACTGTTACCCCTGTGTCCGCTAATGCTGTAGTATCCGTGGCGATAAACCTCACCGGATACTCCCCAGCCTGATCATACCCAGGGGTCCACTCAAATACCCCTACCCCATTGCCACTGTCCGTAAAGGCTGCTCCCGTAGGCATAGCCTCTGCTGTCAAGATTATCGAATCCCCATCCGCATCCGTAGCCGTCACCTGAAAAGCCAAATACTGCCCCTCATCCACATACTCAGTATCAGGAACAGTAATCACCGGAGCATTCTGCCCATAAGCAGCCCCCAGAAGAAGGAAAAGGAAAAGGGTTATTAACGGAGGAACTCTTTTTATGCTCATAATTACCCCTCCAGAGCAAAATTTTTTATTTGCGTTTGTATAAACAAAGACTTAAACACGAATTACACGAATATACAAATAGCACTGGATCAGTTTACAGGGAGCAGGAGAAATAGCGAAGTTGAAGACTTACGTCCGTTCCTGTACCGTCAGGGCTCCTGCCTTGACAGAAGAAATTCCTTGTGGATGATAACATCCACAAAGAGCAGTGGTTACAAAGATTGGTTGACAAAAGCTCTCCGTGTAATTCCGTGGTGAACTGTTATGATCTTCTTATCTATTCGTGCAGATTCGTCCATTCGTGTCATTCGTGTTCCAAGTCTTGTGCTTTGACTACTTTATCATCAACATCTTCTTTGTCTCTTTAAAGGTTCCTGAGATGAAGGTATAGAAGTAAATCCCACTACCCAGTTCCTCTCCACCATCTCCCCTTCCATTCCAGTTAACCTGATAGAAACCCGCAGGTTTGTCCCTTTCTACCAAAGTAGCCACCCTCTGACCAAGAGTGTTATAGACATAGAGCCTTACGAAAGACCTCTGCGGTATCTGATAGGAAATCTGGGTTATTGGGTTGAACGGATTGGGAAAGTTTTGCCCTAAGACAAAGCTCTGGGGAATGGAAAAGCCTTCGGGACTGTCTCCCACACCTGTATTTCTGTGCATAATCTCTACCGGGATACACCAGGCCATAGTGTCTGCCATTACGGCCTGGGAGAGTTCAAAGTCGACCGAGTCATCCTCGGTGATCTTTTCCACAGGCAAGTAAAAGAGATTCCCCTCTCCAGTGGAGATTGCTCCCCCGGTTGGGTCAAAAAGAAGGATGGTAAAAACCCCATCCTTATCGCTGTAGACAAGGGTAAAATCTCTTGTTCTTTCTGTAAGTTTCGGAGTGAAAATGGCTATCTGGCTTGGGTCATAATCCAACTTGAGTTGCACCCCGGCCACCGGCACATCCAGCTTGCCCCATATATAGGCATTCCCATTCTCCAAATCCCTGAGATCCAACTGAACCTGGGCAAGCCATTCCTCATAGAGCCCCTTGGCCGGCGCCCCCTTGCCCACTGGTCGGCCAAGGATCACATTTATTACCCCCACTACATCCCCAATGTTGACATCATCATCTAAGTTGACATCACCAACCTTCATCTGCCGCAAATTAAACTCTATCTGATCCAGGATATAGGCCACCAGGGCCACTACATCCCCCACATCAACTTTGCCGTTTAAGGTAACATCACCTAACGCATCTATGGTGAAGAAACCGTCCTCTGTCAAAAGATCCTTTGTTGTTCCATAAATATCAATAACCTCAATGGCATCGGAGAGGGTCAAGGGAGTAATACCGGGCTGAATCCCTTCCTCAACCGTAAAATAGGCCTTCAAGATAGGTCCATTTCCAGGGGAGATCGTCTCAAGGTTATAACCCATAATAATTACCTTAACTTGACCCGGAGTGTCGCCGATATTGTCATAAAGAGTCAAACCTGAAAGACGATCTGTGGGAATCAAAGAGTCAATGGTAAGGACAGAGGCATCATAGCCCAGATTGAACTGAACCCCGTAGATGCTGTCGCTATTGAAGAAAGATAAGTATGAAAACCCATAGTCTCCCCCAGGAAGAGCACCACCCGTGGTGTCTGCTCTCAGTATATCCATAGGACGATCAATAACTATGATCTGCACACCCTTAGAAGTGGTTGCCTGGGCAGTATCCTTAGCCACAAATGTTACCGTCAATGTGTCTGGACCTTGTGAAAAGTCTGGGCTGAAAACAAAGTCGCCTGTTCCATCGCCATTATCCACGAATGTAGCATTGGGTGGCAAAGCACCCGTGGATAGGGTGACAGGCCCTCCCTCCGGATCATAGGCAGCGACTGTAAAGGCAAGAACATCCCCCTCTATCACGGATTGAAACCCCGAGGGGATTTGAGAGAAGACAGGAGGAAAATTGGCCACTTCCTCCACAGAGATGGTTACATTTTCAAAATCTGTAAGGCCGAGGGTGTCCTCCACCGTAAAGGTGACCGTATATTGATTGCCTCCCTGGGTATTATCAGGATTGAAGGTGAAAGTAGAGCTTGCCGTGCTATCACCGCTGACAAGAGGAAAGCTGGAGTTAGGGGGCAAATTGCTGGCCGATAGGGTTATCCTATCCCCATCCGGGTCGCTGGCTGAAACGGTAAAGGCCAAAGTCTGTCCCTCATAAACTGATTGTGAGGTTCCCCCCGGAATAGGATCCAAAATAGGTGCATGATTAGCAGGCCCTGAACTGATAGTAAATGTCCCCCCCCTGAGGACTGGAAAGATCATCTGATAGTTTGTATCCGTGAGAGAATTATACATAGGAGGAGAGCCACCGGGATCATCCTGAAAGGTGAGGGAGATGTTGCTACCAACTGTAGCGTTGGAATCAACCTTAAAGGCCACATAAGCTATAACGCCCTTTCCAGGGTCCAGAGGTGGGTTATGCCCTCCCATTGAACTAGCAGTAGCCCAGAAATAGGCAGAACCGGAATCCATCTTGTAACCCGATTCGCCGAAATAATTCGCTCTCTCACTACACATAGCGCTTGTGGCGGTAAGAACGGCAGGATTGAAGATAATGCGGAAACTGTAACCTGCTACCGGTATGGCATTAACCAAGGAGACAGGCACATACACCTCCAAATCCCCCGGTGCCCCGGAAGTGTTCACCACAATCAGGGTGTCTACATAGCTATAAGTTTGGGCCTGGCCCAACGATGAAAACAGAAGAGAGGCTAAAATCAAGAACAAAATTATGCTTACTTTTCTTTTCATATCAATCCTCCGTGGCTTTATACCTTATTTAAGTTTACATAAATAAAGCCTTGAACACGAATTCCACGAATATACGAATAACACTGGAACAGTTTACAGGGATCAGGAGAAATAGCAAAGTTGAAGACTTACGTCCATTCGTGTTCCAAGTCTTGTGCTTTGACTATCTTAAAAGAATCATCTTTTTGGTGGCTACGAAATCCCCTGCAACCAGTCTATAGAAATAGACCCCACAGGAAACCCTTTCACCGAAAGAATCTCTTCCATCCCAGCTCACAGAATATTCTCCAGTTTCCTGCTTCTTATCAACCAGAGTCTTTACCAATTGGCCAGCCACATTATAAATCTTGAGAGTAATGTAGATAGGGGAATTGATAATTGATAATTGATAATTGATAATTGTAGTTGGATTAAAAGGGTTAGGATAGTTCTGGGCCAGATGGAAAACCCTGGGGAGTTCAGGGAAACTGTAATCCTCTATACCAGACTTCTCCACCTTAAGCGTCCCCGTAACACAAACAGGATATATCATTTGGTAAAGGGTATCGGTTAAAGCATTATATATTGGGGGACTATGATCAGGGTCAGCCTCAAACTTTATAGGATAGCTCCCTTTTTGGGCATTTGAATCCACCAAAAAGGATATAAAAGCCAAAGTATCTGATCCCGGTGATAGCGGGGGATTATGCTCGGACAATCCACTTGCCGTCCCCCATATCCGATACCAATTCTCCCCACTCGTAGGAACAAAGTTGGCAAAGTAATCAATCCTGGAACCCCGGCTGCATCCTATGGGAGTTAAGATAGAATCATTAAAGACAATCCTGAACTCGAACCCTGCTACAGGGAAGCTATTAACCAGCCAGATAGGAATCAATACCGTGCTTCCTGCATCTGCCTGGCAGTTAATTACCTTCAAAGTATCCGCATAACTGGTATCCGGCTTTCCCTCCATAGAAAAAAGTAAGGGGGCAAATAACAAAGCTATCACCGGGGAAAGAACCAAGGCAAACTTCCACTTCATCTTTTCCTCCCGTTTTTGGATTCAAATTAAAGAATTACCCTTCATCTACGTTTATAGAAGTATACTCTCAGAACACGAATTACACCAATGCACGAACACCACGAATTTTAATTGACTATTCTTTTATATTTTAAATTCTTTGGAAAGAATGGGTTCATATATCCCCTCCGAGTAACCCGGTTCTATTTCGTTATGAACCTCAAAAACCGCTTCCATTACCTCAAACAATAGATCTTTATGAATAATTTTCTTTTCCATTCGTGAAATTTGTATATTCGTGCTATTCGTGTTCATAAAGAGTTTATTCCTATTATCTAAGAAAAACCATCCTCTTGGTCTGTTTAAGATCCCTAACTTTAAGGGTGTAGAAGTAAACGCCGGAACCCACCTTTTCCCCTCTCTCATCATCTCCATTCCAGAAAACCTTATAAAAACCAGGGGATTGACAGCTATTAACCAGAGTCTTCACCAGTTGGCCGGAGATGTTATAGACTTTTAAAGTGACGGCGGTCGGCCGACGGCGGTCGGCGGACAGGTGGTAGCTGATGAGGGTGGTGGAGTTGAACGGATTGGGATAGTTCTGGCCCAGGGAGAAACGGTCAGGTATAGAAGTATGAGTCACCTTTAGGAGATTACCCCAAGAGTCTGAGATTTCGGTCTTTCCCCATTTCGGGGTGGTTCCCTCCTTCAGGGGAAGGGTTAACATTTGCCTCACCCCAGCTTCGATTGTCCTTGCCTCCTGGCTATAGATCACTACCCTCAGCTCTTTTCCCCTCAGACTATATTTTAGCTCCATACCCTCCAGTTCATCGGCTAACCTGGGGGATCCATAAAGATCAACCCCTTTCAAAACCAAGTAAATTCCCCCCACCTCAACATCTGAGCTGAGAATAATTTCAGCAACTCCTTCCTCTTGGGAGAGAAATATGTTTGCTTCCCCCTCAGTTGGAAGCGCTTTTGGCGGTCTGATATTGCCATTTATGACCTCCATCATCAGATAAAGATCCGCTATTGACCAGGGTATTCCATCCCTGTTCACATCAGATGCTGCTGACTGCAGAGCTGGCTGACTCAAATGCACCTCCCCCAGTAGATATGCCATAAACAGGACAGCATCCGGAACTGTATAGGGCATCCCATCCAGGTTTATGTCCCCCTTAAGAGGGGAATCCACATAGATAGTGCCCCCGTAGAGGGTTATCGAAGGGTTTGGATGGGGATTAGGGTGGGGTGGGGGAGTAGAGGGACAATTCTCATCTGTGCTCCACATTATATACCCTGTCGTATCGCTCAAGGTGTTGTCCCCACACTCTAAGGTAACGAAGTCCAAATGGCTCAAATACCCTCCATCTATCCGGGAACTAATGTTATAAACCAGGTCAAAGAGCGGCTGGGATTCCCCTGGAGGAATAGGTGGTGTGTGCGATTGATTGGGAAGATCAGATATAGCCACTAACCTAATCTGGTTGACATCAACCGTATAATTAAAATATTCCTGGGACTGCCTGTTCACCACATCCACCAGCTCGGCCAGGGAAGCATCCCAGGTTAAAAGTATCTCATAGCCACCAACATAGTCACAACTGGTCAAATATACCGGAATGTGAACCCCTGCCTCCCCCGGCCATACATCCGCACTTCCTATCCCCAGAACAAAGCAAGTGGCTTTGGAGATAACCGAAATGTGCACCACTGCACTATCCAGGGAATTTGCCTCTCCCCGGTGATCATCACAGGCAAAGGTGATCTGGTACTCTCCGGTATCCGTATCAGCAGGGGCCCAGAAGAATTTCCCCTCCCTTTCCTGGAAATCAAAATTAAAGTCAGCCCCTTGGGGAAGTCCCCAGGCCACAACCGAGAGGCTGTCGTCAGGATCGGGATCTGAAACCAGAAGGAGAAAGGAGAGGGTATCCTCCACCATAACTGTGGTATCGGAACAGACTTCAATAACCGGTGGCCGGTTAGCATTCCTCACTATAATTTCCGTCGTTAATGTATCGGACAATCTGGGAATCCCACTATCCTGGGCGATAAAATCAACAAAATAACTTCCAGCCTGGGTATAATCTGGAGTCCAGTTAAATTCTCCAGAGATGGAATCAAGGCTAGCCCCGGGGGGCATTCCAGAAGCGTGTAGAACCACCTGATCGCCATCAGGATCCAGAACACTAAGGGAAAAGCTTATATCTTCCCCCTCCGCGGCCTCTCTTTGGCTTGGCCCTGAGACCTGAGGTGGTCTGTTCACATTCTCCACTACAAAAGTAACCAGGGAGGTATCAGAGTTTAACCCTCCTACATCTTTGGCGAAGAAAAAAGCCTGGAAGCTGGTATCCGAATAGTTGTGGGTAAAATCGTAGTCCGGACTGAAGATCAAAATCCCTCTCCACTTCACCGGCTCAGCCACAAATTCTGCCTCCAGAGGGAGGCCAAGGGCATAGAGGTAAATCAAGTTCCTCTCTGGGTCAGTGGGGTCCTGGGCAAAGACGGTATCCACAAAAGTCTCCCCCTCCTTGAGGGAAACAGTCGCAGGCAGAGGAGGATAGATCTCAGGTGGTTGATTAACATCTAAGACTATGATGGTGACCTTTGCCTGACCTGTTAAGTCCACTTCATCGGTAGCCTTAAATGTTATCTTATAGGAATGAACTGCCTGATAATAGTCTGGAGTAAAGGAAAAATCTCCTGTGCCATTACCATTATCTACAAAGTTAGCGTTTGGCGGCAAGCCAGCAATGGAAAGGGTTAGTGTCCCTCCTTCCGGATCGTGCGCCTGCACCTCAAAGCCCAGGGTATCACCCTCGTAGACAAATTGCGTATTCCCCCCTGGAATGGGATCAAAATAAGGGGGGTTCCCCAGGTCAGTTCTTGTTTTTAGATCCCACCTTGCATAGGCCACATTAGAGCCAACGAGAAATATAAAACCCAAAAATAGCGAAAAGATCAATATGCGTTTAGCCATTGTGCCTCCTTATTCAATATCCAATCTCCTTTTCCTATAAAAATTTGCAAAATGTGTGCCACCTTCGCAAAATTTTTCCTATCTTCCAACCGACTGTATCTTTCAATCCCTTTATTCAACCCATCCCTGCCCATTGCAGAAGGATAGGGAATAATGGGAAACATCAAACACTCAATGTTTTTGGGAATTATCCTTTACTTAATGTTTTTCCTTCTCTATCTTTTGAAAGATTCTTAAAACATTGCAAAATATTTCATATGATTTGCAAGCTTTTTACGCAAAGGGGGGCAAACTTAAGTTGCCCCCCTTTTTTAGCCAATGAACACTTGCCTTGAGGCTAAAATGCCACCTTTATTCCTCCAGATTTCAGCCCGAACTTGCCTTAGGCAAGGATAAACCCCCTTATTTCATCAGAACCATCTTTTTGGTATCAGTAAAGCTACCAGCATTAATGGTGTAGAAGTAGATTCCAGAGGAAACAGACCTGGCATTCCAATTAACCTCATAATGCCCAGCCTTCAAGCCACTGCTGACCAGAGTCTCTACCTTCTCACCCATAATGTTATAGATAGTCAATGTAACATCAGAGTTTCGAGGCAGATCGAAAGCAATCGTGGTCACAGGGTTGAACGGGTTAGGATAGTTCTGAGCCAGTTTGAAGGCTATCGGAATGATAGAGGTCTTCACCTTCATGAGACTGCCATAAGGATCAGAGAACTGGACTTTACGCAGTGAGATCTTGCCTTTCCCAGAAACGGTGAAGAGTGCACCATCGCCCTGCTCAATCTGATTGCTCTTCCAACTGTAGATAATCACCCTCAATTCTCCATCCCTATCGCTATAGTCCAGATTCATACCCTCGGCTCGGCCAGCAAGGATAGGAACTCCAATTTGACCATCGTGCTTGATGACAAGGTAAGCACCTCCAAGGGCCGTAGGAGAATGCACCGATATCTGCGTATGATCGGTGGCTTCCTCCGGTATGGTCACCTCCACCACCTCTGAGCTGGGTGCTACCTTGGCCAGAGGCTCAGCATAGCCATTGATGATGTCTATGAGCAAAACCACATCGGCAATAGACCAGGGAGTTCCATCAAGATTGACATCAGATGCGGCTGACTGCTCAGCCTCCCGCCCAGGAATGAGCTCAGCTTCACCATTCAGATACTCCAGATACATAACCGCATCGGCTATCTCGTATGGCGTCTCATTGAGGTTGATGTCCCCAACATACTCCTCGGCTATGTCGCTGTGGTAGATAACACCTCCAATCAAAGCCACCGAGGGATTCTCGGGGTAACCAGGAGGTAGTGGCTCTAACGGACAGGTAGTATCACCGTAAGCATCACCGGGGTCGGGGGGTGTGTATAAAACATAACCGGTAGGATCACTGAGGGCATTGTCTCCACACTCGTCAACCTCAAAGGTGATGGGAATCTCGTAATTGATATCCCACGTGTTGCTCACCTCGAAGAACAGATCGAACACAAGCTGATCTTGACCCGGATCCATTGGCGGCGTGTCCACATCATTGGGCTTGTCATGGAGGCCAACCACCCTCACCTTGCAGCCATCGTCAACCTCCCAGGTAGTCCAGTTGAAATACTCAAATTTAAACGAGTCACCATTAACATGATACCATTTCTGCTCCACACCGATCAGATCAGCCATACTGCAATCCCAGTGGATGAGGACATTGTAGGCACCAACAGGATACGAACCGCACAGAGAGACCGGCACGTCGACATGTTGACAAGGCCACGCAGCTACCGAGTCTATGCTTAAAGTAAATGCCTCGTCAACTTTATCAACCACATCAATGGTCACCTTCACGCTGTCATATAAGTCCTTACTGTGAACACCCTGAGCAATAAAGGTAATGGTGTAAGTGCTGTCCCCCTGGTTCCAGAGTGGCATCCAGTCCAGGCAACCTATGGCAGGATTGCTCTGATGTAATGTGAAATGGGCACTATCAGGAAGATTCAAAACATGAATGATAACATCATCCTTATCCAGGGTATCAGGATCGAAGGCAGTTATGGTATTCGTGGGTATATCATAGAGCTCCTTGCCTTGATAGTATGTATAAATGGCCGTGATAGTCGGCTTCTGATCTACATCGTTGACCGTAATCTGCACATTCACAGAGGCCTGCAGCTTGGTATGGATATCAGAGGCGATGAAGGTTACCGTATAAACAGAATCGCCTTGGCAAAAGTTAGGCGTCCACTCAAATGTCCCAGTTATAGGATTGCCTGTCCCATCAGTGAATGTAGCCCCGGGAGGAGAATTCTGGACGCTTAACACAACATCATCTTTATCCGTGGTATCCGGGTCAGAACCATAAACCGTTAAAGTCAACACATTGCCTTCATCTACTTCTGGGTTGGTATCGGAAACCGCAATGTGCGGCCCTTGATTGACATCATTTACTGTAATGATAACCTCTACGCTATCCGCTAAAGAGGGCGTATGATCATCAGTCCCAATAAAGGTCAGGCTACAAACCCCTGCCTGCCCATAATTTGGTGTCCAGGTAAAGGTCCCCGTTACCGGATTCCCGGTGCCATCGGTGAACCCAGCCCCCGAGGGCAGACCATCCACAGAGAGGGCAACCAGGTCACCGTCACAGGTATCGGTATCGGTGCCCTGAACATCAAAGCTAAGCTCCACCCCCTCATCCACTGTCCAAGAGGAGTTGGCAAGGGTCACCAGCGGCGGTTGATTGACATCGTTGACCGTAATTGTCACCTCCAAAGTATCGGCCAGTGTGGGCGAACAGCCCCCGTCGGTAGCGATGAACGTAACGGCATAGGTTCCCGCCTGGCCATAGTTGGGCGTCCAGTCGAAGCTTCCACTAACCGGATTGCCGCTGCCATCGGTGAAGGTTGCCCCAGGTGGAAGGCCAAGAGCAGATAGGGTGACTGTCTCTCCAGGACGGGGATCGGAGCCATCAACAGCGAAACTAAGAGCCACACCCTCATTTACCGTAGGAGTAGTATCGGAAACGCTTACCACGGGAGGAAACAACAACAACTCAATATCCGCATCGTATCGTGGCTCTATCTTGAAGTTGCCATAGGAATAGTCCACGATGCCGGTAACATGGAGGCAATTACCCAATGCAGGACTATAGCTATAGGAGGCCCAGTCATCGACCAGGCAGGAATCGCTTCCATCGTCTATCGCCCACTCACCATTAGGCAAACTGGCGTTGGTAACCACCACATCCTCCACCTTAACCAGCACGCCTTCATAGGCCTCCGATGTGTTCACCGTGTTTGTGCTGATTATCGACGCTGCCGGAAGAGGGTTCCCTGAGGAATTAATCATCACACTGGTGACATTATCGATTTCCGTCTTGGAGTAGTACTCATCCACCGTGCCAGTGATTGTAATATCGTCGCCCTCGGAAACCGTGTTAGCGTTATCATAAACATAGATCCCGTTCCAGGCCCCCGCTCCATCCTGAATGAAATACCCATTAGGAAAGGTGTCTGAGCTTACGGTGACGATGCCGCTGGTCTGGACCAGGGAGTCCTCATACGGTGAATCGCCTGAAGGAGCAGTGGTGTACTGGATATCGTAGATACTGACGGGAATTGGGCCAACCGGCACAACAGCGGTGAAGGAGGCATCATCAACTAAAACAGTGGCATCGCCATCCCAACCAGCAGAGACATCGTAGCACCTTATACGGACTGCGCACTGCGCAGCAGTGCTTGGAGCTGTTGCGCTACCGGTGGTGAGCAACTGCCAACTGGGACTGTCTGAAGAGTAGGGGCTATAGAAGTTGCTAATGTAACCACCTCCCGAATCTTCCCAGCGAATATAGATACGAACCCTACCCGCTGGGTCGTTGTCATAAGCCCAAGCAGAAAAGGTGTAGTCGCTATCAGCCATTACCGGAATGTCTATCTGTTCAAAATCACGATTACTAGTGGTGGACCAAGTCAGATTTGTGCTGTACGTTCCACCATGAATGGTCGTAGCTTCTTGGCTGGCAGAGAAATTACTTGTAGGGTAAATGGCCCAATTATCTGGTGGGCCAGAAGGACCGTTAAGTGCCCAGCTCTCAAACCCCGGGTTTGTAAGCATCTCTGCCTGTGCATATAGGGATACAGTAACAAATCCCACTAATGCAGTCGCCAAGATGCCAAACATCAGTTTCTTCATCTTACCCCCCCATTGGGTTTAAAGGTCTTATGTCTAGTTGAACAAAGAAATTTAGTTGCTTCACCTCCTTTCTCACTGAATTTACAGAACAACCCTTCCCCGTCAGATCTCCCCATCCAACGGCTGGGGATCCTCCAATTTCTATTTCAATTCCTCAGGGCAGAGCCCTGCTTATTTCATCAAAACCATCTTCCTGGTAGCAAGGAAGTTACCCGCCTTGATGGTGTAGAAATAGACGCCAGATGAGACGCCAGCACCATTCCAGCTCACCATATGATGTCCCGCCTTAACTACACCCTGCACCAGCTCAGCCACCTTCTGCCCTGAGATGTTGTAAACCGTTAAGCTCACATTGGCATCTTCCGGCAGATCAAAGCCAATCGTGGTCGTCGGGTTGAAGGGGTTGGGGTAGTTCTGATCCAGCGCGAACCTGGTAGGAACTACAGACTCCCTCACCTTCATCAGGCTCCCACCTGCATCTGAGAACTCCACCCGGTCAAACCGGACCTTTCCCTCGCCGCTAAAACTGAAGAGTGGCCCACTCCCCGGCTCAATGGATTTGCTCTCCCAACTGTAGATGATTACTTTTAGCTGGCCATCCTTATCCGCGTAGGCCAGATCCATACCCTTGATCCTTTCGGCCAGCATCGGAATTCCCACCTCTCCACTGTAATCGATGACAAAGTAAGCACCACCAACCGGAACGCCAAACTGGGCTGCAACTGAGGCCCGACCTTCTATCTCCTCAGGCATTGACACCTCGGCCACATCCGAGCTGGAGGTAGTCTTGGCTAAAGGCTCGGCGAATCCGTTGATCACATCAACCAGCATAACCACATCGGCTATAGACCAGGTGGTCCCATCCCTATTCACATCCGAAGCAGCGGTCTGCTCCACCTTCCTGCCCGGGATCAAGACCTCGTCTCCTCTCTTCAGGAAGTCGAGATACATAGTAGCGTCCCCTACCTCATAGGCGGTTCCATTAAGGTTGATGTCCCCAGCATAGGCATCGTTTATATCCCAGTGATAGATAAACCCTGGATCAAGCTCTACCTGAGGGTTGTGAGGGTCGGGGTAAGGGGGGATAGGAACCACGGGGCAGTCAAGCTGGGTATTGGTATAGAGGATGTAACCGGTGGAATCACTGAGGGTATTGTCCCCACAATCGAGGCTCAAAAACTCCAAAGGAATTGAATAGTTGATGTCCCAGGTCGGACTAACCTCAAAGACAAGGTCGAAAAGCGGCTCAGGCTCCACCCCGGGCATCATCGGCGGGGTATGCATATCATTGGGTTTATCAGCCAATCCCACTACCCTCACCGCGCACAAATCCTCCTCTTCATCATACAGGTAATGCCAGTTAAAAAACTCGAACTTGAAGGAGTCTGCCCCCACATAATAATATTTCTGCTTCACGGTTATTATGTCCAGCAGGGTACAGTCCCACTTGATGAGAACATCATAACCACCTACAGGGCTGCACTTGGTTACGCTCACCGGAACATCAACCAGCTCTCCAGGCCAGGCGGCCACAGAATCAGCTATATCCAAAAGGAAGCAATAAGGCCCTCTCACATCGATGGTCACTTCCACGCTATCGGCAAGGGATGGCGTATGATCATCAGTCCCAATAAAGGTCAGGGTATAAACCCCTGCCTGTCCAGAGTTGGGTGTCCAGGTAAAAGTCCCTGTTACCGGATTCCCGGTGCCATCGGTGAAGTTTGTCCCAGAAGGCAAACCTATGAGGGATAAGGTAACCTGATCACCATCTAAGCTATCTGGGTCGGAACCCTGGACATCAAAGGTAAGCTCCACTCCTTCATCCACAGTCCAGGAGGAATCGGAAAGGGTCACCACTGGAGGACGATTGACATCATAGACGGTTATCTTCACATCTACCGAGGCCTGCAGCTTGGTATGTATATCAGAGGCAATGAAGGTTACCGTATAGACCGAATCAGGTTTCCCCCCTTGGCAGAAGTCAGGTGTCCATTCAAATGTCCCAGTTATAGGATTGCCTGTGCCATCAGTGAAGGTGGCTCCAGGAGGAAGGTTCTGGACGCTTAGCACCACATCATCCTTATCCAAAGTATCCGGATCAGAACCGGTAACCGTAAATGACAAGAAGTCCCCCTCATCTATTTCCTGGGGGCCAGGATTGGTGATCTGAGGCCCCTGATTAACATCACCTACCGTAATGGTAACCTCTACGCTATCAGCTAAAGAAGGCGTATGGTCATCTGTGCCGATAAAGGTAATGGTATAGACACCTGCCTGACCAAAGTTGGGTGTCCAGGTAAAACCACCCGTCACCGGATTGCCTGTGCCATCGGTAAAGTCAGCCCCGTAAGGCAAACCAACAACAGAAAGGGTGACTTGATCCCCATCACCAACATCTGGGTCAGAACCGTTGACATCAAAGGTAAGCTCTACCCCCTCATCCGCCATCCAGGAGGAGTCGGAAAGGGTAACCACTGGCGGTCGGTTGACATCACTAACCGTAATCTGCACATCCACCGAGGCCTGAAGCTTGGTATGAATATCAGAGGCAATGAAGGTTACCGTATACACTGAGCTACCCTGGAGAAAGTTAGGCGTCCACTCAAAGGTGCCCGTAATGGGATTCCCTGTGCCATCCGAGAAGGTAGCTCCAGGAGGAAGGTTCTGGACGCTTAGCACCACATCATCCTTGTCAGCGGTGTCCGGGTCAGAACCATAGACCGTTAAAGTCAGCAAATTACCTTCATCTACTTCTGGGTTGGTGTCGGAAACCGCAATCTCAGGCCCCTGATTGACATCACCTACCGTGATGGTCACCTCTACGCTATCAGCAAGGGATGGCGGATGGTCATCAGTCCCAATAAAGGTCAGGGTATAAACCCCCGCCTGCCCATAATTAGGCGTCCAACTAAAGGTTCCCGTCACCGGATTGTCCGTGCCATCAGTAAAGTTAGCACCGTAAGGCAAACCAACAACAGAAAGAGTGACCAGATCACCGTCGCAGACATCTGGGTCAGAACCGTTGACATCAAAGATCAGCTCTATCCCTTCATCCACCGTCCAGGAGGAGTCGGATAGGGTCACCACCGGCGGCTGGTTGACATCGTTTACCGTGATAGTCACTTCCACCGTATCGGCTAAAATCGGTGGTGAGGTGTTCCTGGCAATGAACCTCACCGTCCAAACCCCCACCTGACAGAAGTTGGGTGTCCACTCAAATGTGCCGGTAACCGGATTCCCTGTGCCATCGGAGAAGGTGGCACCGTCAGGAAGGTTCTCGGCTATAAGCTCAACCTTGTCAGTGTCTCCCTCACAGATATCCGGGTCTAAGCCGATGACAGGAAAGGTTAAGAGTTGCCCTTCATCTATATTCTGGGCCCCGGGATCGGAGATCTCCGGCGGACGATCAACATCGTTAACTGTGATAGCCACCTCCACCGTATCTTTCTTCACCGGAGAGAGGGTATGGCTGTCCTCGACTATGAAATGGAAATAATAAGTTCCATCTTGACAGAAGTCAGGGGTCCAGCTAAAGGTCTTGGTTATAGGATTCCCCCAACAACCAGAGAGGCTTGCTCCAGGAGGCAGATCATTGGAGTAGATGTGCACCGAGTCACCGTCGCAGGTATCAGGGTCAGAGCCCGTAAGCTGGAAGGTCAAGAGCTGTCCTTCATCTACCATCTGGGGACCGGGATTAGAAATAGTAGGAGCCTGGTTCACATCATTGACTGTAATCACCACATAGCCGGTATCGGCCAGCGGAGACGAATAATTGTCGGTGGCGATAAATCTTACCGTATAGACCCCTGCCTGACAGAAATCAGGGGTCCAATTAAAGGTGCTACTAACCGAACCTGAGTCAGTTGTCGTGGGGAAGGTGGCCCCAGAAGGTAGTTCTTCTGCCCTCAGGGTAATGCTATCGCCTTCCACATCTGTAGCGGAAACCACAAACGAAAGAAGTGAGTTCTCGTCCACGGTCTGCGCCCCAGGACAGGTGATCATCGGTGGTTGATTTGGTT
>Ga0315551_10001874_pt1 | contig 15752 bp, 21 predicted proteins | sample SalMarSW160290MG_FD_203678 | JGI IMG/M metagenome (GOLD analysis project Ga0315551, IMG submission 203678) | Salt marsh sediment microbial communities from the Plum Island Ecosystem LTER, Massachusetts, United States - Salt Marsh Sediment SW1602-90 ... | reverse complement strand
GATGCCTGCAAGAGAAGGCGAAAACAGGTCAAGAAACGTTTCAATAATAGAGATAAAACTTGCGAAGAAATAGAATCAGTGCTAAACTCAAGAATAATTCTCCCCTAATTTTTTATGCGCGCAAAGTCCAAACAAAACTGATAAGCTTATGTTCGGTGATAAGTTGCAACGTAATATCGCTTGTCTTTTGTCTTCTTCACTTTTGCAAGCAAACCGCCAGCGACGTAATTTAACCAGTTTTGTTCCTGAATGTCTAAGTGAGCCTCGTGTGCTGTTACAGCTTTTCCTCTTGAAGTGGCGTCCGTTGCTAATAATTTAACAATAATGCGTTGTTGCATAGCATAAATAGTTCCTGAACATGCCTCCATACTACAATCTCCTCCATTTGATGCTCTATTATTTGTGATAAATTAGATAATGGTTGATAGCCTTAGCAACATTTGCTACCAGAATTATCTATTACAACAGTTATAATGTTGTAAACCAAGTATTTAAGGCAACTTTGTCTTTACCGAGAGCAGGCGAGAGTGTATGCGTTCGCGCGTTTTGTGTGTGATATGTCTCTGTGTCTAAGTAGTAGAGAGAGAAAGATTAAATTTTAAGCAAAAAATCAAAACAGAAAATTGAGAAACTTGAGAGAAACGACAAGAATTTTAAGCAAAAAGGTTACATAGTTACATAGAGAACACTTATGAGAGACGCGGATTTTTTGAGGGCAATCCTTGACACTAGTATGCTCTACGTTAATATGATTGAGCAGTCAACGTCGTCAGGCAAGCAGGAGAAGAAACGGAAAACCAAACCGTTAAAATTTGGCTTTTGCAAGTGCAGAGACTGTGAAAGTTTGAAGTGGACAGCACATGCGAATAAGAGAAAAAGGCTGATTCTGGTCTCCAAAAAGGCTTTTGAGAAGGAGTTGAATAATAGAGCTAACATGGGAATGGGATTCTTTATCCTAATCTATGCCATGATGCACGCGTATCTGGAGATTCTGCATCCTTACTCCAAAGAGAAGACGATTGAACGCAAAGCTAACAAGTATTTCAAGAAGGCGATGCAGATAGTGGCGAAAGATGGGTTAAAAGTGATTATGAACAAGGTAAGCGTGTGAGTTCGCATACTTAGTTTTCGGTGAGTGCCATTTTCGTTATTTGAATGGCACTTTTGATAATTGGCTTCCGTCGATATAGGAGCATCGGATGCCGTATTTTCGAGATCAGATGAAAAGCCTAATTGTTTGAAGGGTAAATTTAGGGGTCGATTTTACCCCTCACCCTCTCTTCCGTTGATATGACTTGCCTATACAAAATACTATTTTGAAAACTACGGCTTGCCTTTCATCTCAAAAAATCATGTGCCTCACGTGTGCCTTCTTTCGCACTTTTCCATTCTCAAAATCAAGCCATCCGACTCAAAAATGGTTGGTTGGATTAAATTTTAACCCAACCCAACTGACGGCGAAGTGGTTGGTTGAAGAAAATTTAAATAAAAAAAGAAGGGAAAAAAAGACTATTTTAGATGGCTTTTTCGTCTATGCAGGATGACTATTGGAATGGTTATTGCCATGGTCATTAACAGCAGGATCGGTCCTGTAAGGTCAGGTATTAACAATCCGTCAACGCTTGAATCTACTAGCTCCCATACAACAGTGTATTCGTACGCGGGTTGCGGTGTCCCCGTTCCAAAATCAATCTCAGGTACGTCTCCGTGGTTCCAGTACCAAACTCGCATTCCACTTGCTTTGTCATAGTAGAATATGTATTCATAAGGGGCATCAAAGATGTCAATATCATATTCAAGTACATTCGTTTCTCTTGTTGCATTGGGATTCGCAAAATCGATTGTCTCAGTTATGTACCGTGCTGGATACATCCAGCCTGTGTCTAAGAAATCCCATGTATCGCTTACCATGTCACCTGCTGTCATGTTGGCGCCAATCATAAATATCATCGTGTCCGCAGTGGATACGGTTTCTTCAACAGTCGCGTATGTTGTAGAGCCGTTTTTCCAGTCATATTGGACTGTGAAGGTTACGGTGTCACCATCCGCACCAGACGTTATGTCCGTAACATTATACCATATAGCATTTGTATTATTCTCGGCCAAGGTTAAGGGACCTATATAACCATCTGGAAGAAATGTCATGGTGCTTACCCATTGAGTGACTTTAGCTTCGTATTTGAACCAGTCGCCTACTTGGACACCTACAAGCTCCTTTTGAGCCAGTGCTGGAGCCACTATTGCAAAAAGCAGTAGCATTGCAAGGGGAATCAATAATATTTTTTTCTTCATTATTTTCCCCAACATTTAGGCAACGTTACTGAGTAGGGAATATGAAATATTTATAATTTGCCATGGAAGTGATTCAAAGTACTAGTTTTTATTCGAAGTGTAAATCACATTCTGTAAAGTCTTCGGTGAAAGTTTTCCATTTAAAGTTTTGGTTGATAGCAAGTACTACGTACATCAAGAGTTTTTTGGAGGTGACTTGAGTGCCATACCGTAGACGCTATACTAAGTACGCTCGAAGGCAATCAGGCTCAACTAATCAAGCATTACGGCTCACTACCATTTTTTTGATTAAATTTTAACCCAACCAACAAAAAGACTATACTAAGTGTTTGATGAAGTCCCGAACAAGCACGAAATAAGGAGCATTCTTTGTCACTTTTGATGTTTTGGTTTGCGGAGAACAGAATCAGTGTTGTTTTCTCTGTAGCTGCATATGGTTACCCCCAAAATTGGGGTTACGTGGTTTTGAACGTGATTCTTTTCGGCATCTTTGTTTTATTCATTAAATTTAGAAGGAAAGTGGCGTGCCTTCCTGCAAGCGTCTACTTGGCATTTTTGGTTGCCCTATTCATCGAAATGTATGGCTTCGCTTTGACATGGTACATTATGATAGGATTCTTTGGGCAAAGTGAAGCAGCTACTTTGTGGTGCCTTCTTGCAGGATTAACAGGAAAAGACTTGTTCGTCTCTATTTTTTTGGGTTTTCTATTACCCCTCTCAAACATTATTGTTCTTACTGGGATACTCTTGATTATCTTTGGTTGGAGAAAAATTTACAGGGCTAAGGGTCAGCTTGTGACAACGGGCATCTATAGGCACGTTCGTCATCCACAATACTTGGGATTTCTGTTAATCACTCTCGGTATGAATGTTCTGTGGGTTACGATTTCTACGCTTATATTATGGCCAATCCTAGCTATCGTGTATTATCGACTTGCCAAAGAAGAAGACAAAGAAATGGAGGAGAGGTTCGGCGAAGAGTATCGAAAATATAAGCAGATGGTTCCAATGTTTATTCCACGCTTACGAATAAAAAAGTCTTTTACATAACGAAAAGCGCATCAGCAATGGTTCTTAACTCAAAGAGCACCGACCTAAGAGAGGAAGATTTTTCTTACAACTTTTTAGTCAGTATCTAATTTCTCTGGCTTCTTTTTGGCAAGTTTTCTAACTTCGGTCTCAAATTCTGGGTCTAGCGAAAAATTCCATTGTTCTTCGTATAAAATGGAGATTAGCCGTGCCACTACATAACGTTCAAAAGGATTTTTCATACTCTCGTCTAGAAAATCAGTCACTTTATCAGCAACATGAAGCGTTGAATCAAGGTCTATCTCCATGCCTATCGAGTTTTTTTCAGAACCCCTTTCATTGGACAAATTAAATCACGGCAATATAATACTCAGGGGTCCTTTTTAATGTTCAGTTGCATCTTCTTTGGGCTATCCACTCCAAACGATGCGAGCGAGGCTGTTTGCCAAAACTCTTCTCTCCTTCAAAGCGAAAGGGTTCTTCATATGTAGCCAAAACAATGAAACGAAAATTAGGAGTTTAAGGTTTGAGAAAGGAAGTTAAAGCTCTGTTAAAGGAAACCTGATTCTTCGCAAATAAGTTCTGGCAAATTCGGGGTCGTATCCAAATTTTTTGTCTTTTAGAATTTGCCTCTCAAGTCTATCCAATGCAGTGCGAAAAGTAGACTCTATTCCCCAACCCTCGCTAGAGCTAAAAAATGAACCTTTTACCGTTCTCAGTTGTAGGCGGCAGTGAATAAGCTGGTCTCCCTTATAGTTTGTGCCATGGGTCTTCAGGTAGACGAAAAGCGTGCCCGCCTCTAATGTTTCCCTGTATCTTCGCGCGAAGGATTCGAAATCGTCAATTATGAAGCCTCGTTGAATTTCATCAACTTCAACATCTTTAACGGAAAACTGCACAGTAAGCCTTCGAATAGGCTTTTCCATTTGAGCTAAAGGTTCAAGAAAGTCCCTTTTGGTCACAATTCCGACAGGTCTTCCTTTGCTGACGACCACCAAGGAGGAAATGCCGAATTTGTGCATTTTGTTTGCAGCTTCTCGCAATGTAGTTTTAGGCAAAACCGTGATAACAGGTTTCGCCATTATACCCTTCGCTGGGATGCTTAGAACAGGAACCTTCTCGCCCACTATTTCGCCAACCGTTTGCCTCTCTCGCGGTTGAAAAATATGGGTAATAATGTCATGAACGCTTACAAGCCCCACAAGCTTCCCATCTCTAACTATTGGCACATGAGAGATTCCCTCGTTTCTAAAAAGGCTTAGTATAGCCCCTACAGATTCGTCTTCTTCAATAACATATGGCTTCTTAGCCATTATCTCTTCAACATGAGTATTACCCCAACGCTCCATTACAGCTCCATGAATGACATCCTCATCCGTAACGAAACCCAAGAGTTTCTCTCCACTGTAGACTGGAAGCTGCCTAATTTCACTCTCAATCATCAACTTAGCCACCTTACCTAGAGAATCATTTAAAGTAACAGCAGGCGCTGAGCGCATCAAAGTCTTAACTTTGGTTCCAGACGCGTCAAGCCTAGACCGTATTATCCATCTATGAGAAATAACCCCTTTGTACCTGCCTTTACTATCTAATACCGCCAATACGGGCGGTGTTTCTTCCTTGAAAAGTGATAGACAAGAAGAAAGCGTATCATCTTCACCAACACTTTGAAATCCTTCCGAAAAAACATCTTTTACAGCTCTAACCATAAAAAACACGTCTATATTATTCTCAGGGCATAATTTAAATGTTAAAAACTTCGCAGTTAGAAGAGTAGAGTTGTTAAGATCCTCTGGTGCCAACCATTTGAGCTTCAGAAAACTTGCAAATTAAGAAATTTTGCTACACATGGTTTGGGATTAAAATTTAATCCAACCAACCCAAACTTTAGTTTACTGCTTGCCTAACCTTTCTAAATATTCCAGAAATTCTTTCAACTCGTCTTTATTCATGCACATTAGCGATTTGCGCTCCGCTTTAATATATTTGCGGAGAGATTCCAAGCATTCTTTAGCTTCTACGTTTCTTTTGACTGTTTGTATTTGATCGCGTTCTATTTTTATTCTATAAAGTGTTGCCAGAAAGGTTGCAAAAACAACCAGAGTATTGCCAACTATAACTATGACTTCTAAACTCATTAGTTATCGCCTCAGTTTTTGTCAGCTTCAATCTATATCTTTTCTGTATATCATTTTTTGGGTCAAGATGGAACATACATCGCTCAGGAAGAATATTTTATGACGTATATACCAGGAATTTAACAAAGCCGCTCCGCCACCAGATTCTATTTATACGCTTCCTTAACGTTATTATAAATTGCAGATTAGACACGCTGGTGAACGGCGTTGACTCTAGACCACTTCGTACTTCCAAAAGAGATTCTAATAGACGAGTCAGGCTGGAGCGACCTCCTCCTAGGCGTAGTGATTGGAGCGCTCAAGCCTCCAGACCGAAGGTACATGGAACGCCGAATCCCCACATCCTCCTTTCAGCCCCCGAACTTCAAAAACAAAAAATACCTGGAAGACGCTGTGAAGATTGCCGACGAAATTATTGAGGTTATGCGGCCTGATGAGGAAACGCATTTCAGAGTTTGCTCAGGATACGTTCTATCCAGCGTGCGCAGGCACCTGCAAAATCGGGGGTTTAGAGTTGAAAAATCCGAAGTCACAGGCGAACTTCGCGATATGGTTGAAAGGGGTTACATCAGATGGTGCGCCGAAGTTGGAGTGCCAGAAGAAATACTGAAAGGCAAGAGACGTTTCTGGACCATGCTGGAATGGGTCGCTGAGATGCCTCACCTGAGAGAAAGTCTCGTAAAGACGGGCTGGGCAAGTTGGGAACGAAAATGGCGAGAAGAAATCTTCAAGCCGCTTGATTTACGCCGTTAAGATGTTGGTTACTGCGATTTCTTCTGTTTTGTTTCTTGCAGTTTTTCCCATTCCAGTCTAGTTTGCTTAATTATTGAATCTATACTGTTTGGCTCCGAGAGATCAGCTATTACATTGTCTAATTCATATTTTACTAACGACGCCACTTCAATTGATCTCAAGGGCTCATTCCTAGCTGCTTGATACGTTTTTAATGCGCGCAAACCACACTTAACCATCAAACTTTGCAATTGCATTCTCAAATTCATTAACTCATCCCGACTTTCTTTCATTAACTTGTCAAAGCTTTCTGAAGCCGGCATCTTTTTCTCTTCTGTCATCTCTCAATCACCAATTCAAAGCTATCCATATTTTCCGTCGTCTCATTATAACTTTTCTATTTCGTTTAAGAGAAAAAATAGCAGTAAGGGCAGTTTATATTGTTGGTTTGGTTTAGATTATTTGAAGTTCTGCAGTGATAAAAGTTGTTTGAGGTCGTTCTTCATCAAACTTAGCCAACCACGTTCAAAATGGAAGCAGGCGTTATCGCTGATTATTCTGATTCTGCAGTTGCTTTGGCAATCAGACTCTTTTTGGGGAATTTTCCCGCACTTTGTTTTGCATAGCTTGTTAACATAATAGTTTATCCGCAGAAAGAGCCTTTCTGGATTAAATGTTGGCTTATATCTCTCCGAAATTCTCTGGATACCCTTTTGCACCATTTCCTGCTTTGCAGCATCTGTGAATCTTTTGCCTAAAAGAAAACCTTTGTCATAATCCTCGCTCTCCATAACTTTCCACATCTTTCTAACAGTGTCTATACCAACAACTCCAGAACTCGATTTTGAATTTACCATTCGTAACAAAATCTTTTCGTTTGATTCTTCATCCAAGGCGGTTATATCTATTCCTTCATCCCATTTTTCCTTCTCCTCACAACTATAGTTCCGCACTGCCATCACTATTTCTGCTTCATCTTGAATTCCCATTTTAATTCACTTTTCTTTTTACTATTTAATGGACTACAGATCCTGTCAAAAGGTTACAGGTGCCTAATACTCTAAAACTATCGCCCACTGCTTATGTATATACTCGCCATAGTTAATATATCCTTCTATAAGCCCAGCCATCATCTGGCATCGTCCATGTCACTTAATCCAAACCAAAACAGTTATCGCGATTACCGAGCAGATGGTTACACTACAGCGCCACGGTTCAAACAGAGCTATCGGTAACTGAAGGAGCCTTTTAACTTATCAGTCATGAAAAAGAAGAAATGGAAAAAATTAGTAACGGTAGGTAGCTGATGCAGTCCCAGTCACATCATCAACGGGTTCTGTGTTGCCTATTACGACCGTTATATCGCCGGGTAAGACGGGAAAAGCCGCTGACCCCCCTGTCCCCACGGTTACGGTTTGGTTATAATTAACTCCGTAGGAGGGATAAGCTACTTGAAGGTATGTTGTGTTACTTGACGATTCAACAGAAACGGAGATATATCCAGCATATAGTATGTTGCCAGTGTAAATAGTGCCGGAGGTATTTGCAGCTAGAGTAAAACTCTGGGATACAAACAGAGGCTCTGACATAGTTAAGGAAATTATGTTACTAAAGAATGCAGCTTGCGAATTAAACGCTTCTTGCGCTGCTTTGTAATCTTCTATCGTGCTGTTAATTTGTTCGATGTCAGCTTGAAGAGCTAAAACTTGCGAATTCAAAGATGAAATTTGCGAATTCAAAGATGAAATCGTGCTGTTCTTTTCTGCTATTTGAGATTCCAAATTGCTCACCATTGGCATGTAGACTGCAATTGCACCGACTAGACCAGCTGCAAGAATAATGCATATCAGTCCCAACACAATGACCATCGTTCTGCTAAAAATTTTTCTTTGACCTTTTTTTTCAGTCGTTTTTCCTATTGCGGACACGCGCGACGGTTGAGATAAGGTTTTTGCTGTGGTTGGAGGTTTAGTGGGTGGTGGCACAGTTTTTTCTTTCGGCGTAACTTCTGGAGCTTTCGGCGCAACTGCCGGCGTAATTCCGGCTGAAGACGGCAACTGCTCCGTAGTTTCTTGCAATCCTTTTGCGAAATCAAACAGTTCTTTATCCATTAACTTTTTGATGTTGTCATAAGTCCCTTCCAACTCAACTTGAACCTCGCCTATTCGCACCGAAATCCTTGAGCGCCCTTTTTTCTGTTCATCTTCATCTGACATGTCTACACCTACGTTCTAGTTGGCAAGTTTCTATATAAAAATCTAGGCATTAAGCGAGAGTTGTAGATCCATTCTCTTCGAATTCTGTCTTTTTGGCGCGTACACAACTTTTTCCAGAAAAAAGACAGCCAAAAAGAGAGAATAGCGAGAAGGGTTTGGGCTCTTGCTATAATGGTTTCTGTCAGTAACAGGCTTGTGACCTTGATTTTATTTATAGCCGCCATCTCCCTTTCTGGTTATTTTGTTTGTCACTGAGAAAATGTTATTAAAAGATTTTTCAGAATTAAACCCAAATCTATTCCCAGTGTTTCTTCTGGTATGTGCCCGATTTTTCTATCGGTCTTGCAACTCCACTCTGAGAAGTGACTTGGATAAAGTTTAAATTTCCTGCTTTTATCTGCTTGATATGGGGAGTACTTATGGCGTATTGTTCAAATTGTGGTGAGAAACTTTCCAAAGATGATGCTTTTTGTCCAAAATGCGGCACCAAAGCAATTAAAGGCGTGAAAACAGCCGCTCCAACCATTTCGGATGACCTAGAAAAGGCATTCACTAAAATGAGCCAAGAGCTGGAGAAAGCTTTCGCTGTAGCTGCCAAGGAAATAAATGCTGCGTTTCGAACTGCGAATGAAAACTTGAAAAAATCGCTTCAAAAAGAGCCAATGGCTTGTCCTAGCTGTGGAGAGAAAAACCCAAGCGATGCCATTTTCTGCTATAACTGTGGAAAAAGAATAACGGCTGAATAAGAAGTAGCCGCTGAGGCTTTTTGCGGTGGAAGGCGCATGGTTTCTTCAGAAGTTCTCATAAAAGCGCAGCGCTTGACCAAGAAGTTCGGCAACTTCACGGCAGTGGATCACATAGACTTCGAAGTCTACAAGGGCGAATGTATCGGCTTTTTAGGACCAAACGGAGCAGGAAAAACCACCACTGTGCGTATGATCTACTGCTTCTCACCTGTGACGGAAGGCGAATTAACCGTGGCTGGAATGAACGTTTCAACGCAGTCTCGGGAGATTAAAAGAATGGTAGGTGTGGCGCCGCAGGAAGACAACCTTGACCCAGACTTCACAGTTATCAAAAACCTGCAGGTTTACGCCCGCTACTTCGATATCCCGAAAGCTGAAGCTTCGAAACGAGCCATTGAAATGCTCAAGTTCTTCCAGCTTGAAGAGAAACAAACCAAGTCAATCGATGAGCTTTCCACAGGCATGAAAAGACGCCTAATTATTGCCAGGGCATTAATCAACAAGCCACAAATCCTTCTGTTAGACGAACCTACCACAGGATTAGACCCTCAAGGCAGACACATCGTCTGGGATGAAATTCACAGCCTAATAAAACAGGGAGTAACCATCATTCTGACTACACACTACATGGATGAAGCAGCAGCCCTGTGCGACAGAGTTCTAATAATCGATAACGGCAAGATAATCGAGACAGGGGTACCCCAGCAACTCATTAAGGAACATGTAGGCGAAGACGTTTTGGAAGTCGCCTTCGACGAAACCGTCCTGAAAAAGTTAAAGGAAGAGCTGCCGGAAGCGCACATTGAAATTTTCGGAGATCAAATCCGCGTGTTCATCAATCAGCCACACGGCGTTTTCGAGCGGATCGTGAAGAAATTTCCAGGCGTAAACATGACAATCCGCAACGCGAACCTGGAAGACGTATTCCTCAAACTGACAGGGAGGAAACTTCGAGAATGACAGAAAACAGCAATCCGTCGCCATCTGTTTCTCGGCTACCCAAGTTGACCTACCGAGTTTGGACGGTTTGGCGGAGAAACCTTGACGTTTTCATGAAAACGTGGCATGTGAACTTCATGCCTTCTCTCATTGAACCTATCCTTTACTTGCTTGCGTTCGGCTTTGGATTAGGCACTTTCGTCACGAACATTGAAGGCATCAAGTACATTCAATGGATAGCGCCAGGATTAGTGGCTATAACCGTAATGTACGGCGCCTTTTTTGAATGCACCTACGGCTCGTTCGTTCGCATGTACTTCCAGAGAACGTTTGACGCTATAATAGCCACGCCAATCAACGTTGAAGAAGTCATAGCAGGCGAGCTTCTGTGGGGCGCAACTAGAGCAACCTTCAACTCCGCGATTGTTTTGGCGGTGGTGGCTGCTTTCGGGTTAATTTCCACTCCTTGGTTCTTGGCGATTCTGCCTGTTGCCTTTTTTGGCGGACTTCTGTTTGCCTCGTTGGGAATGTGCTTTACGGCTCTGGCTCCGAACATAGATTTCTTCAATTATCCGACGTTCCTGCTCATCACGCCCATGTTTCTCATAAGCAACACTTTCATCCCGCTTGCCACGTTTCCTAGTCAACTACAGACCATCGCGCTGGCTGCTTTACCCTTGACACATGTGGCGGATTTGTCACGTTTGTTGGTTGTAGGCAAGATAGAAACGTTAGGCGGCTTGGGACCTGAGTGGGTGCTGCTTCTGGCTGTTTTTTGGATAGCCATTGTGACTGTGGTGCTCTTTGTTTTAAGCATCTACCTAATGAAGAGAAAACTCATCAAATAAGCCAAGCGCCTCCAAAATTTGAAGATTGCTGAACGGAAATGATGGACTGCTCCAGCTACAGTTAAAAGGTTGAAAAAGTATGATTGCTGAAACACATTTCATGAAAGTTTAGCTGGAGGTGAACGGATGACCAATGTTGGAGAGCTTTACGTTTGCAAAATATGTGGAAACACGGTTGAAGTTGTTGCGGCTGGTGCTGGAAAGCTTGTTTGCTGTGGACAGCCCATGGAGCTTGTAAAGGACGACAAGTAAAAATTGAAAAACTTTTAGATTTTATATGTCCACGGCGTTTAAAAACAGCCAGAACTCTTCAACAGTGTCTACTCTTCTTATTTCCAAGTATTCTGGTCTGAATTCAGCGCCTTCTCCAGAAGACCCCTTGTAATAACCTACTGTGTGGGGGTAATTTTGTTCAAATTCCGGGTTATCTAAGATTTCGCTTAGTTTGACGCATTTTCCAAGTTGGGCTGCTCCGCTTTTTCTGTCTATGAGCATTACACTGTAGTCGCAGTATTTTCCTTTATTTCCGTACCTAGGAAAGGAGACTATCCAGCCGATTTCCATGAAGTGAAAGTTTTTGGTTTCGTTTTCCAATTGCCACTCAAAATAGTCAATGCACCAAATAATGATTTAAACATTCCATGTCTGCGTATGCGCTTAAGGGTCTCTTTCGTGTGCGCAGCAACTTTAAATATGACACGCGTCATATTTCTCTGCATCGCCTAATACGGTTGGCAAATTCAAGTGAAAAAAACTTTTTTTGTGGTGGCAGGGACAATAATAATGTTAGCCATCGTTAGCCTTGCTTATTATAATTCAATACCTTCCGCAAGTAGCGCGGATTCTACCTCTGTTCAAGAGTGGCGGTTAATTGTAACAGGACTTGTTGATAAGTCTTTGAACTTGAGCTGGGCTGAAATAGTTGCCATACCCAAAACCACCGTGAATGCCGCACTTATCTGTGTAGATGCGCCTAATGTACGTATGTCGGGCAACTGGACTGGAATCAAACTTCGAACTTTGTTAGAAGAGGCGAAGCCTTCAGCAGATGCAATTAAGGTCGGGTTTTACGCCGCTGATGGTTATTCAACAGACTTGACCATTGAGACTGCTATGCGTGATGACATAATTTTGGCCTACGAGTATAACGGCAACCCTCTCAACGATTTACGTTTGGTCGTGCCTGGCAAGTGGGGTTACAAGTGGATAAGCCAACTTACCGTCATCCAACTTGTCAATTACAACTTTCTAGGTCGCTGGGAAAGCCAAGGATACCCTGACGAAGCCGATATAGCTCCAGGTGCACAAAGTCTCAAAGATTTGCAATCATTGTTCAAAATCCCTCCTTCAACTCCCACCCCTACAACCTCGCCTTCCCCGTCTCCTTCTCAACCTCCTATTGCATCGCCGGCGCCTTCACAGCAGCCCACGCCAACACCAAAGGCACCACAAGGTCTTTCCTTGCCTATTGAAGCCGTCTACGCCACAGCAGCGTCAGTAGCCATTGTCATAGTAGTCTTCGGAGTAATCGTTATTCGTAAGAGAGCAAAATAGACAAACAAGAGCCGCAACGATTTTTTCCCCCATTTTTTCGTTGCAGAATAAACCAATTAACATGAGCACCACTTATGGCTGATGAGCCAAATGCATCAATATTTTTTTCCTGAATTGATTTTCTTCCTTATGTCCTCGATGTCCGCGGCTTTGCCAGCCAAAATTCTAAGCCACAAATCAAATTCCGTTTTTGATATTTCTTTAAAGATTCCATTCTGATCGCCAGCATAATATTTTGCCGATTCTGCAGGTGATTCGAATAACTTGACGTAGAAAATTCGATGTCCAATCGTCAGCTTGGAGGAACAGCCTTCTTTTTCACCCTCAGCGTAATCTACTTCATAAGCCATTAACTATACTTCCACCTAAACGCTTTGACCTAATTATTCACTTAAGGCTTACCATCTGGAACGGAGAAAAACTACGAGCGCAAACGCTAAAACTCAACACCTTTCATGTTTGCCACAACGAGGTAGTAGGCGGCTAACCCTTTCCAGTTCCCCCAGACCTTCGCAATCTGCCGCGCTTCTGCGCCGGTAATCATTTTTCCATCACAGTAGTAGTGCGAGATAACTCGTCTCAATCCCAAATCGTCAGCAGGCAACGCTTCTAGCCTTTGCATTCCCCGGAGCATTGTAAGCTCAGCGGTCCAGACGCCGATTCCTCTTATTTCGTCAAGTTCCCGGATGATTTGTTCCGCGCTCTCATAGTTTCTGAGTTTCTCTAGGTCCAGTTTTCCTTGCGTTATGAGTGTGGAAACTTCCTTAATGTACTCAGCTTTTCGGAGGCTTAGGCCGCACTGGCGAATTTCCTCGATACTTGCGGAAGCTATGTTTTGCGGTGTAGGATAAGCATAGTAAGTGTTGCCTTCCAAGTCTAAGGTGCCGCCGAACTTTTTGGTAATCTTGCATTCTATAACGTTCGCTACTTTCAGCGAAATCTGCTGCTCAACAATTGAATCAACCAAGGCTTCAAAAACGGTTTGTGTAGTTGGACTTTTCAGACCCCAGAGCTTCCGAGTTAAATACGCCATTATATTGTCGTTGCTTACTCCTTCATAGAAGGGTGCGAGGCCATAATCCAAGCTGAAAAGGGTGTTGACGGTTTCTTCAGCTTTTTTCTTGTCTTCTTCCGCTATTGCACTATTCGATCTGAGTTCAACGGATACTTTTGGCTTGTCAACGGTGCCCGCCGCTTCTATAATAGCGAGAATGAGCTTGCCATTGACGCGTATTACTTGCCAAAACCTGCCATTTTCGTAGTTACGGATTTGCCTGTCGCCATTAACGAAGATTTCGGAGCTTAAGTCAAAACGGAACGGCGGCAAAGCTGCAATCGTTAGCTTTTCAGTGTAGATCATTGTGTTTCACTCTTTAAGCGCTTGTAGCCGCTAAAAACGTTTCTTAACCGCTGTCAAATACGCCTCAATGCACACGTGTATCGTATTAGTTTTCCTAAAGGATTATAACTTGAACTGGGCGTATTAAAAATCGTCAAAGGACGGATCAGATATGCGCATTGTGTTGCGAATAGGCGGTTCAGTGGTGGCGTCGCCAGTCAACACCGAGTTGATGAGCAAATACGCTGACTTGCTGAGAACTCTGAAAGAGCAAGGTCACGAAGTTGCGGTGGTTGTTGGCGGCGGCTCACTAGCCAGAGAGTTTATTGCCATCGCGAAGAAACTGGGACTTGACGAGCAAGCTCAGGACGAAATTGCCATTTCTGTTTCAAGGCTTTTCGCTCAACTTTTCCTAGAGAAACTCGGCGAAATGAGCGGCAGGAAGGTGGCTTTAACCCTTGATGACGCGGCTAAGTTCCTAAGCGAAGGTAAAATTGTGTTGATGGGCGGTTTGAAGCCGGGAATCACCACGGACGCGGTCGCAGCCTTAGTTGCTGAACGCGTGAAGGCTGACCTGCTTGTTAAAGGCACAGACCAGGATGGCGTCTATAATAAAGACCCGCGGAAACATGCGGATGCCGTTAAGCTTGATCGTTTATCCTTTGACGATTTGCCCAACGTTTTTTCTGAGAACAAGCATAAAGCGGGGATGCATCAGATTATTGACCCTGAAGCCGTCAAGGTTCTGAAGCGCGAGCGCATGAAGCTGGTTGTTGTGAACGGGTTTAAACCTGAGAACATTTTGGCAGCTGTTAATGGCGAAAAGGTTGGTACAGTGATAAATTAAGCAATATTTTATATTTAGCGTGCGTCAAGTTTAAATATCGCATGTGATATCACATTTGAGGTCAAAAGTGATACACGAATGTTTGCTCAAAAAAAATGGTTACGACACACCGCTATGGTGCCCAAAGGCTTCATACGCTACCATGTTCTAGAAGCCCTCAGTCAGAAACCCATGTCGGGATCAGAGTTAATGGACGATATCGAAGGGCACACAGGCGGGTTCTGGAAACCTAGTCCAGGCTCCATCTATCCGTTGTTGTCTTGGCTGCAGGATAACGGTTACATCAAAGAGTTACCTGCGGAAAATGGGCTGAAACGTTACGAATTAACAGAGAGCGGAAAATCATTACTTACTGAACAGAAAAAGATAAGGAAAAAGTTCAGAGAAGAAGTCGGCTTCCTTCCTGCGCCCTTTTTTGAAGGTTTTCTCATGAAAATGCCGCCCGAAAAAACTGTTGAAATCCGCAGCTCCATCAGGCGATTAGCCATAGCGTTTTTCCAGCTGGGCAGCGCACTGCAAGAAAAATTCTCTGAGCAAGCCGTAAATGAAGCGCTAAATGTTGTAGATGAGGCGTCAAGGAAGTTTGAGGAAATAAACAAAAAATTAAAAGGTGAAAAACATGAGTGAAGAAGACGCGATTAAAGCTGAAGGCTTAACCAAAGTCTTCAACCATAATCTCGTGGCAGTGGACCACATCAATTTCAGCGTCAAACACGGCGAAATTTTCGGGTTCTTAGGACCTAATGGCGCTGGAAAAACCACAACAATACACATGCTCATAACCGTCTTAAAACCAACAGAAGGCAAAGCATCTATACTAGGCTACGACATAGCCAAACAGCACAATGAAGTCAGATACTCCATCGGTGTTGTCCCACAAGAATACACTGCTGACGAAGACTTGACAGGCATCGAAAACATACTTTTATGCGCCGACTTATACGGGATTCCCCGCGAGGTCTCCAAGAAACGTGCTGCAGACCTTTTGGAGCTTGTCGAATTAACTAAATTCAAGGATAAGAAGGTTCAAACTTTTTCGGGTGGCATGCGCCGTAGGCTAGAACTTACGTGC
>Ga0315551_10001873_pt1 | contig 15760 bp, 13 predicted proteins | sample SalMarSW160290MG_FD_203678 | JGI IMG/M metagenome (GOLD analysis project Ga0315551, IMG submission 203678) | Salt marsh sediment microbial communities from the Plum Island Ecosystem LTER, Massachusetts, United States - Salt Marsh Sediment SW1602-90 ... | reverse complement strand
CTAGTCAAGTTACAGTTTCAACTCCTGGGTTCGGCTTGCCACAGCCTGCTTAACGCCCTGCTTAAAGCTGTCAAGGGACTGGGCGGCCAGCTGCTCGCCGGTGCGCAGGCGGACGGAAACGGTGGACTCCGCCACCTCCCGGTCACCGACCACCAGCATATAGGGAATCTTATTCAGCTGTGCCTGCCGGATTTTGAGGTTCACCCTCTCCGAGCGGGCGTCAACCTCGGCCCGCACCCCGTCGGCTCTAAGCTCGGCCTCCAGCTTACGGGCGTAGTCCAAGTGGCGGTCGGCCACCGGAATCACCATCGCCTGAACCGGAGCCAGCCATACCGGGAAGGCGCCCCCGTAGTGCTCCAGAATCGAAGCCAGAAAGCGCTCCATGCTCCCCAGCACGGTGCGGTGCACCATGGCTACCATATGCTCCTTGCCGTCCTCGCCGATATAGTTGACGTCAAAGCGCTGGGGAAGGTTAAAATCAACCTGGACGGTGGGGCCCTGCCAGTCCCGGCCCAGGGCATCCTCAATCTTGGTATCTATCTTGGGCCCGTAGAAGACACCCTCTCCCGGGTCAACCTCGTAGGCAATCCCGGAACTCTCAAGGGCTTTACGCAGGATTTCAGTGGCCTCCTCCCAGACATCAAGGGCGCCGGCGTATTTCTCGGGCCGGGTGGACAGTAAGACCTTGTGCTTGGTAAAGCCGAAGGTATCCATCATGAAGCGAGTCAGCTCCAGAACCCCCACCACCTCTGCCTCCAGCTGGTCAAAGCGGCAGAAAATATGGGCGTCGTCCTGGGTAAAACCCCTCACCCGCGATAAGCCGTGCAGCACCCCGGAGCGCTCATAGCGATAGACCGTGCCCAGCTCGGCGTAACGCAGCGGTAGCTCACGGTAGCTGCGCTGGCTGGTTTTATAAATCAGGATATGTCCCAGGCAGTTCATCGGCTTGATGACATATTCCTGCCCCTCTACGTCCATAGGGCTGTACATGTACTCACGGTAAAAGTCCCAGTGACCGCTGGTCTGCCACAGGTCCCGCTTGGCAATATGGGGGGTATATATAAGGTCGTAGCCGCGCTTGATATGCTCGTCCTTCCAGAAATCCTCGATGACACGGCGTATCACCGACCCCCTGGGGTGCCAGTGGACCAGCCCCGGCCCTGCCTCCTCATGAATGCTGAACAGGTCAAGCTCTTTGCCCAGCTTGCGGTGGTCGCGCTTGGCCGCCTCCTCAATCTTTTCCAGGTGCTCGGCCAGCGCCGCCTTGGTGTCAAAGGCAACACCGTATACCCGCTGCAGCATGGGGCGTTGCTCATCCCCCCGCCAGTAGGCGCCGGCGATACTGACCAGCTTGAAGGCCTTTATCTCGCCGGTAGCGCTTACGTGCGGCCCACGGCACAGATCGAGGAAGTTCCCCTGCCGGTACAAACCCACCTTCTCATCGGCTATCTCCTCGATTAACTCCAGCTTATAGGGCTGGGCGGCAAACAGCTTACGGGCTTCCTCCTTGGAGACCTCCTCCCGGCTAAAGGGGAGGTCGGCGGCGATTATCTCCTTCATCCTGGCTTCGATGGTCGGCAGATCGTCGGTGGTCAGCGAGCGGGGCAGCTCAAAATCGTAGTAAAAGCCGTCCCGGGTGGCCGGCCCGATGCCGAACCTGGCGTCGGGGAAGATAGATTGAACCGCCTCAGCCAGGACATGGGAGGCGGAATGCCGCATTGTCTCCAGCTTATCACTATCGGCTACTTTCGGCGGTTTAGCAGAAGCCATGGTCAAAATCCTCTCAACAGGGGAAGCTACTTGATTATATCAACTACCAGCTATATGCGCAATTGACGAGGGGATATTATTGACGTTTGGCAGATGAGGAGGCAGCTATTGCTTGGGCTTCGGTCGCTGCCGGTAAGCCTCAATATAGCGCCGGGCGCGCTTATCCTGAGCCAGCACCAGGTCGGCGGCCAGAACAGTAGAGCGTACCTGGGCCACATTCACAATGGGGCAGTTGACACCGGCGGCAATAACCACACAGATAAAGGCACGGTTGATTAAACCACGGTCGGGCAGACCAAAGGAGACATTGCTCCCCCCAAGGGTCATGTTCACCCCTAGCTCCTCTTTGATTCTCCGGACAGCCTCTAGGGTCACCAGCACCGAGTTGGCATCGGCCCCCACCGCAGAAGCCAGGGGATCAATCACCACGTCCTCAATGGGGATACCGGCCTTGCTCGCCCGCTCCACAATCTTGTGAGCGATTTCCACCCGCTTATCAGCGTTACCAGGGATACCCTCGTCATCCTGAGTCAGACCGACCACGGCCGCCCCATATTCCTTGACTAAGGGTAGAATCTTGGTCAGGGACTTCTCCTCGCCGGTAACCGAGTTGACCAGGGGCTTACCCTTATAGACCTTGAGCGCCGCCGAAAGAACCTCATGACTGGAGCTGTCAATGCACAGGGGCACATCTACTGCTTTCACGACTGTCTGTACCACCTTGGGAAGCAGGTCTACCTCGTTCAAGCCGAAGGCACCACCCACACTGACATCGAGAATATCGGCACCGGCCTCAACCTGAGACTGAGCCTCCTTGATAACAACCTCCATATTGCCCGCTTTTAGCTCATTAGTCAGCTTTTCCCGCCCGCTGGGGTTAATCCGCTCGCCGATAAGCACGGTGGGCCACCCCTCCCCGATTATTACCTCTTTACTGGCGCCGGTTATCCTGGTCTCCACTAATCATTCTCCTCAGGTTATGTCAACTATTTAGTATCTTTATATGTCCCCTTCCAGAATTTATCCCTAAGCTCGCGCTTTAGAATCTTGCCCGCGGGGTTCTTGGGCAGAGCGTCAACAAACTCCATAGACTTCGGAACCTTATAACCGGCCAGGCTCTTTTTGCAGAAGGCGACAAGCTCTTCGGCGGTAACTTTCTGTCCCTTCTTGGTGGTAATCACGGCGTGGACCTTCTCCACCCAGTAATCATCGGGGATACCGATGACCGCCGCCTCCATAACCGCCGGGTGCTGGTAGAGTACCTCTTCTATCTCCCGGGGATAGACGTTCTCGCCGCCGCTGATAATCATATCCTTCTTGCGGTCAACGACGTAGATATAGCCTTCCTCGTCGTAGTAGCCGATATCGCCGGTATGGAGCCAGCCCTTAACCAGAGTAGCCTTGGTATCCTCGGGCTTGTGCCAGTATTCAACCATGATATGCTTGCTCCGCACTATTATCTCCCCCACCTCACCAGGCCCGACATCCTCATCCTTGTCATTGACAATCCTGACCTGTACCCCGTAATCCGGCCGCCCTGCCGAAGCCAGCTTCCTCTGCTCCTTCTCCGGTTTGTCGAGAACGTTGTGGTCTTCTTTATTCAGGTGAGTAATAGCCGGGCCGCTCTCACTCTGCCCAAGCGCCTGGGCGAAGATAGGCCCGAAGACCTCCATCCCTTTCCTCAGCACCTCCTGGGGCATAGGTGAAGCGCCGTACCAGAGGAGCTTTATTGAGCTGATGTCGTAGTCCTTGAAGTTGGGCAGGTTAAGTATGGCCACCAGGTGGGTGGGCACGAAGTCCATATGGGTAGCCTTCTCCTCCTGGATAATCTTGAGGGTTTCCTCAGCGTTAAAGAACTTGACGATGATATTGCAGCCGGCGGTATAGAGCGAGGAGCGGAAATGGGTGTTGCCGGCAATATGAAACAGGGGCGTTATCTGAACCCGCTTGTCCCCGGGCTTAAGGCTCATATCCAGGGCCAGTGTCCTGGTATCATCCATGAAACGCTGCTGAGTATAGAGAGCGCCACGGGGCATACCGGTGGTGCCGCTGGTATAAATGATGCAGATGGGGTCATCCTCGTCCACCTGAACGTCAGGCTCATCACTAGGGTAGTCTTTAAGCAGGTCATCATGAGCTATCATATCGGGACCGGCGCTCTCCAGGGAGATAAAATTCTTAATCTTGGGCAGCTTATCCCTTATGGAACTGGCCACCTCAAATAACTCCGGCCCGACAAAAAGGGTATTGGCTTCCGAATAGTTGATAATATACTCCAGCTCGTTACCCTGCAGTCGGGGATTAAAAGGCGAGGCAATGAACCCCCCCTTCATCGACGTCCCGTATATCTCGGCAAACTGCAGACAGCTCCAGGACAGCACGCCAATAACATCCCCCTTCTTCACCCCCATCTTATGCAGGGCGTGAATCACTTTATTTATCCTGGTGTTATACTCGGAGAAGGTTATCCTGGTATCTCCGTAGACAAAGGCTTCCTTGTCAGGATAAAGGAGCGCATTCCTGTAGATGATATCAGCCCAGGTGCCAACTTTATACCGGGATAATTCCTTCAGCAGAAGACGTTTCGACATAGCCCATTACCTCCTCAAAGCAATAACTCTGGCTTTATCGGCCCCATATGGTAAACCGGGCGAAAATCGTATATTTTACTAGAATTGAAGACGAACTGGAGCGGGTGAAGGGATTCGAACCCTCGACGCCTTGCATGAGAAATTGCCAAGAGACAAGCTATCAAACCCTTGCTAGACCAACCGCTTGCTTCCTCTCCGGGTAAATTATACAGGCTCTACAGTTTGGAGTCAACGAAGCAAACAAACAAGCTTCCCCTACCGCTGCAAAAGAGAGCAGAGCCAGTGTCTTACTCGTAATCTTGTTAACCACCGTCTTTATGCTATAATACAGAAATTCTAAGAGCTTGGGTACAAATTGGGTGGGTACCCTGTTGTTTTCCGTGATAAAAGACGTTTTTAAACCGCTAACCAGGACCTTTAAAGACAGAAATATCCAGATTTTGCTTGTTATCCTGGCGGTTGGGGCCTATCTTAGACTTTGGCATATACAGCATCTGTTCAAGTGGATATATGACTATGATGAGGGAGCTTACTCGGTAGGCGGGCGTCTGATTTCACAGGGGCACCTGCCCTACCAGGATTTTCCTCTCGTTCACCCGCCGTTATATGACCTGCTGCTGTCAGGGATATACAAGGTATTTGGCTACAACTTTTTTTACGGCAGGTACCTGTCGGTCGTACTGTTCCTGATATGCGTTGTGTTTGCCTACCTGATTGTTAAAAGGTTCTATCACCCAGCTGCTGGTCTGGTCACAGCGGCACTCTTTGCTTTCTTCCCCGGGTTTTTCTTACTCTGGTATCGGGTTGTTCAGGAACCATTGGGAATACTGTTAATTCTGCTGGCCACCTTCCTGGCTGCCGATTACATAGTCGACCGAACACATAAAAACCGCCTGCTGTTCAGCGGTTTGTGTCTGGGGCTGGCAGTATCCACCAAGTATATACTTATTCCAGCGGTTATCGGGTTCGCGCTGGGTATAGTTATTCTCGCCATGGAAGGGCACTGGCGGCCCTGGAGGTCGGTCCCTGCCGGGCTGTTCAGCCGTGAGCTGGGATTATTGCTCGCCGGCATCGTAGCTGGTTTTATTCTGGTCACCGGTTTCTTTATCGCGATTGCCCCCCAAGAGTTCTTTAACCAGACTCTGCTATCACAGCTTGGTTACAGGGTAACTGACACAATGGGGAGTATCATTGCAAGATTCGTAGGCTTTGCTTTAGGGTTAGGGTCACCGACAGACACGGTAAATACGTTGAGCCTGGTATTCCCGTTAGGCGTTTTTCTGGCGCTGTTAATCAGAAGGAAATTCACCAGGGCTAATATCTTCCTGCTGGCGGCACTATTTGTGTCTATAGTGTTGTGTGCCACTTTCGACCCTTTTGGGGAGGTAAGGTACTTTACCTCTGCTTTTATCTTTGCGCTGTTTGCGATGGCAGCTTTTACACCACGTCTGGACGTGAAATCACTCGCCGGCAGAATGACGACACAAACCGCACTGAAGAGCGCCGGTTTGATAGTGGCCCTGCTACTGATTCTGGCCTCCATTGGTGGGACGGTAACTCTCATGCACCAGTACAATTTCATGGGGCCGGAGCAGCGAACCTACGAAGAGGAGGCTTACAGCGAGGCGGTAAGTTATCTGGAGGAGGTTGGAGCCAAGAAAATTTACTCCCTGAGCCCGATAGTGCCGGCTCTATCTCCTAAGCTGTCATCGAGTCTTAATTTCGATACTTTCGGGCTTCTATTCGTGCTTAATGAGCCGCCGGAAACCGTTATAGAATATCAGCTGGAAGAAGAGGTAGATTATCTGATGGTAGATCCCTTTCAGTGGTTAGGCTTAGAGAACTGGGAGGTAGCCAAACTTGTAATAGAAATGCGCAAACAGCTTACTCTGGTAAATGTGGTAATTCCCGGTGAACTACCGATGTTGGGGTTTGAAATATACGCCGCACCAAGTCCGTAACCAAGGAGTCGCTTCGTGCGGTCGTACCTAAATTCTTTATTTTCGTCTTAGGAAAGTGGGTACTATCAGCTTCGCTTCTCTAACCCGGGCAAACCGTCACTTAGCTTTGTGGAGCGGGAGACGAGGCTCGAACTCGCGACCCTCTGCTTGGGAAGCAGATGCTCTACCACTGAGCTACTCCCGCCAAACTAAACTACAGGTGAATTTTACGTCAAAATGAGCCAAAAAACAAGCTGGATGCCGCCGGAGGTTACAGTGACGGCGGCAGCCATTTGGGCGGGATAGGCAGGTTTTCACCGACAGTCAGCCAGAAATACTCATCGACAAACCGGGCCAGCGACTTCTGACAACCATAGCTACTATAACCCAGCTTCTCGGAAAGGAAGACTTCGGGCGAACCGTCAAGCCCCTGAGCTTCAAAGTCACTGGTAACCTGCCGCGCATGCTGCTGGGCAATAGTCAGCCAGTCAATATAGTCATCAGCTTCATCACGCAGACTGAAGTTATCGGCTATTCTCGAATCGAGGATAACAAACAGGGAGTCATTAAGCGCATGAGCAATCTTAGTTATTCCGGTCACCCAGAGCCCGTCGATACTACCCAGCCCCTGGTATATCTCCTTTACATTTTTCAGTAAACTCTTACTCGATAAATCGCAATCAAGCAGACTCATTCCCTTAAGATGAGAGGTACAGCTGCGCAGCCTGATTATCTCCGCCAGTACGTTGCCACCCCTCGTCCCCACCGGCAGTCGCAGCCCCAGGCTATTAACGAAACCAGAGATTACCTTAGCTTCAAATTCGGGATAGGAAACATCCCACGGTGTTTCTCTCAGTTTGGAGATAAACTCACCGTCCCCGAAAAGCCTCACGTATCTCCTATCTTTATTCGACTGGTAATAGTGAAGCAGCGCTGCCCAGCCCAGTTCGCCGAATCTCACATTAATCCTCGCTCAAGCCTTTCTTAAGTACCGGCTGGAGCTATTAAATCACCAAAAGCCGATTATATCAATAGCTGCTCTGCTCCCTGTAGAAGCAAAACACCCCCCTACTAAATCACTATACCGATAATACTATCCAGCTATTTACACTTACCTTATCCTGTGAACTATAATGTAAAAGAGGGTCCCGCAGGGTAGTGCTATGGCCAAAAACAATAAAAAAAACGGTGTCGTCGAGCTTTGGGGGCACGAATTTAAGAAGGCGGGGGAGGGGTTAGACAAGAGCGAGGTGGTATCTTTTGTCGGCGAGCTTATGGAAAAGCACGAGGCACTCCTCAAGCGCGCCGAGCACCTCTCCTCGCTGACCAAGCTCGCCGAAAAGACAATCGTCGAGGCCGACAATGTCGCCAAACAGGTCCAGAGTGAAGCCGAGGAGCAGGCAAAGGCAGAGGCCAAAGCTATCTTAAGTGAGGCGGAAGAACAGGCCCAAAAATTAATCGAAGAAAAAAGAGCCGAAGCCTTAGCCAGAGTTAACCGGGAAGTGGAAGCCATCAAGGATAAAGCCCAACAGCAGGCAGAAGCCATGCTAGAGGAAAAGACGAAAGAGATTCAACCCGAGCTGAGGAATAACATCAAACGCCTGTATGGAGAGCTTCTCACACAACTGGACAGCCTCAAGGAGCAGGTAGTAGAGCTAGAGAAAGAGTTAGACCAGAAGCTATCTCAGCCCCCGGCAAGGACCAGCACTGTAGAAGAACCCGGTAAGGTAGACTCGGAAGAACCCGGTAAGGTAGACTCGGAAGAACCCGGCAAGGTAAATATGGAAGCCGGCAAAGTCGATAATGAATTCCTCGAACTAATACGGCCTGCTAACGAAACCGACGAAGCTGAACCGGAATGGGAACTGGAAATACTGCCCCCCATAGACCTTACGCAAATACTGGATATCATAAACCACCTCGATAGTTTAGCCGAAGTGGAACAGACCGAGCTTATACCCCAGATGGACAAGCCCACAATCACGGTGTTCCTGCGCCAATCAATAGACCTGGTTGACATACTGAGAACACTGCCGCAGGTAGCCAGCGTCACCGAAGACAAAACCGGCGGTGGCGAAGGCAAACCCAGAAAGGCTCAAATAGAGCTTTCTGGAAAAACCGTAACCCAGCAAAGCAACTAACACGATTGCCACCGCAGAGGGAGCGTGCCTCGTCAAAAAATAAAGTGGAGATAGGGGGATTCGAACCCCCGACCTCTGCCATGATATGACTGTGGTTCTCCATTCTTCACCCCCTTTATTCTGAATTTATACCCAATTATACTATACTACACTTTTTTTACCGTGGCCCCGGTACCTAGAGCACAGGTGACCATTAACTGTGGCCGAGGACGACTTACACAATAAGTTTTTTCAATGGATAGCAAAATGGCTTATTGTTACGTCCGCATGCCTAAGTGATTTACCCATATTTAAGGCAATTGACAATTTAATATGCGAGCACTATACTCAAGCTCCAGTATAATAGCGCTGCAGGGGGGATGGAACATGATAGTGGTCACCGGGGCTACCGGCCACATCGGTAATGTCCTCATCCGCCAGTTAACGGCGCAGGGACAGGCAGTGCGTGCCCTGGTAATGCCCGGTGACGACCTCCGCCCGCTTTCCGGTCTCGATGCCGAGATTGTCTCTGGTGATGTCACTGACCTGGCCAGCCTGGAATCGGCCTTCACCGGGGCGGATATTGTCTTCCACTTGGCCGGTATTGTCACTATCATGCCGGGCATGGCCAGAGTTCTGGAGCGGGTGAACGTAGGGGGAGTGCGTAACGTGGCTGCTGCCTGCCGTGCTATCGGCGTCCGCCGTCTCGTCTACACCAGTTCCGTCCACGCTATCGCTGAGCCGCCGCTAGGCACACCCATTGATGAATCCCAACCCTTCGACCCCGACCGTGTCCTGGGGGATTATGCCCGCAGCAAGGCGCGCGCCACCCTGCTTCTCCTTGATGAAGTGGCTAAGGGAGGGCTTGATGCCGTCGTCTGTTGCCCCACGGGGGTCATCGGCCCCTGGGACTACGGCATCTCCAACGTTGGCCAGCTCATCCTTGATTTCGCCAGCGGGCAGCTGAAGTCATATGTCAGCGGTGCCTATGACTTTGTTGATGTGCGTGACGTTGCCCAGGGTCTTAGCTTGGCCGCCGAGAAGGGGCAGAGGGGGCGCCACTATATCTTCTCCGGTACCCAGATACAGGTGCTGGAGTTAATGAAGGAGCTGGAGAAGGATATCGGCTACCCCGCTCCCACTTTCCGGATACCACCGGCCATAGCTCGCGCCGCCGGGGTGCTGGCCAGTGCCTACTACCGGCTGCTGCGCCGGCGGCCCGTGTTTACCGCTTACTCAATCGATGTCTTGCGCAGCAATTCTCAGGTAAGCTCGGCACGGGCGCGCGGTGAGCTTGGCTTCACCACCAAGCCGTGGCAGGAGTCCATTCGCGACCATGTCAAATGGTTCCGCGCCGAGGGAATGCTGCCCAAGCGAAACTAATCTTTTTCATCGCTCTTTGGGATTCTACCACTAAAGTTAAGAGCAAACAAAAAAGAAATATTCACCCACCTTCTTCCCACATGCTCGATTGTAAGTATGTCGCCAGATTTGCCTCGCTGTTGGTGATCTTAAGCTTTCGCCGTATATGTTCCCGGTGTCGGTTAACAGTGGCAGTGGATACTCCCCTTACCTGTGCTATTTCCTTGGTTCTTAATCCGTTTCGAACCATATTGCATATAGCGATTTCGGTCGGCGTCAGCGAATGATATGAACTGGATAGATTGCTGATAAACGGTGAGGTGATTTCCTCCAGATTAGTCCGGAGCATCTCGGTGTATTTTTTCTGGGTGGGGGGTAGCTGCGAGTCAAGGGCCTGTAGTATCGGCATCAGGATTTTTTCGACATTGGTTTTAATATCCTGGTGGATTACCTCTTTCTCCTGCTCAATCCGGGCCAAGACTACCCGCATGGCGATGTTGGACTCCTGCAGGGCTTGACGCTCCAGAGTCAATTGCCGGTTGGTCTCCTGCAATTCCAGATCGGCCGATATCCGGGTGGCAATGGTGCCTATCTGCTCGGCCACCGCGTCCAGCAGAGCGCGTTCCTCCTTAAGGAAAGGACCCTCATCAGCCGGCGGGCACTCTTCCAAGTAGAAAATATCACACTCACCCACCGCCTCATGATACATGTAGAGCCGCGATGACTGCCGCCAGTTGGTCACCTTGAATCTATCGCTGGTGTAGGTCTTTCCCTTAAAGAGAACCCGGGCGCAGGTAATCTCCGGGTACTGCCATGAGTAGGGCAAAAAGTTCACCAGCTCCTGCAGAAGCGCGTCGAGCGAATACATATGGCGCTCAGCCAGCTGGGAAACCCCGTAAAGGCAGTTCAACTCCTTGATACGCTCGCCTAGCGCGGCCTCGACCTCGCTGGGCTCGGCTTCGGGGGGAAACGGTATCCGCCACAAGAGGGCCAGGTCTTTTGAAGGAAAAGGCATACGCCGACCTTCGCCCGGAGACGGAGAGGTTTCTTTATCTTTCATTAGACCCCCCTCCCGAATAGTGCCTATTTTTAATAGGCATTAACAGTGCATTCATTCCGTATTTACATCACCCATCCTATCAGTTAAGTTGAAAATAGTCAAGGTTTCTCTCGACCAAAGGAGGTTAACATGCCACCTCAAGCTCTAGATACCATCCTGGAAGGACGCCGCAGCCAGCCGAATCAGCTGATTGAAGTGCTCCAGGACGTTCAGAAAAGTTACGGTTATATCCCCAGAGAGGCTATAGAATCCGTGTCCCAGGGCCTGGGGGTGCCGCTGATAGAAGTATACCGGGTGGCTTCCTTTTACAAGGCATTCCGGTTAAAACCGTCCGGCAAGCATGCCCTGACCATGTGTGCCGGCACTGCCTGTCACGTACGGGGCTCCGGCCTTCTCCTCGACCACGCCACCAGCCAGCTCGGGGTAAAACCGGGCGAGGTGACTTCCGACGGCCTCTTCTCCATTGAGCACGTCAACTGTCTGGGTGCCTGCGCGCTGGGGCCGATTATTGCCGAAAACGGCTCTTATCACCACCACATGACGCCGGCTAAGCTCCGCAAGCTTATTGAAACCCTCAGAAGCCGGGAGGTAGAGGATGCTCACTCTGTCCAGACTAAATAGCTACCGCGAACTGGAACACCTGCGCCAGCGGCTCCGTGAGCAGCGGCAAAACATCACCACCACGGTTATGGTCTGCGGAGGCACCGGCTGCCGGACATCCAATTCTCAGGCAGTCATTGAAGCCATCAGGGACGAACTATCCAGCCAGGGGCTGGATGATAGCGTGCGCCTGTGCGTCACCGGCTGCCACGGCTTTTGCGAGCAGGGTCCGGTCATTATCATCGAGCCGGGCAACATATTTTATTGCCACGTCTCGCCGGAGGACGCCTTCGAAATCGTTTACCAGACGGTGATGAACGGCGAAGTAATTGAGCGTCTGCTCTATGAAGACACGGTATCGGGCGAAAGATTTAAGACCGAAGCGGAGATTCCCTTCTACAAGGCGCAGGATCGGCGGATACTATCCCAGAACCGCCTGGTTGACCCCTGTTCTATCGAGGATTACATCGTGGCTGGCGGCTATTCGGCTCTTCCCAGGGTGCTTAATGGTATAGCGCCAGAGGAGATTATAAGTGAGATTAAGTCGGCGGGGCTGCGGGGGCGCGGCGGCGGCGGATTTCCCACTGGCCGTAAATGGGCCGAGTGTATGGATGCGCCCAGCGACGAAAAATATGTAATCTGCAACGCTGACGAGGGCGACCCCGGGGCCTATATGGACCGCTGCGTACTTGAGGGCAACCCGCACTTGGTTCTGGAAGGCATGATGGTCGGCGCCCGTGCGGTCGGCGCCAGTAAAGGGTATATCTACGTCCGCAACGAATACCCGCTGGCGGTCAAGAACTCCCGTATCGCCGTGGAACAGGCCCGCGAACTCGGGCTCCTCGGCGACAACATCCTGGGTTCTTCCTTCTCATTCGATGTTGAAATCGCTCGGGGCGGCGGGGCCTTCGTCTGCGGAGAATCAACTGCTCTCATGGCTTCTATAGAAGGCAAAGTCGGCGAGCCCCGGGCCAAGGACGTCCACACCGTGGTGGACGGCCTCTATCATAAGCCCACCACCCTCAACAACGTCGAGACCTGGGCAAACGTACCGGCTATCGTCCTCAACGGCTCATCGTGGTTTGCCGCCAAGGGGACAAAAGGCAGCAAGGGGACCAAGATTCTGGCTCTGACCGGCCGTATCAAGAACACCGGCCTGGTTGAGGTGGCTATGGGCACGCCCATCCGCGAGGTGGTGTTTGATATCGGTGGCGGTGCGGCCAACGGCAACAAGGTAAAGGCGGTTCAGACCGGCGGGCCATCGGGCGGCTGTCTTCCTCTGGATAAATTCGACCTGGCAGTCGACTTCGACGTCCTCGCCGAAGCCGGCTCCATGATTGGCTCGGGTGGCATGGTGGTGATGGACGAGGAGACCTGCATGGTGGACGTGGCTAAGTATTTCCTCACCTTCCTGCAGGACGAGTCTTGCGGCAAGTGCCTGCCCTGCCGGGTCGGGATTGACCGCATGCTGGAAATCATCACCGATATCACCGAAGGCCGCGGCCGAATGGAACAGCTTGACCTCCTGGAGGAGCTGGGCGATACGATTTCCCAGACCGCCCTGTGCGGGCTGGGCAAGACCGCACCCAATCCGGTGCTCTCCACCCTGCGCTATTTCCGCCCCGAATACGAAGCGCACATCAGGGAAAAGAGATGCCCGGCCGGGGTGTGCAAGGCTCTGATCACCTACCGGATTGACCCGGATAAGTGCAACGGCTGCGGTGTCTGTCTGCGCAATTGCGCCTACGGGGCAATCACCGGCGGGAAAAAAGAGGTTCATGTTATTGATACCCAGCTCTGCCAGAAGTGCGGCATCTGCCGCAGCGAGTGCAAGTTTGATGCCGTACAGGTCGTTTAAGAGGTATGTTTAGATGCTGCAATATGTCAACCTTAACATAGACGGGGCTACCGTTCGTGCCCCCAGGGGCACCAGCGTCCTTGACGCCGCCATTGAATACGGCATCTGCATTCCCCACCTGTGCCACGTTCCTAATTTATCCGATATCGGCGCCTGCCGGCTATGCATTGTCGAACACGTGGTAAACGGCCGTTCCGAGGTCACCACCTCCTGCACTCTTAATGTTGAGGAAGGCATGGTAATCAGGACTAATACCGAAAAAATCCGCAGACTGCGTCGTAACCTGGCCGAGCTGCTGGTGGCTCAGGCTCCCAACTCCCGAGCCATTCAGGACATCGCCCTGCGCTGCGGGGTCAAGGAAGTTCGCTATCCGTTTCGCAACGAAGACTGTGTTCTCTGCGGGCGCTGCGTGCGGGTCTGCACCGAGATCTGGCAAGCCCGGGCCATCGGCTTTGTCGGCCGGGGTAAGAACCGCCACGTGGATTTCCCCTTCGGCATCCGCCCTGATTTCTGCAAGCAGTGCGGCAACTGCATCCAGATTTGCCCCATGACCATTCCCCCCTGCGACGGCCCCATGAAGCCCGGGGAGGAATACCTCTGCGGGAAATGCGAATCGCAGCTTATGGACGAGATTCCCGGTAGTTGCGCGTGGTGCAAGCTGGGCGAAGGCTTCGGCTGTGGACGCTATGTCGGGGTCACTTAAACCAAAAAAGCACCGCTTTTCACGGCGCCACTAAATTTCATTGATAGCGAGGGCAGGATTCGAACCATCGACCTATGCAGTGATATTACACCAGTTCCACAGATAGAACTGGCGCTATGGTGGAGATAGGGGGATTCGAACCCCCGACCTCTGCCATGATATGACTGTGGTTCTCCATTCTTCACCCCCTTTATTCTGAATTTATAATCATTATACTACATAGCACAGCGGCATACATAGAGAGCCTTTTTACTGTGAGCGAACAATATGTTATTCACAGAGACACGACTGCACAATCCTGACTTTTGTGCAATCTCGCTCTCTAATGTATTGCGCTTTCAATAATCCTCTTGACATTACGGCTTAAGGTGGGTTAATGAGTGCTCAAGTTGTTGAATCAAAATGATTGCTGGTAAACTAACACTTTGCCTCAATTAGAAGCGATGTTCCTTCACCAGGCTTGGAATGGACTTGGAACGTTCCACCAAGAAAATCGATTCTCTGTTGCATGCCAATTAGTCCCAATTTACCTGTAGCAGCAAGCCTATCAAATTTTTTTGGTGGATGAAACCCTTGGCCATTGTCCTCTATTGTTATCTTGACGCACTCTGTGGCGAATTCTAGGGTAACACCTGCCTCCTTGGCCTTTGAATGACGCCTGATATTGTTTAAAGCCTCTTGCACTACACGGAATATTGTGCCTTCTGCTTGAGGGGATAGCTTGCGCTTTACACCATTTGTAATAATCCAGGTATTAATATCAGACTCCTTATTCATACAGTCCGCTAACCATCTTAATGCTGGTACCAGCCCAAGATCATCCAGGACGCTTGGTCTTAAGTCAAGACTCATCCTCCGCACATCTTCAACTGCTTCAAGAGTTGCGTCCCTAATCCATTCTGCGTTTCTTTTCACTTCCCTTGTGTCATCATCGCCAGAAGGAATCAAAGTTTGAGCACGATTAGCTATAACCAATAATGTCTGTATGGTATCATCATGGAGTTCTTGAGCAATACGTCGTCGTTCATTCTCTTGGGCCTCGATTACTTTCGACGTGTATATCCTACGTTCTTCTTCTCGTTCAGCAAAAATTTTCCTCTCCTTACGACGCCACTCTAGCTCAAAAGTAGCTAATGATATAACTAAAAACGGTAATAGCAACAAAGCTATGTTGGTTATGATGACGTCAGTAGACTGCGCGCCTACTATTATCGGTAGCACCCCTCCAAGTGACACTAACGAAGTAGCCAAAGCACCTCGCCATGAGAAAATAACAGCCGCGTAAATAATTGGTACCAAGAAGAGGATACCAATAATATGATTTATAATCTCCACTAATGCCAACCTGTACAAAGAAGAAAGCCAAGGAACCCATTGCCATACACCATCGGTAAATTTCCACTCCCGCCATGGCCAGGCACTATAGATAAATAGTAGAACTAAGATAATAACGGTAATCACCCAAAAGTGAGGGCTATTTACAATCTTTCCTTTAGCTTTTACTGGGAGAATGCTTGGCATTGGTTTGGGAATAGCCTCTTCTACTCAAGGTCGTTGAGAGTAAGGATACCTTTCCGCAAGCTGACAATGGCGGCCTCAGTGCGCGATGCCACCTGTAACTTCAAAAAAAGGTCAGTTAAATAACCCTTCACAGTACGCAGGCTTAAGCCCAGTCTGAGGGCGATATCTTTATTGGATATGCCTTTAGCCATTAGCCTGAGTACTTCCAACTCCCTAGCAGTAAGTTTATCACCTA
>Ga0315551_10001866_pt1 | contig 15800 bp, 11 predicted proteins | sample SalMarSW160290MG_FD_203678 | JGI IMG/M metagenome (GOLD analysis project Ga0315551, IMG submission 203678) | Salt marsh sediment microbial communities from the Plum Island Ecosystem LTER, Massachusetts, United States - Salt Marsh Sediment SW1602-90 ... | reverse complement strand
TAGCGAGGCAATAGATTATATGATAGAACATCCAGACTTTAAATATTCGATTGGCAGCGTGGCTAACCATGTCCTGCTCCATCAGACCATCGTCGGGGAGGAATGCCGGAAGCAGATGGAGATGGCTGATGCCTACCCTGATATTATTGTCGGCTGCATTGGCGGTGGCTCAAACTTCGCCGGGCAATTCTTCCCCTGGATTCGGGACAAGCTCAGTGGCAAGAAGCCAGGCATGCGCATTATCTGCTGTGAGCCGGAAAGCTGTCCTAGTGTGACCAAGGGACTTTATGCCTATGACTTTGGTGACCTGTCTGGGATGACGCCCCTGATTAAAATGTATACCCTAGGGCACGGCTTTATCCCACCACCAATTCACGCCGGTGGGCTACGCTATCATGGGATGGCACCTACTATATGCCACCTCCACAAACTGGGCTTGGTTGAAGCCGTAGCTGTACCTCAAACTGCCGCCTTTGCGGCAGGGGTACAGTTTGCCCGTGTCGAAGGCATTATCAGCGGTCCTGAGCCATGCCACAATATCAGGGTAGCTATTGATGAAGCCCTTAAGTGCAAGGAGGAGGGCAAATCCAAAACCATCTTGATTGCCCATAGCGGGCACGGGCACTTTGACCTGGCTGCCTACGAACGTTATCTGTCGGGGCAGCTTGAGGATTATGCCTATCCTGAGGAAGAAGTAAGGAAGGCCCAGCTTGAACTGCCCAAGGTAGGCTGAAGAAAACTGCTGGCGCCATAGCATAGGTTACTATGGCGCCAGCCTTCAGGCATAACGCTATAAATACTTGTCTGTAGGAAAGGATAGCAATAGACGCTATGGGTGGTGGTTACAAGTTGACTTTCATGTCCTCGTAGCCCAGGCTTATATCAGCTTCTAGTTCCTGAGCCACTTGAGCTACTTCTTCCTTAATCTCCTGCTCATAAGGATTCCCGATATGGATAACAATGACGCGAGGTAAACACCCCTTCAGTCGGCGAAATTGTATGAGCTCCTGTTTTAGAAACTCAGCACAAAGATGACCAGCTTTCTTGAGCCAATCTCCATACTTATTAGGTCCGGCAACTTCCGTAATAAGCAACTGGGGAGAAATATGCTGCCAGCAATCAGATATTCCCACTGTGGTATCGCTGGTGTAAAACAAGCTTTTACCATCCGAAGAGGTGATTTGATAGCCAACAGCAGGTACGGAATGTTTTACCGGCACTGCCAAAACATCATAACCAGCAATAGTTTTTCTGCTATAAGGCTCAATAGCTTCGAGTATGAGAGTCGGTTTCTCTTTACTGGGATATTCGAGAAAATTGGTGTATATCTGGCCACCAATAAGGCAGGTAGTGATAACATCAAGCGTATAGCGTGGGGCGTAAACTACAAGTTGCCTTCGCCAGTAGTAACCAGCGTTAGCAGCCAGAGTAACCAGGTCACGAGTATGGTCGAAGTGGTGATGGGTAAGCAAAACGGTTTCTATCTTTTTCTGTTCGGGCAGAGAAAGGGCAGAAGTAAGTCCACCAGCATCTACAACCAAAGCACCGTCAATTAATAGAGAGGTTAACCGGGACCCTTTTACCTCAGCTAAATGGGCCCCTAGGATTTGGATGTCCACTTCACTGGCTGTCTATAACTCTGTCGGTAGCGCCAAGAAACTGCTCCCATTGAGCTAATTCTTCAGCCAGAATCTGACGGCCTTTCTCCGTCAACTCATAACATCGGCGCTTTTGCTTAGTAATGTACTGCCACGAGCTTGACACAAGTCCTCTGCGCTCCAAACGGCGTAATGCGGAGTAAAGGGTGCTTGCTGTAAGATCAAAGTAGCCTTCGCTCCTCCGCTCCAGTTCTCTGGCAATCTCATAGCCATGTATAGGTAATTCGCCTATAATAAAGAGCAGCAAAGGTTCCACGACACCCCGTAATAATAGGCGAACATAAGATTGAGCCATAGCCCTTTTAGTATACCATTTTTGAAAAATTAAATCACCCTGCGATTTAAACCACAAAAAATCTAACCGAAAAACTTAAAAATGTAACTAGGTTATTATTATTCTGAAGGAGATTAAAGTGAGCTTTGGAAAGTATAAATATGCATTCAACCCAAGTAATGTGTTATAGTTATCAGGCAATTAGTAAGTGCCCTCCTTCTCTTCCTGGCTGCAAAATCTGATAATCTCAGCAAAATTATTAATTCTCGTGAGGTTGGTGCTTTCCACAAAGCCGTCATAGGTAAGGTTAATCCAGGGCTTGCGGTACAGGGCGCTGAACTTATCGGACATGGCAGCCACAATCCCACCGGGCATGCAGCCATGGGGCATTACCGATATAACACCAGCAAACTTAGGATTCTCCATCCATTCGACTCCACTACCTATACTGAGAACTGCCTCGCTTCCGCATTTCGGGGAAAGCCAAGGGCTTGTCCATGCCAGTACCTCCTCCGTTGAAGGTTCTCTCACATCAACGAGGCCCTGGAAATATTTGACAACCTTATGCTCGTCATGTTCCCAGACACGCTTTATCACGTAGCTAATCAGCGCCTTCAAGAATTTGCGGTCCCTGACAGCATCCTCAACATGCCGGTAGAAAATATATTTCATCCATTCCCCTATGGAAGAAACAACGACCTCCAGCCCAGCCTTTTCACACTCCCTGACCAAGTCCTGGTTGCTGAATCTGTTGGAGCGCAGAAAGATTTCGCCATTAATGCCCACCAGAGGCCTGCGGGGCAGTTCAGGGTCAATGAGAGACCTGAAATCAGAAGTTACCTTGCGCAGGATATCATCGAAACTTTCCTTCTGACGGATGCGACCTATAATTCTGCCCAGATATTCATCAAACAGTTCGTCTGCTGAGCCTGGCCTTTTTTCATAAGGGCGAGTGCGCCAGAGCGACTTTTGGAGATAGTCAATAGCCACGCAGCCCTTCCAGGCGAGGCGGGCAAAACGAGGGCTAATCTCAGTATCCCGATAAGCATTGTTCGACACAGTGGTCCGTATTGGAATGTCGATGCCCACATCCCTAAATATCTTGATTTGTTCCAGGGCATATTTCCCAAAGCGGCAGGGACCGTACGCCCCGGCCATAACTGCCTCGACGTTTTTCAAGTCAGTGCCGTTTTCGTAACTGAACCTCAGGAAGTCACCCAGGGTTACCCGATAGGGCAAACATTCCACGCCCGACGTTACCTTATCAGCATAGAATAGATTGCGTTCATTAGCCTCAGGAAGCACAACTGCTCTGAAGCCGCTGCCCTCTAGAAGCGCACCCACAAGCTCAATGTGCGGCGCCATCCTGGGAATAATAAAGGTCTTCGTAGTATCAATGACAGGCGGAAATGCTCTCCGATAGATATCTTCTTTATTTGGCGCTTCCTGCTTCCCGGCAGAATGGGCAAATCCTTCAATGGTGTCGACGAAGGCTTCGAGGCGGGTAACGATACCAGCCTCAGCGGCATGCTCGTCTATTTCCAACTGCCCCAGAGGCTTACCCCCCATGATATCTTCCACAATGTGGATTATGAAGGAGTTCGGGCCACACCCGAAGTTTGACAGCCACAACCCATAAAGCTGGGGGTCCGAGACAGTTATATCAGCGCCGGCTATATATTTGTTCTCATAGAACCAGTAAGGACGGTCGGAGTAATCCTTGGCATTCACCGACTTCAGGGGCAGGAAGTCCAGCGGTATGGGCACAACCCCAAGCTGAGCGAGCTTCTCCGCTATGCCCAGGTTGGCCCCGGCATCCTGCGACATATAAGACCTGGCGAAGAGGACCACGCCCAATTGGCCGCTTTGGTGCAGTTGCTCCAATAGCTCTCTGCCCAGCACTGCCTGGTCGGCCTCGAACTTCCGCTGAGATTCAATGCCTGCCAGGGCCGCCTTCTTGCCTTTCCTTCTACTGAACCCCATCTTCACAGCGACATCCGCGAAGTTCTTTATCACATCGTCATCGCCTAGACTGAAATCAAGTATGGGTATCAACAGCCGCTCCCCAAGGTCAAGCACATTGCGTATTATGAACGGGGAGGCCTGGACTAAGGGACAGGAGTATTGCTGGCTCTCATCCCCATCTTTTCTATCCAAGCGAATGGCACAGGGGTAGAGTATGTAATCCGTGTCCTTAAGCATTGCCGCATGCCCGTGGAGCAGCTTCATGGGAAAACAACTGTCGGTGTAGCCTAACTCGATGGCTTGGTCCATGATTGCGTTGTTGGTCTGGCTGGTAAGGACAACCCTGGCATCAAGGGCATTGAGGAACCCTATGAGTAGCGGAGCGTAGTCGTAGACCAGAAGTCCTCTGGGAATACCCACTGTAGGCCCTGCGCCGGAATCCTTCTTATACTCCCGAAAGAGCAACTGTTCTCGCTTGTCAAAGAAGGTTTCTTGCTTGGCATGGCTGGCTATGGCATCGTACTTGTCGCACCTGCTGCCGTAGAAAGTAGGCTTTTCACCGGGCATCTCCATTCGGGTAATAGTGCAGTTGTTGTCGCATCCTTTACATACAAACGTAGTAAGCTTGCACTCGCCGTCCACAACTTCCTGAAAGCCCTTGAACTTCGATTCTTGACCAGCACTCAGCATTTGAGTGCCGGCTTCTCTGGACAGGAGTGCTGCGCCTATGGCACCGCTGACTTCCTTGTGCTCCGGCACGGTCAGTGTTTTACCTTCAAGTTGCTGGTAAAAGGCGGAGACTACAGCCTTGTTGTAGAACACCGCTCCGGTTAGAATAACCTTGTCGCCCAGCTTTCTGTGTTCCACCACTTTGGAGAGGTAGTTCTTGGCTATGGAATTAGCCAGACTGGCTGTGATTATTTCCAGGGGCACGCCTTCTTGCTGTGCCGAAGCCACCGCCTGACCCATAAATGAAGCACATCTCGTCCCCAGTTCAATGGTATGGGGGGCGGCAAACGCCAGGTCGGCAAACTGACCGTTGGTCACGGAAATGCCGAGCATCTCAGCCAGTTCATCAATAAAGCTTCCCGTCCCCGCGGCACAGGCTTTGTTCATGTGATAGTCTACGACCACGCCGTTTCTCTTGATGACCAGCTTGGAGTCCTGCCCGCCGATCTCGATGATGTCTGCTTCAGGGTCCATCTCGGCGGCAGCTCTGGTCTGCGCCGTTATCTCGTTCTTAATCAGGTCTGCCCCAATGAAGCCACCCACCAGATATCTGCCCGAGCCGGTAACACCAACGCCAGCTATCTTTACCTTTTCTGCGCCACCCCGAAGCAGGTTCCTGAAGACCTGCCTTATAGCCTCAACCGGCCTTCCCGCAGTCATCAGATAGTTTTTTCCCAGCAATCGCGTGCCCGATTCGTCCATTATCACAGCCTTAGTGCTTGTGGAGCCGATATCAACCCCGAGATAGCCAACACACGGTTCCTCTATCCTCAGGCTGTCTTTTTTATCCTCAACGGCGACCATTTCCAGCCTGGGCATTTCGAAGTAGCGCTGTCTGGCATCCGTTCCTGACAGCATAACGCCCTGAGAGGTCTTCCCTATGGACAGCAATGCCGAACCCAAGGACTCCATGTGGAGGTAGTCTTGGGGAATGATTACCTCAAGGGTATGCCCATTCCGGGCAGAAATCATATCATTGAGGGATTTGGCCACGGCAGGATTTGCGGCAACTCCGCCCACAAAATAGACCGGCTCCTGGAAAGTCCCTTTCTTCAAGGAGGCGACCATCCGGGCCACGCTTTCGCACAGTGCATAGAGCATGGCGTCCAGCGGGGCACCCTTCTGTTGGAGATGTATGAGGTCGGTCTTGGCAAAGACGCTGCACCGGGCGGCTATCCTGGGGGGAGTGCCTTTACATTTCAGGGCCAGGCTGGCGAAGTCCTCCATGCTGATGCCAATCCTGTATGCCTGTTGCTCCAGGAACCTTCCCGTGCCCGCAGCGCAAAGGGGATTGGATTCCACCTTCCAGGGCTTCTTCAAGCCGTCTTCCAACTCTACCACCAGGGTGCTCTGGCCGCCGATTTGTATGACAGTTTTAACGTCGGGGTAACGGTGGAGCAAGCCGGAGGCAATCGCCAGTGAGCTACTGTATTCCGTCCAGCCAAGCTCTTTGGGGATAACAGCCCTGCCGGAGCCGGATACGCCGGCAGCGACAATCTCCTCCAGATTGTGTCTCTCGCCCAGCCTGGCGATAAGTGCACTGACGGCGGCTCTGGGGCTGGAGATTACCTTCTCGGTATCGAACTGAACGACCTTGCCGTTCTCATCTACGAGCGCCAGCTTGGCATTGACAGAGCCAATATCTACGCCCAAGAAATAACTCATTGCCCGGTGGACAATTGTAGCAAAAAACGGACTTTCTTAAAAGGGTATCCTCTTTCTGTCATTGCAAGTCCTTCGCTTAATGTCATAAGGAACAAAAATGGATTTTATGTCGGGAGAGCGTTGCCAGGGTGCAGAGGTATTACAACAGCCCAATGTACAATTCCGCCATCAGTTATACTCTGAACCTCTGCCTCGCCGCCTTGCCGCCCAAGCAGCTACTGCCACTGAAACCAGCGCCAGCAAGCCTGCCATGGTCGCCTTCCTGGCCGGGCTAGCGTTGACGGCTATGGTGCTCATAGCCACTGCGGGCAACAGCCCAGCCCTCACTATTGGCTTTAGGCTGGAATGCTCAGTTATAAACTCGGCCACTGGTGGGCTGACCCTGTAGTAAAACTCCACCAAGGCTTTTCCCACCGGGTTGGTGAGCAGGTATTCATCTCTGAACCCGCGCAAAATTTCTATTTCCTTGGCCATTGGGGTGCCATAGGCTGCGGTGGCGATGAAGCACCACCCACCCCCACTGAAGTTGGCTATGATGGAGTAGGAGTTGTCCATGGTGATGGTGGTAGTGGCATCATCAATATTGGCAATGGTGTCCACATCGCCCGACCAGTTGGTAAACTGATAGCCACTCACTGCCTTAGCCACAAGGCTGACCTCGGTGCCGAGGGGACACAAGAATATCCCTTCACCGGGGTTGGTTACCGAGCCGCCAGTGGTGCTGGATACCGTCAATAGCGCCTTGGGCTCGGGATGCGGTGACTCAAAATTGGCAGTGATGGAGTAAGAGGCGTTCATGGCGATGGTGGTGGAGGCAGCATAAACATCGGCGATAGTACTTACATTGCCAGTCCACTTCACAAACTGGTAGCCTTCGTCAGGTACAGCGATAAGGTCGACCGTCGTGTTAGCGGCACGGACAAAAGTCCCCTCACCGGGTTCGCTTACCGAACCGCCATCGGTGCTGGAGATGGTGAGGCTATACCAACCTGGGTCTAGTTCAAAGTTGGCGGTGATAGAGTAGGAGTCGTACATAGTGATAGTGGTCTCGGCAGCGGTGACATTGCCAATAGTGTCCACATCGCCAGTCCATTCCACAAAGTGGTAGTGGTTGCCAACATCAGCTTGAGCAACAAGGCTGACATTCGTGCTAGCAGGATAGACGAAAGTCTCTTCGCCGGGGGTGGTTACTTCACCTCCTTCGGTGCTGAAGATGGTGAGGCTATAGTAACCTGGGTCCAGTGCAAAGTTAGCGGTGACGGAATAGGAACCATTCATGGTGATGTTGGTCGAGGCAGCATCGGGATTGTCGATGTTATCCACATCACCAGTCCATTTTACAAAGTGGTAGTGTAGGTCAGCCTCAGCAACAAGGTCGACCACCCCCTCGGCATCGCGTATAAACATTCCCTCACCGGGGACGGTTACCTCACCGCCTTCGGTGCTGGAGATGGTGAGGCTATACTGCCCTGCCGGAGGCTCAACAGCGATGCCAAGTCCCTCAATGATGTGCTCTGCCTTGCAGATGACCACACTATCTGCGGAGCCAGCAAAAATCAGCCCCACGAATTCTCCATCTTTATCCACCGCGGAGCCGGAATCTCCTTGCTTTGCGAAAGACCAATTCTCTTGAGATACGACAATCACGTCCACGAAATGAGCTGATTGGTCGCCGTACCCAATCTCGCCAGAGTAATTGGTGTAAAGTACCTCGCCAGTAGTTACCCCAGTCGTGCGCCCGGATTTTCGTACGATATCTCCCGTAGAGACCTCAGCCCACCCTTCAAGCCAGTAATTATCTCCCTCAGAGAACTGCTCGCCAGGAGATGCCTCAACACCACCATCAATACTGCCTATAGCCGCATCAGCGTAATTTTCCGCCCCAGGGTCAAAGTCAATAGTTATGTAGTCCTCGAGTTCCCCCACCTGTTCGCTTGACCTTCCTCCGTCGCCAGTTCCGGGCTGGATGATGTCTGTCCCTGTGGCGAGAAACTCATACGTCGCCGGATTCATAGCGATAACGTGGGCATTAGATAATATCTTGTCATCATAAGTGACCATACCCAGGGTGCCGGCATACAAGTATATTCCTGCCCCTTTCGTGACGTAGGCTGACAGGCTTATCCCGCCGACCAAGGGTCTGACCTTGTCTTTCCTCTCCTGGCTAACATCGGCCAGGGGTTCCGCTACCTGAGTAGAAAGCGTTTGTATTTTCCCGGTAACTTCCGTCCGCACCGCGTAGCCTTCAAAGGAGTGCGGCACTCTTTGCTTTGCCTGTTCGTTCTCGACAAAGACTGTGATTTCTCCATCAGCTTCCGAATGGGCGATGCCGACAAAGCCAACTCCAGCCAGAGGCGAAAGTTCTCGTTCCAGGGCCTCTCTGGCTTCCGCCAGTGACTTTCCACGACCAGGATTTTCACCGGCCAAAGCCGGGACAACGCTAAAAAGCAACACTCCAACAAGAACCAGTACTGAGAACAATAGGAGCTTTTTCCCTTTCTTCATCTCTTCTCACCCGTTAAGTTAGCCATCATTTTTACTCTCTTACGATAAAACCTTAAAACTCTTATCTTTTATTAACCCCTCTTCTATCATTCACAGACTTTCTATAATCTCTCAGTCCACTCACGCTAACGTGACGAACACTGCCCCCAGCCTCTCACATTATATCACCCCCTGCGCTGTCAAGTTTTTCGAGATTCTTCCAGAATGTCACCCGCGTTCGGCAAAAAGTCGGCGAATTATGAATAGCAGTTTAAATCACCTGAATTCTAATCGAAATTTATGATTTGGCTTGATTAAACCTTTAGACCGTTTAATCGTCGCCCTAGCCCTTCGTGAAACAAAAGGGAGGACCTCTAGATTCTTTGGTTGCCCAAGGCGACCTCAGAATGACAGAGAGGATTATTAAACAAGCTCAACTTTAGAAGAAGATAAAGCCAAGCTATGAAGAAGGTTGACACCATAATAAAACCGGGGCCGCACCAAAAGAGAAACAATTCATGTGATGTAGACCCCGGTTCGATTTAAGTCACTTAAGTCAACCCTGCGTTTCTTATCAGACCTTCCCTTTTTTCAATGTCTCAGTGGGCTCGAACACTTTGACACCAAACTGCTTGGCAAGGTCTTCGCACATCTTGGCTAATTTATCATACCCTATCCCTTTGGCAAGCTGAAAAGGACCAATCGCCGAACCGCCTCCATTAACCATCGCCTTGTCAATTTCTTCGGGACTCTTGACTACTCCAGCCTCGAGCAGTTTTGTCGCCTCGTTAACCTGAAGAGCAATAAAGGTAGTAGGGTCGAAATCTTCTTTCGCTTTGGATAAGTCTATCTCCGGCCTGCCTTTAGACCAGTCAAAAATGCCCTTTCCTGTCTTTTTCCCCAACTCACCAGCGTCGATCTTAGCTTTGAGCCAGCTGGGCGGCGCGTAGTCCCGAGAGAGTTTCTCGGCAAAATAAAGACCGCCGTGGTAGTGGACATCCAACCCCACATAGTCCGCCAGCTCATATGGCCCCATAGGCATGCCTATCTTTCTCATCTTGGCATCGATTTCCACCGGAGTAGCCACACCTTTTTCTAATATGAGGTTGATTAGCAATCCAGTCGGCGCATTGACCCGGTTGTAAACAAATCCGATAGAGTCTTTCTCAACCCTGACCGGCACCTTGTTCATCTTCAGTGCCAGATTATATGCCACCTGCATTGTCGCTTCACTCGTCTTTCCTCCCTTTATGACCTCGACGAGCTTCATGAGGACAGCCGGGTTAAAGAAATGCATGCCCACCACCTGTTCTGGCCTCTTCGTAACCGAGGCAATCTCCGTAATGCTCATATTGGAGGTATTCGAAGCCATTATTGCGTGTTTTGGAACGGCTGCATCCAGTGCCTGGAAAACCTGTTTCTTGAGGTCCATAACCTCGGGAACTGCCTCAATAACAAAATCAACATCCTTGACAGCCTCACCAATATCAACAAACGTCTTGATATTAGCCAGCATCGCATTTTTGTTCTCTTGAGTGATTTTCTGCTTTTCTGCGAGCTTATCCAGGCTCTCCTTAATTCTGGAAAGCCCTTTGTCAACAAATCTCTGTTCGATGTCCCGCAATGCCACCTTGTAGCCCGCAAGCAATGCCACCTCGGCAATGCCATGTCCCATGTCACCAGCCCCCATAACTGCTATCTTCTTGACGTCCTCAACTTTCATGTCAGAAAACCTCCTTTTATTTTTGCTTTCGCCCCAGAAAGTTATTCTCCTTTGTAAACCGGCTCCCGTTTCTCGATAAACGCCATCGCGCCTTCCATGGCGTCCTTCGTTCTGCTTACTCGCTGTGAGCCTTCCAGTTCTATTTTCACACCCTCGTCAGTGGTGGTCTCAAGCCCCCGCGTCACTGCGTCGATGATTATCTCCATAGCAATCGGGGCCTTCTTCGCAAGCGCTTTGGCGAGCTCTTTGGCATCGCCCATCAACTGTCCCGGCTGAGACACTTTGGTCACAAGTCCGATGCTCAAAGCCACGGGGGCGTTGACTCTGGTGCCGAGTAGAAGCATTTCAAGTGCTCTGGTCTTACCAACCAGCCTCGGCAAGCGCTGGGTACCACCCCAGCCAGGTATAATACCCCGGTCAATCTCAGGTTGCCCCATCGTCACCTGTTCAGAGTTGAGCATTATCCTAAAGTGGCAGGCCATTGCCAGCTCGCAACCACCACCAAGGGCAAAGCCATTTATGGCGGCAATTACAGGCTTGTGATACTTCTCGATGCGGCTGAATACCTCTTGTCCGCGGGACATAGCCTTCTCACCATCCGGCGTCCCGGCTGTTTTTAAATCGAAGCCGGCTGAAAATCCTCTTTCTCCGGCTCCAGTGATGATTATGGCTCTCACCGCCTTGTCTTTTTCCCACTCGGTCAGAACCGCATCCAGTTCATTGAGCACAGCGAAGTTTATCGGATTTGCCGGCGGTCGGTTCAAGGTGATTATTCCGACATTCTCCTCCTGCTCCACAATTAAATTTTCATAAGCCATTAGACCCTCCTTGTTTTGAGATTTTTCAACGGCGCCATGATTTCTTTAATATTACTATACTATCTCCTTTCAGCCGAGCAGTTCGCAAAGCGCCGCACCAGTAGAAACAGTGAGATGTTAACACCCACAGCAGTGGCTTGTCAACGGTTAAAAGATAACAGTTTGGCTTTCCGAAATCTCAGCCTATAACATATCCCTCCCACACGGCCAAGTCACCAGGAAGCGGGTTGTGTCAATTAGTTTGGGAAAAGTCTTGTTGCTAAAAGACGTGGAATGAGAATAGAATACTTATAAAAGCAGGCATGGTCAAAAGTAACGAGCTATGGACAGCAGATGAGCGGTACGATAGTCCTGGGCATTGGCAACCGGCTGGGCGGCGATGACGCCGCCGGCACCTGTGTGGTGGACATGCTCAACCCAGCACTCAGCGTCCTGAGTGCTGGGCAGCACGGAGCCAAGGCTCTTCTTCCCGCTGAGATTATGGCCATAGACGCCAGCACTGCTCCGGAAAGCTATACCTCGGTTATCCGCCAGCACCGGCCTGACTTATTGATATTGGTAGACGCCGCCGACATGGGTTTACCCCCCGGTTCTCTGCGCACAATTGCACCAGAGAAAATCAGCGTTTTGTCCTTTTCCACACACCACATGCCCCTCTCCATGTTTATATCTTATGTAGAGGAATTTTGCGGAAAGGTCCTGCTTGTCGGCGTGCAGCCTGAGCGGACAGAGGCGGGCAGTGGCATTTCAAAAGCGGTGCGCAAAAGCATGAAGAAACTGGCTGAGGTTATTCTGGAAGGACGGATAGCGGAAATTCCGCTGCTGGGGTAGAGGAGCTAGCTCTGCTCGGCTGGCTTCTCTGCGGCTCCGGCGGCTGGTTTCTTTCTCTTCACCGAGCCCGGTAGCTCGCCGCTGTCAACGATTACCAGCTCGTCGGCGTACTTATCATAGGTGGCTAGCAGAAACTCTTCCGTCATGGCCAGCGTATTCACCGGGCAGATGTCAACACACTGGGCACAGAAACAACAGCGTGAGATAAACACCTTGATCTTTTTCCCCTCAGGCAACCACTCGATGGCCCGGGTGGGGCATATCTTGTAGCACAGCTGGCAACCGATGCAGTTCTCCCGATCGTAGGCAATTTTGCCACGAAACCCGGGAGGTACTGGAATTGGTGGTATTAGCTTCAGTTTGCCTTCCTTAATCCTCTCCAGGAATTTGATGGTTGATACCGGAGCGTATTTTGCCGGGAACTTGTTTGTCGCCGGAGGTTGAACGAGCTGCCTTAGTAATACCTTTATTATTCCCATATATTTCGCCTCACACTACCGTATCTGCCCATATCAATATCAGACCGACAAGACTTACGAGTGACATCGCGACGACATAGACTTTACTTGCTTGGTCAATCTTGAAACGCGCCATGGCAGCGCGTATCAACATTATACAAACAAACATCACAACAAAGACTTTGACCAGGAAGAATAGCCCATTCACAACCACTGCAAGAGCAGGTACCCCGCTTCCAATTACAGACGAGAAATTGTACGGGAAAAACAAAGCCACTATTAAAGCCACCATGGCAAAAGCTCTTATTGCGCTTGCGATATAGAATAGGGCGAGGTTTCTACCAGAATATTCAACCAGTATTCCGCCAGCAATTTCAGTTTCAGCTTCCGCCACGTCAAATGGTATCTTGCCAACTTCTCCCGGCGTAACCATTAGGAGAACAAAGAGTAACATTAGTGTTCCTACAACTCCAGCCGGGCCCGCTATATTCCATATCGGATTTGCAGCAATTGTAGATAACGCAAAGGGATTGCTCCCAGTAACATAGCTGGTACGCCAGCCAATAGCAACTATCGTCATCGCCAGGGGGAATTCGTAACTCATCATGATAACCATTTCGCGTTGCGCTCCCACGGTGGCATATGGCGAGCTCGACGCGAACCCGGCCACTACAAGTGCCAGAGAAGGTATTACTAACAAGTATAGGAGCACTATTGCATCACCGAAGCCCTCAAAAAGCGCCTTCTGTCCGAAAATGGGTATGTAGAGGAATAGTATAGCTGACCCCACCAGACAGAGGATTGGGGCCGCCCTGAACAACCAGCTAAGGGAACCATCGGGGATTATGCTTTCCTTCATGAGCAGCTTCCTGATGTCGCGGAATGGCTGCACTATGGGTGGTCCTATCCTACCTTGCATGTGGGCAACCAGCTTGCGGTCTATGCCGAGGTACAACAGAGCAAATAGCGTCCCAACTACTCCTATGATGACCGGGCCGCCAATGATTGCTGCAATGTCTGCTGGACTATTAGCTGTCAAATTCGGCTTCCAACCTTTTTGTTTTTTCAACAGAGAGCTCGTGCAACTCCCTGTAACTAAGTATTGATGTATTCTTCGTTTTTGAGTCCACAACGGTAGCTCTATTAGTGCATGACATACAAGGATCAATAGAGGCAAAGGCTATTGGAACGTCAGCAATCTGCCCGCCTTTGAGTATCGCTGGTATCGACATAAGATTCACATATGTAGGGGCTCTTATCTTCCAATTAGACAAAGTTTCCCTGCCAGCTTCCAACCGAACATAATGCACAACCTCGCCTCTAGGCGCTTCGGCTCGCCCGATGCCTTCACCCTCCGCTTTGGTCAGCATATTTAAGAGCTTTGCTGCCTTCTGTTCGAAAAGTAGAGGACCAGGCGGCATTTCGTCTAGGCATTGCTCTATGATTTCAACGGCTTGCTTGACCTCCAGCAATCGGACAATTATTCTGTCATACACATCGCCGACCACTGTTCCGGTGAGCATATCAGGAGTAATGGCTTTAATATCTAAATCAGCATATCCACCATAAGGCTGATCCTGCCTTACATCTTTGGGGACGCCGCTCGCCCTGCCGGTGGGCCCAACTGCAAGCAGTTTCAAAGCATCCTCGGTCTTCAGGACGCCTACATTCTTTGTCCGCATTCGTATCGTCCTATCATCCAAAAACAGAGTCTTCAACTGGTCAAATAGGCTCTTGTAGTAATCCAGGGATTGTCTAATCCTGGGAAATTGTTCTTCAGTAATGTCTCTTCTCACTCCGCCAATCTGAAACATAGCTTTAGTGACCCGGTTTCCTGTCACATACTCTATCAGGTCCATTATTTCTTCCCTGACACGCCAGACAAGATAAAACACGCTGTCAAAGCCAATCTCGTGAGCAGCAACACCTGCCCATAAGAGGTGAGAATGTATTCGCTCCATCTCAGCGATAATGACCCTTATATATTCAGCCCGCTCCGGGGGAGTAATTCCCATAGCCTGCTCCACAGCCATAACATATGCGAAGGGATGGCATATATTGCAAATGCCGCATACCCGCTCAGCCAGATATATGTTCTGGATAGGGTTGTTTCTATTCATACCAAGCCATTCAATGCCACGGTGGACCTGCCCTACAACGACATCTACATCCACAATTTCTTCGCCATCAATGCTAAGGTCAAGCCGAATGGGTTCCTTCAGGGCAGGGTGAATTGGCCCCACAGGTATCGTGTATCTCGTTTTCGTCTCATCTACTGCCATATTTCTTCTGCCTCCCAGGCAGGACTCTAAGCATGTCCCTTGGTCCTGTCTCATCAGTCCTCCAAGGGTAAACTCCCTGGGGAAAATCTTCGGGCAGGAACAACCGCCTGTTATCTGGGATACCATCCACTTCTACCCCCATCATCTCTTGGGTTTCCCGCTCAGTAAACAACGCACCGGGGATGATGTCTGTAATCGTTGGTATCTTCAGGTCGTTTTTTGCTAGACTGACGCGTAACCCCAATGATAACTCTTGAAGGTGATTTCCGTAGTATAGTGTGAAGTGATATATCAACTCGACTCTATCCCCGAGATCAGCGGATGATATTATGGCCAGGTGGGGATATTCCTGGAGTTCGCAAATATGCTCTACTGCTCTTCTAAACGCCTGTCTCTGGACATGTAACCAGATTGCTCTGAAGAGATTCTTTTTTACCGCCACCTCTCTTTCATAAATTCTTGAATCAACAAGGCTATTCCCCAGAACAGTCTTGAAACTCTCAACTATCGCTTCCGGGCTCAGCATTTCCATTTATGTTACCCCCTGCTTCTCAGCCTGCTCCAGCTTTACCCACGCTTTGGCCACTCCCTCTATAATTGCTTCAGGCCTGGGTGGACAACCGGGAACATAAACATCCACCGGAATAATCTGGTCTACGGGCCCCACCAAATTGTAGGATTCATGAAACACATCCCCTTCTATACCGCAGTTGCCAACTACGATGACCATTTTAGGGTCGGGTACCTGTTCGTATACTCGCTTTACTCTCGAAGCCATCTGCCTCACTACCGGACCCGTAACCAGCAATACATCTGCGTGTCGTGGTGAGCCAACGAGGACTATGCCAAAACGCTCGACATCATACCTGGGGGTAAGCGTGGCCAGGATCTCAATATCGCATCCATTGCACGA
>Ga0315551_10001864_pt1 | contig 15814 bp, 11 predicted proteins | sample SalMarSW160290MG_FD_203678 | JGI IMG/M metagenome (GOLD analysis project Ga0315551, IMG submission 203678) | Salt marsh sediment microbial communities from the Plum Island Ecosystem LTER, Massachusetts, United States - Salt Marsh Sediment SW1602-90 ... | reverse complement strand
ACCTTTAACAACCTCTTCGGGCGTATGGAAAAAGAAGCCCAGTTCGGGGCTTTGTCTACCGATTTCACCATGATTAAGGGCGGCTCCCTGCACCACGCCAATGGCGGCTACCTGGTGGTCAGAATCGAGGATATACTGACCAACTTTCAGTCCTGGGAGGGCTTAAAGAGAACGTTGCGTGACGGCAAGCTGGTTATCGAGGAGCTGGGCGAGCGGCTTGGCTTTGTGGTGACCAAGAGCCTGAGGCCGGAGCCCATACCGCTGGAGGTGAAGGTGGTGCTCATCGGGGAGCCCATGTTTTACTACATGTTACTGCGGCTGGATACGGACTTCAAGGAGTTATTTAAAGTTAAGGCTGATTTTGACAGCCGCATGGACCGGACCAACGCTAACCTTAAGGATTACGCTGCTGTTATCTGCCGCATCTGCAACAGCGAGAACCTGAAGCACCTGAGCCGGGACGCTTTAGCTCAGATTATCGAGCACAGCTCGCGGCTGGCCGGTGACCAGAAAAAGCTGTCTGCCCTCTTTGCCGATATCGCTGATATTCTGCGTGAAGCCAGCTTCTGGGCGGAGGAAGCTAAAGCCAAGCATATCGAAGGCAGGCATATAGAGAAAGCCCTTGAGGAGAAGGTATACCGCTCCAACCTCATCCAGCAGCGCATCAACGAGATGATGGCTGACGGCACGATTATGATTGACGCCAGGGGGGAGGAGGCGGGGCAGGTGAACGGGCTTTCGGTTATTGACTTGGGCGATTTTGCCTTTGGCCGTCCCACCCGGATAACCGCCAGCGTGGGCCTGGGCCGGGAGGGGCTGATTGATATCGAGCGGGAAGCCAAGCTGGGGGGACCCCTCCACACCAAGGGGGTGATGATACTCAACGGCTATGTTGCCGATAAGTTTGTCGGCGATACCCCGCTGTCTCTTTCGGCGAGGCTGGTCTTTGAGCAGAGCTACGGAGAGATAGAGGGCGACAGCGCCTCCAGCACCGAGCTTTACGCTCTTCTCTCCCGCCTTGCCGATGTGCCCATAAAGCAGGGCATTGCCGTTACCGGCTCGGTTAACCAGAAGGGGGAGGTGCAGGCTATCGGGGGCATCAACGAGAAGGTTGAAGGCTTCTTTGAGGTCTGCCGTGCCAAAGGCTTGAACGGGGAGCAGGGGGTGCTTATACCCGCCTCCAATGTCAGGAACTTGATGCTGAAAGAAGAGGTGGCGGTGGCAGTTAAAGACGGCAAGTTCCATATCTACCCGGTGAGCACCATTGACCAGGGCATAGAGGTGCTGACCGGAGTGAAGGCGGGCAAGCAACGCCCGAACGGCGGCTTTACACCGGGTTCCATTAACGACCGGGTGCAGAAGCGCCTGACCTCTCTGGCGGAAAAGCTGCGGGATTTCACCAAGGGCGATGAGAAGGAGAATAAGGCTAAGGGTGGCGGTAAATAGGGTAGAGCCGCCGATGGCGGGGCTTTACACCGTGACCTCCGCATATAGCTTGAATGATTTTCGTTTGATTAACTATTCTTTATTTTACTCCCACTGATATAAGACTACCGGTGCGTCTGGATCTGCTGTCCATTCCTGCGCCGAGCCGTCAAATATCTTTACGTTTTTATATCCAGACACCTCATGTAACACAAACCACAAGGTGCTGGCATACCCTCCAACACCGCAGTAGACAATGATTTCTTTGGAGAACATACGCTTACCAACTGCACCAGAAGCCATGTCTTCGAGTACCTCGGCATCTTTATAAGTGCCTATTCCATCTGTAAAGGTCCAGAACCAGGGAACGGGCAAAGAAGTAGCACCTGGAATATGACCTTCTCTGGTATAAAAAGGCTCCATCCCTATGCCGAAGTAAAACTCGGCGTCTCTACCATCGACAATGACGCGTGCCCCCCACTTTCTCCTTATCTTTTTCTCAACATAGGCCTTGGAGACAAACATTGCCTCATTTACTTCACCTATGTACGTTACTGGTGTTGGCGTAACGGCTACAGTAGACGTGGTTTTACCCTCTGCTGCCCACTTGTCGAATCCCCCATCGAGGACAGCCACATTTCTAATCCCGGCATATATGAGGGTAATGGCCACCCTGGTGCCATCGGCAACGGCGTAGACGGCTGGTCCTAACGCTGAATCAGCTGTTCTGCCAACAACGACTACCAGGGAATCGCCGGTTATCCCGGAATTGCCTATAGTCTCAAACAGTTCCTCTGCCGGTGGCACTTCATAGAAAATACCGTCCCTCATTGCTGTCCATGCTGAAATGGGGAAGGCGATAGGGACATTTATTGAGTCGGGGATATGCCCGGCGTCATATTCGTCGGCACTTCTTACATCAAGGATAACCAGGTCTTCAGCGCCGAAGTTATCCTCTAACCAGTCAGTGGAAACGATAGGCTCAATATCTCGGGATGGCTGGGGTGGGCAATGGGCTTGCGCACTGGCTCCAACGGCGAGTACTGAGATTAACACCAAGACCAGGGCAATACTACCCACCAAGCTTATTTTTCTTCTCACTTGGAACCTCCTAAAGTAATATTCAGGCACACATAACCATAGACGTTTTATCTTATTTCTCACCCCCCTTCACTGTGGATTAACGAGGTATCGGCAACGTTAGAAAGTTGTCCTCTGTCGGTACCGAAAATCTACAATACTGGCCCACCCTTGTCAACATGACTTATCTTAACTTTAACTTATCAGATGACCGAACGATTATGCTGAGGTCTTGGTAGGGGTAGTGCCAAGCAATAGTTCTGCCGCTGGATTCTAAAGGCTGGTTGAACTTGCCGCTTCTGGTGCTGTCAGTCGGTTTTCTCTCTTTTACCGTCTATAATGCGGTAGCGCCCCAGGTAGCTTGCCTGCATGAAGACATGCTCGAAATCGGGGGCGCTGGCCAGTTCGATGTAGCGGACGCGGGAGGTGAGCGCCTGGGCTTGAGCCCGTGACTTGAGGGAAATCAGCGCCATCTTGGCGCCCATGCCGGCGGCGTTGCCGGCTTGAAGGAAACGACCCAGCGGCAGTGAGGGCAGCATGCCGATTTCTATGGCGCTGGCGACATTAATGTAGGTGCCGAAGGCGCCGGCAATGATTACCTGCTTTATCTCTTTTTCGGTTACATTGCTGGCTTCCATGAGCGCCTGGATGCCGCTGCGAATGGCGGCTTTAGCCAGCTGCAGTTCTCTGATATCGTGCTGGGTGATGGTAATAGCCGCCTTTCCGCCGCGCTCCTCCTTGCTGACCAGGATGAACTGACGCTGTCCCCGGTAGTTGCGAACGCGGGGGTGGTCGGCGTTGAGCCGCCCGCCTTCATTAACGGCTTTGGCTAGATAAAACTGCGCCAGGGCATCGAGGATACCGGAGCCGCAGAGGCCCACCGGCGGCGCTTCGCCGATGGTCTGGTACTTGATTTTATCGCCGCTTATCTGCAGGCGCTCGATGGCTCCTTCCGCCGCCCGCATGCCGTACTTGATGTGGCCGCCTTCAAAGGCGGGGCCGGAGGCGCAGGAGGTGGTGACGATATTGCCGTCATGGATGAGGGAGACTTCGGTATTGGTGCCGATATCCAGTGCCACTATGGGGCCCTTTTTCCGGGTAACTCCGGTGGCCAGCAGCATGGCGACATGGTCGGCGCCGACGAAGCCGGCCAGGTTGGGCAGTAGATGCACGTAGGCGCCGGGGGCAAAATCCAGGTTTAAATTACGGGTTTTAACATCCAGAGCCCGGCTGACCGCCGGAATAAAGGGCGCCAGCGCCAGCTGCCTTACCGGCAGGCCGAGCAGGAGGTGGTGCATGGCGGTATTGCCGACGACTACCACCTCGACGATTTCATCGGGTTTGGCTTTGATTTCGGCGCAGAGGTCGGCGCCCAGCCCGCTGATGGCTTCCGCCGCCAGCTGCTGTATCTGAACTTTCTCTTCTTCCGAATGAACGGCGCCGTTAATGCGGCTGATGATGTCTTCGCCGTGGCTTATCTGGGGGTTCATCACCCCTTTAGTGGCTAAGGTCTTGCCGTCACTCAAATTAACCAGATAGCCGGCAATCTTGGTGGTGCCCAGGTCTATGGCCAGCCCCAGGGGGCGGCTTTTGGGGGGCAGCAGGGCTATCACCTGGTCGTTGCGGACGGCTGCCTGGCACTGCCATTTCCATGACCTTAGCTGGTCTGATAGAACGCGCAGGGCACCGATATCAACCTTTTTGCAGTTCAGCCTGTGTTTCTGGTTGAGCGTCTGGAGCAGGCTATCGGCGTCAGCCTGCGGCGCTTCCAGTGAGGGTATAGCCAGTTTGACCGGGTAAGCCTTAACCGAGGCTTTAGGGCGAACCGCTACCTCCTGCCCCTCCACCTGGAGGCGCTGGGGGGTGGTCATTGATTCGGCGGGCACGTGCACTTTAACATCGGTGTGGGGATAGGTCTGGCAGGCGAGGCGCCAGCCCGCTTTTAATTCCTGGGGGGAGAAGGTTTCTTCTTCAGCGGGCGTTGGCTTGGAGACGGTGCCGCTTAAGACCTGCACCCTGCAGGAGTGGCAGGTTCCCTTGCCGCCGCAGATGCTGCTGATGCCGACACCAAGCTGGCGGGCGCAGGCCAGCAGGGATTCTTTTTTCTGGCATTCCCCTCTTCTGCCTACAGGCTCAAAATCAACTTTGCAGGTGGTCATTTTTCTCCCGAATTACTTCTGTATTTTATAGGGGCAGGTCTCCTTGAGGCTGCAGCGGGCGCAGACCTGTGCCTGTGTCCAGCGGGTCATCTTGGGGCCGATACCAATGGCCATGGAGACCGATTTGCGGGGGATAAGTATTCCCGATTGGGTGAGGCTGACCCCGATTTCCCGGGCTTGGGATAGCTCCATTAAATTCCACTGCTCGGTCATGGCAAAGCCGGGCATACCGGGGTTGATGGGGCTGCTTATCTCGTAGCCCCGTGAGGCGACCCCGGCGGCGATATGCTTTAGGACTTCTGGGACGAGCATGTCCACGGCGGCGCTGCCGATGCCGTCCAGCATCATGCCGCGCAGAGCTTCGCCGTTTTGGGTGTATTCGCTGGCCTGTTTTTCCAGCTTGGGGCCGATGGTGCAGATGATAATTGCCAGCTCTTTGGCTTCGGGGAAGGTAGCCGGTAATGCCGGGCCCTGTACCGCTTTATCGCCCTCCAGTGATATCTGGACACCGTTTATCCCGGTTATTGGATAGCATTCGTACACCGCCGCCGGCTGTAGAAGGTGATTGCTTTCTACGGTAGCCAGCAGCTCCTCAATGAGGCTTTTTATCTCAGGCCGGACCTTGGCTTTTCCCCCAAGTCCCTGCCGGCGCAGCACCGCCCCGGTTTTGAGGCTCAAGGGGATATCACGGATTACCGGCATAGCTTCTCCCCATTAAGGTGCCTATTTGTAGACGCCGTACTCCTTGGTGAAGTCAATCATGGCTTTCACGTTTTCCGGCTTGACATCGTCGGCGGCAACCCCGTTAGATACGACATAGCCGCCGCCCGGGGCGCAGGTATCGATGAGGTTTTTGACGTAGTCTTTGACCTGCTGGGGTGTGCCGACGCTCAGCAGGTCGGTGGGGACATTGCCGCCGATGCAGGCAACATCACCGAGGGCTTTCTTAGCCTTAGCCATGTCGGTGGCGTCGAAGGTCCAGAAGGTGCTGCCTTTGGGTATGTCCTTGATGATTTCAAGGCGGGTGTTATAGCTGCCTTCGACAAAGGGGAGGGGTACGCAGCCTTCGTTGATTAAGCCCATGAGGAGTGCCTTAAAGTTGGGCCAGTAGAATTTCTTGAACTGTGCGTCGGAGAGGAAGCCGTCGGCGCCTTTATGGAGGGGTATCATCACCAGCGGGTTGCCAGCCATCTTGGCTGCCCCTACTCCCATATCAATCATTATGGGGGTAAGTACTTCTATGGCTTCCAGGACCTTGTCGGGCTGGCGGTAGATATCAGCCATTATTCCCCTGGTTCCCCGCAGGGTATCGCCCAGGGTGTCATAGGGTACCTTGGTGAAGCCGCCGCCACCGGCGGGAAAGCCCAGCGACGCCATTTCGTTGCCGAAGGCACCGACAGCCCCTGCCCATTTCAGGGCTTCGGCGCCGGCTTCAAATAAAGCCTTGTAGGCTTCCTGGACGGGGGGCAGGCCGTAGGGTATGATATTAGGGCCGACAAAGACGATTTCCTGCGTGGTGGTCAGATTGGGGAGCATCTTGAAGGCTTCCAGTTTGCCGAAGATGCGCGGGAAGTAGATGTTGGTGAAGAAATAGGACGGGTCACGAATGAAGGCGTCGTATTCATCGGCGGCCATGTATTCTTTTTCAATGCACTGGTAGGTGCTGTTGGGTGAGACGCCGTGTCCGGGCCAGGCGTAAAGCTTGTAGTCAAGGATATCATAGACCCTGCCGGGGGTGGCCAGGCCGATACCGAATTGGAAATCGGGCTCAAGGTCCAGGACATATTTCCTGGTAGCCTCGGCCAGCTTTTCGTAGTCATACATAGCTTCTTGGGTGTTTATACCGCCATAGAAGGCGGGGAAAAAGCTGAGCATGGGGAAAACCGGCACCCTATCCGGCAGTTTCTTGAGCTGAATGGCATCCTTAAGCCTGGTTACCCTTTCTTTATATGCTTTTTCCGCCTGGGGGCTCTGGAACTTGAGGTCTTTACCCTGGGGGTCTTTGGGTGAAAGCCACCGGTTGAACAGTTCTTCCTGTTTTTCCGCCGGTGTTAGCTCTTCCCATTTCTTTTCCATCTTTACTACCTCCGATATATTCTTTGCAAAGGCAACTTACCCGGTTTCCAGGCTAGCCCTTTGATTTTCTAAGATGATTAGGCGGCTATTTGTAGGCGCCGTGTTGCTTGGCGTAGTCTACCATTGCCTTGACGTTTTCTGCCTTGACTTTATCGAAGAAGGCGCCGTTAGCCATGATGTAACCGCCGCCCGGGGCGCAGGTATCAATGAGTTTCTTGGCGTAGTCTTTAATCTGCTCGGCTGTGCCTACGGTCAGCAGGTCGGTGGGCATGTTGCCGGCCAGGCAGGCAACTTTGCCCAGGGTTTTCTTGGTTTTAGCCATGTCGCTCTGGTCTATCATCCACAAAGTCTTACCCTTGGGCAGGTCCTGGACAGTCTCCAGACGCGTTGTCCAATGCCCCTCCGCCGCCGGGAAGGGTACTATTCCTTCATCGATTAAGCCCAGCATTACTTTTTTGAAGGTGGGCCAGTAGAATTTCTTGAACTGGGCATCGGAGAGGAAACCGTCGGCGCCTTTATGCAGGGGCATGAATATCAGGGGTTTGCCGTTCATCTGGGCGGCGCCTACCCCCATCTTAATCATGAGGGGAGTCAGTTTTTCCATGGCTTCCAGGAGCTTATCGGGCTGGCGGTACATGTCCAGCATTATTCCCCTGGTTCCTCTGAGGGTATCGCCGATGACGTCAAAGGGTGCCTTGGTATATCCGCCGATGATGTTGGCAAAGCCTAACGCGGTTGTCTCCATATTCCAGGCCATGACAGCCCCTACCCATTTCATGACCTCGTTACCGGCTTCCATAAGCGCCTTGTATGCCGCTTGAACGGGAGGTACGCCAAAGGGTATGAAGTTATAGGCGACGCCGTACATTTCCAGTATGCCGGTGAGTGCCGGCAGCATGTTGAAGCTTTCTAGTTTGCCGAAGACACGTGGGAAGTAGGTGTTGCTGAAGAAGTTGGAGGGGTCTTGAATTAAGGCGTCATATTCATTCGCCTTCATGTATTCGCCTTCGTTAGCCTGGTAGGACTGCTCCGGCGGGACTCCGTGGCCGGGCCAGGAGTATAATTTATAATCGAGGATGTCAAAGAACTTGCCCGGGCCGGGCATATCGGTGCCGAGGTGGCCATCCGGCTCAAAGTCCAGCAGGAATTTCTTGCAAGCCGCAGTCAGTTTATCGTAGTCGTACATGGCTTCACGGGGGGTTATTCCGCCGTAGTAAAAGGGGAAAAAGCTGGGGAGTATGAAGACCGGCACCCTGTCCGGCGTTTTCTTCATCTGGATGGCGTCTTTTATCCTGGTTATCCTATCTTTGTAAGCCTTCTCGGCCTGGGGGCTCTGGAACTTGAGGTCTTTACCCTCGGGGTCTTTGGGCGAAAGCCACCGGTTGAACAGTTCCTCCTGCTTTTCTTCGGGTGACATCTCTTCCCATTGCTTTGCCATTTTTATCTCCTTCTACGTGTGCTTGCTGTATAGAGATTTTTACTTGGCTCCAATCCACTGTTTTGCCAGGGTAACTCCGGCCATAGCATCTTTACCGAAGGCATCAGCGCCGGTGTACTTCTTTATCTCTTCGCTTATCTGACCGCCGCCAATCATTACTTTTACTTTGTCCCTTAAGCCGGCGGCTTGTATGGCTTCTATGGTTTCTTTCATGGAGTCAAAAGCCAGCGCCAAGAATCCGCTTAAGCCGACAATGGGAGCGCCGGTTTCCTTTATCTTATCGATGAACTTCTGGACCGGGACGTCCACGCCGAGGTCTATAACCTCAAAGCCGTTGACATCCAGCATGAAGACGACGATGTCTTTGCCGATGTCATGTATATCGCCAGCCACGGTGCCGAAGACAATCTTGCCCAGCTTTTTGGTATCCGCCGCCTGGGTGAGCTTGGGCTTGACCAGCTCGGTTGCTTCCTTCAGTATCTCTCCGGAGTAGACCAGGTCGGGTATGAAGTACTCGCTATCGGCAAATCGCTTGCCTACGATTTCCATGCCTTTTCTGGCGTCTTCCAGAATTTTTAGCGGGTCTTCATTGGCATTCAGCCTGTCTTTAACAATCTTAAGAGCCTCTTCTTCCTTTAAATCAGCCAGCGCGTTAACCAGATTTGCAGCCATATTTCTTTACCTCCTTAACCTAAATTATTGGGCTCTTTAATTAACTAATGTTTAGTGTGGTGACCTGTTTATTGGCCTCTCTGGCACCTCCTTCGGTTTAGTTTTCCCGGTCTTTTTGACCCGGAATGATAAAGAACTTCAGGATATACCATGCCCCCAAAGTGGGTAGGCTTCGAGGGCACATAAGCCCTTCCGTTACGCAAGGGCGTTCCCATTCTGAACTTTCTGGGGTTAAATGTCAATACCCGTAGCCGATAATCCGCCGGGGCGTTTTACGGGTAACGGCTAACGCGGCGTCCAGAGTACCATCCGGGGTTTCTTACCCATCTCCTGGGCCAACTCTTCTACCTTGCCGTGTTTCATGCAGGCTGCCATGCAGTGCTTGACGCAGGCCGGCTCCAGCCCCTTTTTAACACGGCCGGCGCACAGGGTGCACAGTTCGGTGGGGAAGGGCAAGTAGGCAAGGTATGCCTTGTCGTTGGGCAGTTCCTGGACGACTTCAATTACTTTCATTCCGGACATGCCCGCCGGCCACTTATATTCCTGGGCGCAGGCGACCTGGCAGGCGTAACAGCCGGTACAGTATTCGTAGTCAATAAGCAGGCCATAGCGTGTTTTTTCAGGCATTATCTTTCTCCTTACTGACCTTGTATATTCGGCAGAGCGAGTGTTTTATGGGAGCGCCCAGCCCGTCTTTGCCCTGGGCGCCCATGGGGATGAGCTGGTTTATATTCGATTCCCACACCCCGAAGAGGGAGGGTTCCTGGGGTGGTTTTTCCGGGAACCACCAGCCGTGAGCCGCCATTACCATCCAGCGGGGCACCACCGCGGTAACCTTGGCTTTGAGCTTGCACTTCCCCATCCAGTTTTCCACCCAGACCCACTGCCCGTTTTCAATGCCGAGTGACCGGGCGGTCTGGGGGTTGATTTCAACGACCGGGTCGGGGTCAATCTTGCGCAGCCAGGGGATGTTGCGGTGTTCGGTGTGGAAGTATACCGGCGAGCGCCTCCCGGTGGAGAGAATTAGCGGGTATTTTTTGAGCATCTCGGGCTGGCTTACCGGGGTGAAGGGGGGTTCTTCATAGTGGGCGATGGGCTCCAAGCCCCACTCCTCCCGCAGTGAAGAATACAGCTCGACCTTGCCCGAGGGTGTCTGGAAACCGGGCTTTTTATCCGGCCTGAGCAGCCCCTTTTCAAAGCGGTGGTAGGGGGCGCTGGGGTGTCCCTGGGGTGGAAAAGCCCAGCCTTTTTCCTGAAGCTGTTTAAAGGTCAAGCCCGAAGGTTTGACGATTTCGTCAAAGAGCTCGTAGATGTTTTTCCAGCGGAGGTTGGGGTTGAACCTTTTAGCCAGCTCGAAGTTGATTTCCACATCGGGTTTGCATTCGCCGACGGTAATCGCCTTGTTGATGGTCTGCAGGGGTATCCACCAGCTCCGGACGCCGTCTTTTTCCAGAAAGCTGGCCGCCGGCAGCACCACGTCGGCGAGCTGAGTGCTGGGGTTCATGAAGAGGTCGACGGCTACCACGAAGTCCAGCTTTTTAATCGCCTCTACCCACCTCTTGGGGTCGAGGCCGATGCCAGCCACCGGGTTGCATGCCTGTATCCACATGCCCTTGATGGGGTAGGGCTTTTGGCTGAAAATCTGTTCCAGAACCAGGTCCGGCTGTGCCCTCCAGATGAACTTGTTCAAGGGGCCGTAGCGGTCGGCGCCTATTCTTTTTTTATCGGCTTCTTTGGATTCCAGCTTGATGACCCCCTCGGCGCCGGGCAGGGCGTAGGCGACGGCGTCAAAGGCATACCTTGAGATGACATTGCCGCCGGGTATATCCAGGTTGCCGGTGATACACCACAGGTTGGCAATTGCCTGGACGGTGGGGGTGATGGCCGGGGTCATATCTATGGGCACGCCCCAGTGTATTGAAGCCGGCTTGCTCCTGGCGTAGAGCCGGGCTGCCTCAATAATATCTTTTTCTGGAACCCAGGTTATTTCCGATACCCGCTTTACCGGGTAGTTGTTTACTTCATCACAGAATGCCGCCCAGACTGTTTTAGCCGTTACCGTAGTGCCATCGGCAAGACTGATTTTGAATTCGCCTTCCAGGGCTGGTTTAACGCCGTCCTGTTTATAAGCCACGTTTTGAGAGTCCCAGACGACTGGTTGTTTGCTTACGGTATCCCAGACGACGAAGTTAGCCGGGGAGCCGCCCTTGAATAGCTCGCTTTCCCGGAGGAGCTTGCCGGTGTCGCTCCTGATTAAATGGGGGGCGTTGGTCCATTTTTCGACGAAGCCTTTATCATACAGTTTCTCGTTTAGAATCACGTTGAGAAAGCCCATAGCCAGGGCGCCGTCGGTACCGGGGCGGAGGGGGAGCCATTTCTCGGCCCTTGAGGCGAACCAGGACAGCCTGGGGTCGATGGCGATAATCTTGGTGCCCTTCTTCATCAGGTCTATAATCCAGTGGCCGAAGACATTATCGGGGCATGAGGCCGGAATGTTATAGCCCCAGACGATGATGCACTCCGGGGTTTTATAGTGGGGGTCGTCATAGCGTTTGGGGAACCACTGGGCGGCATCCAGTATGCAGTAATCGCCCTGCACCGTTTCCACAGCGGCTATCCTGGGGCTGTAGCAGGCAACGCCGCTTAGGGCAAACATGACGTTGGGGCTGCCGTAGGCATAAGCCAGCAGGCATATCCAGGGGCCGATGTCCCGGCCGGTGCCCATGGAGAAGATGACGCTCTCCGGGCCGAACTCTTCCCGGATTTTGTTCATCTTTGTTTCGATGAGGTCGAAAGCCTCGTCCCAGGAAATCTCCTGCCACTTGCCCTCACCGCGTTTGCCCACCCTCTTTAGGGGGTGGGTGAGGCGATCGGGGTGATAGACATACTGGGTCATTGCCAGGCACCGGGAGCAGAGCCGTCCTTGGTTCCAGGGGTGGTCGGGGTCGCCTTCTACCTTGACCAGTTTGCCGTCTTTGACATATGCCAGAACGCCGCAGGTGCCGTGACAGCCGGGCCCGGCCGACCAGGTGGTGGTGCGTATAATCTCAAGCTTGTCTTCCTTCACCGTATCTCCCGTGCTGGGGGCAATATTCAGTTGAGTATTACACAGTTGTCATCGTCTTGGCAAGGATTTTTGGGGGGTGCTAACGTTACTACATCCCTTGAGTGTTGTTATAGCCGTGGGGAGGGAGGTCAAACTCCCACCAGGCTTCGGGGTCTCCGCCGTAGCCGGGGTCGGTGTCCAGCTTATGAATAAAGCTGTTGAACGCCGGTGTGGTGGCTATAACCTGCCTGACAAAGTCGTGGATATGGATAAACGATTTATCCTGCTTGGAGAAGGGACAGTTGGCCAGGCAGATGCCGCAATCATGCCCGCCCAGACTCAGCCACCCCGAAAAACAGTTAGGCGCTTTTTCGTAGTATGTCTTGACGCCGGGGTTATTCCAGGGCCCCTCTACCTCCCATGAGGGCTCTGTTTCCATGCTGAGGGCATTAGTGGGGCAGAACTCGGCGCATTTCTTGCAGGTACGGCAGAAGTGGAAGATGCCGGCATCTATCGGTTTGGTGGGAGCCAGCGGCAAGTCGGTGATTACCTTGAATACCCGTACCATGGGGCCCCATCTGGGGGAAATCATCCGGTTCAGACGGCTCATCTCGCCCAGCCCGGCCAGTATGCCGAAGCCGGGGCTGTTGCCCAAGGTGCCCATGTTGCCGTCAGCCAGGCACTGGTAGCCCAGCCTGGTTATGAACTGCTGGAGGCGGAGCTGGACCGAGGTGCCTTCGGAGTAACCCATGGAGGTGGCGGCTTCTTCCAAGGCGCTGGGTGCCAGAGCCATAGATGGCTGGGACATCCGGACGGTGTAGACAATGACCCATTGCGCCTTATAGGGGATTACCTTCTTCTTTTTATTCTCGTAAGCCTTGTCTACATCTTCAAACTCCCAGTCCCTGCCGTCCCAGCCGTCATGTGAATAGATTAGTTTGCGGGTGTTTTCATTAAGCTCTACCACGCCTACCGAGGCGGCTCCGTAGATTTTGGCCGCTGCCCGAACCATCCGAGTATTCTCCTCAGGTGTACCCTCGTAGCGGGGATAGTCAAAGTCTTCGGGTATGGCACAGAATTCTGCCGGAACATTGAACCCGGGGCCGAGGAAGGCACGCTCTGCTGACAGGAGTGATGTTATCCATCCGCCGGCACCCAGTGCCTTGTCCCTGAGGGTGAACCCCGGTTCCTGGTTAAGTATGCTTTGTTTACTCTTCTCGGCGGCACGTCCCCCCAGCTTCATGGCGTTTTCAGGGCCGACTGCCTGGGCAAAGCCATCGTTAAACATGATATTGCTGCAGTTGAAGCGCTTCATCCGGCTCCAGTCAATCTCCACGGTGGGTTTATCGACTTCCTTTATCCACCGGGGCGTTTTCCGCCCCGCCGCCGGTGACGCCTTGACCTCATCAAGGTCATGGTAGGTAGTGGCGGCTTTGCCGGAGTCACCGGTACTTGCCAGCCCCAATAGCTTCATAAAGCTTTTCTTGCTCAGGGTGGTGTGATAGTTCATAGTTGCTGCCTCCTAGCCTTTAGCCAAATATCCCGGAGGGGGGAAGAGATGCGCGCCCAGAGGGATTCGAACCCCCGACGCTCGGTTCCGAAGACCGACGCTCTATCCGCTGAGCTATGGGCGCGTTGTGGGGTGAGTGAAGGGATTCGAACCCTCGATCTCCAGGGCCACAACCTGGTGCCTTAAACCACTAGGCTACACTCACCATGCGAAGTACAGCTATTATAGTCAAAAAAGGGCTGGCTTTCAATGATTACTTGCGGCTTAGTTCGACGATGGTGACCCCGGCGCCGCCTTCGCCGTAGCCGGCGGGGCGGTAGGAGTCTACCAGGGGGTGTTTGTCCAGTATCTTCCTGACCGCCTGGCGCAGTGTGCCCGTGCCCTTGCCGTGGATTATACTTACCTGGTACAGGCCGGCCATGAAGGCGTCATGCAGGTATTTATCGAGCTTGGGCAGTGCCTCGTCCAGGGTGAGGTGGCGCAGGTGCAGTTCGTCTGTTGGCGTGGTCATATCACCAGCGATTGTAGCACAAGTTGGGGGGGAACTTCAGGGTTTGCGGTAGAAGATATCCAGGTTTTTAACCTTTTTCACCCCTTTAAGCGATGAAGCCAGCGCCAGCAGGATATTGGTGATAATCTGTTTGGGGAAGACGGTCAAAACTACGGGGGTGTGGTTTATGTAGAGGGAGAGCCGCTCCTGCTGCGGCTTGAGGAAGCCCTTTTCCAGGAGGTCGGCGATGCCTTTGGCGTCATCCAGCGAGAACTGCCGGGTCTTGGTGTCAAGCGGCTCGTCGGTGGCGATGGCGATGAGCTTTCTGGCTTTGGGGAGGAGGGGGCCGGCCTGCTTGCGGTGGACTTCGATTTTGGGGGCATCGCCCTGGCTGAAGCCCTCTGCCAGGATAATATCGTAGTCTTCGCCCAGCAGGTGGGCGAGCTGCTCGAAGCTGGCTTCCTGCTCGAGCGGCTTGATTAGAATGAGCTTGTCCGCTGAGCTGATTACCGCCGCCTGGCTGCCGGCTTTGACGTGGCGCCAGCTGTCCTTGCCCGGCTCGTCGAAGGATGACTCGTTGGGGGCGTGCTTTACCGTAGCCACCCTGTAGCCCCGGGACTTGAGTTCTTTAATCAGCTTTTCCAGCAGGGTGGTCTTGCCCGATTCCGATTTACCGACAATTGATACTATAGGAGGCATTACTTCTTCTCCTTTAACGCCTTTATTATCTTTTCCGGCGTTACCGGCAGCTCCTTGAACCAGATGCCGGTGGCATCGTGGATGGCGCTGACCACCGCCGGCGGGGTGCTGACAATGCTGCCTTCGCTGGTCTCCTTGGCGCCGAAGGGGCCGAAGGGGTCGTCGGTTACGATATCGATTAACTTGATATTGGGGACATCCAGGGCGTGGGGCATCTTATAGTCCAGGAAAGTGGGGTTGAGGGTCCTGCCCTCATCCATGATAAAGTCTTCGTATATAGCCTGCCCCAGTCCCTGAATGGCGCCGCCCTCAATCTGGCCTTCCGCCTGTATCGGGCTGAGCAGACGGCCGCAGTCGGAGGCGATGGTAAAGTCGGTGGTGGTTATCTGCCCCGTCTCCATGTCCACCCCGACCCGGGCGGTGTGGGCGGTAAAGCTATAATTACAGCCGCCATTGCCGATGCCGTTGGTCAGGTCCAGAAATTCGATGCCGTAGCTGGAGTAGCCGGTGCCCATTATGACCGCCCCGGTGCCCGAGTAGCAGGCAATATGTGCCAGCTTGATGAAGGGCATCTTTTTTGACGGGTCTGATTTGAGGTAGACCTCGCCCAGCCTGATTTCTATATCCTCCGGCTTTACCTGCCAGTTCCGGGCGGCGACCTCCAGGAGCTGTTTTTTGACCTGGCGGGCGGCTTTCTGGGTTGCCTGCCCGGCCAGTATGGTAACGCGGCTGCCGTAGCTGCCGGGGTCGACGGGGGTATAGGCGGTGTCCACCCGCTTGATGGCGACATCGTCCAGTTTGATGCCCAGCTCCTCGGCGGCAATCATGCACAAGACCGTGTCCGAGCCCTGGCCGCAGTCGGTGGCGCCGGTGATTAGATTGACCGTGCCGTCTTCGCATAAGCGGATAATGGCGGCGCAGGCCTGGTGCCCCATCTGCCTGGCTCCGCCGGAGTATGAGGTGCCGGAGAGGCCGACGCCCCAGGCGATATCGCCCTCTTTCTTGGGCATCTTTCCCCGGTTACGCCATACCGGGTCTTCGACGGCTTCTTTTATTGCCTGTTTTAAGCCGCAGGTCTTGAGGGTCACTTTATTGATCGTTTCGTAGGTTTCCCCCGGTTTGGGGTTATCGATGGCGTTGCGCATTCTCATTTCCACCGGGTCTATGCCCAACTCTTCGGCCAGCATCTCCATCTGGAGTTCGGCGGCAAAGCGGGTGT
>Ga0315551_10001858_pt1 | contig 15833 bp, 13 predicted proteins | sample SalMarSW160290MG_FD_203678 | JGI IMG/M metagenome (GOLD analysis project Ga0315551, IMG submission 203678) | Salt marsh sediment microbial communities from the Plum Island Ecosystem LTER, Massachusetts, United States - Salt Marsh Sediment SW1602-90 ... | reverse complement strand
GCTGGGGCTCGGCAGCGACTGCCTGCGCACCGTGGCCGTAAATGACGCGTTCCAGATCGACACGGGCAAGCTCGAGGAGGCGATCGCCGGGGATCGGGAACGGGGATTTCTGCCTTTCTGCATAATAGGCGCCGCCGGCACCACCAACACGGGCGCTGTCGACGACCTGCAGGCCCTGGCCGATATCAGCGAACGGGAAGGGCTCTGGTTTCACGTGGACGGCGCCTTCGGTGCCTGGGCCGTCCTGGCTCCCGGCGCGAAAGAGAAAGTGCGGGGTCTGGAGCGGGCCGACTCGCTGGCGTTGGACCTGCACAAATGGATGTACATGCCCTACGAGATCGGCTGCGTGCTGGTGCGCAGCGAACAGAGCCACCGCAGCACCTTTTCCCTGACCCCGGCCTACCTGGCGCACGGGGAAGGCGGACAGGGCCTGACCGGCGGCGACCTTCCCTGGTTCAGCGACTACCATTTCCAGCTGTCCCGCGGGTTCCGGGCCCTCAAAGCCTGGATGTCCCTCAAGGAGCATGGCTTACGCAAATACGGCCGGTTGATCGAGCAGAACATCCGCCAGGCCAGCTACCTGGGAAGCCTCGTGGAGCAGGAGCCGCTACTGGAGCTGGGCGCACCGGTGACCTTGAACGTGGTCTGCTTTCGCTACGTCGGCCGGGAGGGTGAGCAGACTCGGCGGGCTGGGTGGACTGAGCGGACTGAGCAGGAGGAGCAGGCTGTTGACGCTCTGAACCGGGAGATCCTGGTGCGCCTGCAGGAAGGGGGAATCGCCGTACCCTCGGGCACCACGATCCGGGGCCGGTACCACCTGCACCTGGCCATCACCAATCATCGCAGCCGGCAGGAGGACTTCGACCTGCTCATCCGGGAAGTGCTTCGTATCGGGGAGGAGCTGGGCGTCGGTTCGTAAGGATTGCGCGCCGTGCTCTAGCTCCTGCGACGAGCAACCGCCTCCAGAATGAACAGACCCCGGCCGATCGGCAGGACGCGACCCAAGGACAGTCCGGCCGCTGCGAGCAGCCTGCGGAACTCATCTTCGGTTCGCTCCCTTCCCCCGGTGACCACCAGCATCTCCAGGTCCAGAAGTTTTGCCGCCGACGGCTCGTTTCCGGGAGGGACGATCATCTCGATGATCAGCAATGTGGATCCCGGACCCATGGCCCGCCGGCAATTCTCCAGGATCAGGCCGGCTCTCTCGTCCGGCCAGTCGTGGAGAACGTTCGCCAGAATATAGGCATCGCTTCCGGCCGGAACACTCCGGAAAAAGTCACAATCGACCACGGTGCAGCGATCCCCGACTCCGCCGGCCTCCATGGTCTTGCCGGCCTCGGGCAACGCGGACGGCAGATCGGCCAGAGTCCCGAGCAGCCTCGGATTGGCAACCAGTATCTCTCGGAGCAGCGTGCCGCAGCCGCCGCCCAGATCGGTCAGCGTGGTAAATCGGGAGAAATCGTAGCCTTCACAGACGGCTCGCTGGTATTGGCCCGTCCTTACTGAGTTGGCCTCGCGGAGCAGTTGCGCATCGTGAGGATTCGCCTCGAGCCATTCGGAAAAACTCTCTCCGAACGCCTCTTCAAAGGGGGTGGCTCCGCTGCGCAGCCCCTGCAGCAGATGCAGCCAGGCCCGGTCGTTCCACTCGGAGTTGAAGCTCAGGGCCGTGGAGCGCAGTGAGCCGCTGCGCAGGAGGGAAGCCATCGGCGTCAGCCGGAAACTGCGATCCTCGGCTTCAGAGAAGATCCCGACGCCGGCCAGGGCCCGCAGCAACCGGTACAGGGGATCCGGACGGGTTCGGGTCAATCGGGCCAGCTCTTCGATGCTCATCGGTCCCGGAGCCAGCAGATCGGCTATGCCCAGTTCGGCGGCGGCGTAGATCGGTTTGCTGATCCACTTGGAGAGGATCAGGCGCATCAGCTGATCCTGGACGGACGATAGATCGGTCATGAGCGCTACCTCCATAATAGATTACGTATCTGTCCTGGATTTTGATTTAAACAGGCGAGAGAAACGGGCGGGAGGCGACTGACTTCTAGAGTATGTGACACCTAACAGCGGGACGTCAAGCTTGCGCACAAGGCTTGCGCCCGAAGCGCAAGTCCGAAGCCCGCCGCTGAGCATCGCGGCCGCGCCGCACCTCGGCACGGGAAGGCCATGCCAAAACCGTCGAACCTTGACAATTGGCGGGATTTCAAGGGACGATGATTGACGAGGTCGACGGATCCATGATCAGCTGGAAGCGCTTCGTTTACACCCTCCTGGTAGCGGTGCTCCTGCTCTTACCCGCGGCACGGCCGCCTGCAATCACGATCAAGGTTGCCAGCCTGGTGCCGGAGGGATCTCCCTGGCACAAGGCTCTCCTCAAGATCGCGGCGCAATGGCGGGAGATCTCCGACGGCCGGATTCTGGTGAAAATCTATCCCGCAGGCGTAGCAGGAGACGAAACGATCATGGATGATCTGTATGCTGAGGCTATGCAGGTGGAGAAACGAGCCATTGAAATTCTCGAGGAGCACAGGAATCACTGAGCTACCGCAAAAAGCCGACGGCGAAGGAAACCGGTTGTATCGGTTTTCGATCGGATATCCAATCCTCCTTCCGGTCGTCCTTTTTCTCATAACCGTTTCTCTCCGGGTTGTGGACATCTTCTTCTTGCCCCTGGCTCAAGCACTTGGCGAGGCGATCCTCCATAAAGCGCTGGGTTTCGCTTTGGTACTGGGCTATGTTTGGGCGGCGGGGCGCTCCGTTCGGGCCATCGGTCTGCACGGCAGCTCGATCTGGAAAGCCATGTTCATTGCCGCCACCGGACTCTCGGCCGTTTTCGTACCGGCCTTCGGGTTGCAGCTGATTTTTTCCCGGACGGCGGGCACTCAACCGCGGCTGCTGCTGGCAGCGATCGATCCGCAAACCGGATTGACTGGGGGCTTGAGCTTCGCCTTCTTTCTGATCGCGGGTAACCTGGTAAACTCCTTTGCCGAGGAGGGGCTGTTTCGGGGAGTCATGTTGACTCATTTCCGGCTGCGCCTCGAAGAGTGGGGGGCCAACATCCTGCAGGCCGTGCTGTTCGGCCTGTGGCATCTGACCTGGCCGGTCTTTCGCCTGCTCACCGGGCAGATTACCCTGGCCGGCAGCATCTCCCAGGCCGGGGCGATCGTTCTGGCCTCGACCCTCAGCGGTTTGGCCTACGGCTACCTCTACCTCAGGACGGACAGCCTCTGGGCTCCATGGATAGCCCACACCATCAACAACTCGGTACTCAACCTCCTGCACATCCGCACGATCGTGGGATTGGACGCGGAAATCGGCGTGCTCTACGGAGTCATCGGAACCGGCTACCTGGCCCTGCTGTTGTGGACCGCTCTCTGGGCCAGGCGCTTTCGGCTTCCCCGATTCACACCCTGGGCTGCGACAGCAGCCGGCGGGAACTGATCCGGCGCTGTTACGCCGGTCTACCCGCCGCTGGCGAACCCCGGGTACAGCACCATGCCCCCGTCCACGTAGAGGACCGCGCCGTGGACGTAGTCCGCATCATCGGAGGCCAGCCAGACCGCGGCCCGGCCGACGTCCTCGGCCTCTCCGATGCGCCTGTAGGGAATCAGGGACAGCAGGTCCTGGTAGGACTCCGGGGTCGTGAGCTTCTCCAGATTCATGGGTGTGCGAATAGCGCCGGGAGAGATGCTGTTCACCCGGATACGCAGGGGCGCCAGCTCCTGGGCGATGCTCTTCATCAACATCATGATCCCGCCCTTGGCGGCCGCGTAATTCACGTGCTCCGCCCAGGGGATGACGTCATGTACCGAGCTGATGTGGATGATCTTGCCCATGGAATACGAGATGGAGCTGTCGATCCCCTGCCGCTTGAAGGCCCGCACCGCCTCCCGGGCACAGAGGAACTGGCCCGTAAGGTTGATGTCGATCACCCGCTGCACCTCCTGCTCGACAGCCACATCGGCGGCTACCACCAGAGCCCGGCGGCCGGCCTTCCGAACCTCATCCGCGGTTGCCTCCACCCCCTCCCGGTCGCTGAAGTAGTTTACCAGCACGTCCGCACCGGCCTGGGCCAGAGCCACGGCTATCCCCCGGCCGATACCCTTGCTGGCTCCGGTGACCCGGGGCCTTCTGCCCGGTCAGCAGCGGCCGGATCGGCCTGGGGGGCATCTCGTTCGGCGGCACGAAAGATCTTTCATGAGACATGGATGATCACCTTCATCGTCTCGTCTGTTTTCTCGTCGATGTAGCGATAGGCTGATGGATAATCCTCGAAATCGAAGTGCGTCGTTATGAGAGGTTCGAGCACGATCTTTCCCGCCCGAACCAGGTCGATCCCCAGCTCGAAATCCTTCTTCTGGTACATGTGCGTGCCGATCAGCCTGAGCTCTCTTCGTTGAACCGCCCCCAGATTTACTACGGTATCCGCTGGAAAAACGGCAACGATTATGATGTCCGCTCCTTTGTGCGAGCTGTCCATGGACTGCCTGATCGTGGCGGGAACTCCCGCACAGTCAAAAACGACGTCCGCTCCGTCGGCGCCGAAGGCATCTGCGATCTTCCCGGAAACATCAGCCGCTGACGAGGACAGACAGTGGGCCACACCACAGCGACGAGCCAGACGCAGCCTGGAATCAATGACATCCGTGACCGCTACGACCCCCGCGCCCAAACCGGCTGCGGCCTGGGCGACCAGATTCCCGATCGTGCCGGCGCCTAAAACGAGCACCCTCTTGTCCCTGATCGATCCGGTGCGGCCGATCGCGTGCACAGCGACGGCAACCGGTTCTATCAGGGCACCCTGATCGAGGCTCAACTCCGCAGGGAGCTCGATCAGCTTTTCCTGGGGCACGGCCATAAACTCGCGGGCGCAGCCCGGCAGTTGAAAACCCATGACCTTGAGGTTCTCGCAGATGTGATAGCTTCCATGGGTGCACTGGTAGCACCGCCCGCAGTAACTCTGGGGCTGTATGGTTACCTTTTGGCCGGCTGAGAAGCCCTGAACCTGCTCTCCCACCTCTACGATCTCGGCGGCCAGTTCGTGACCCTGGATCAACGGATACTCCACGTATTGATGTTCGCCGTGGTACACGTGAACATCCGAACCGCAGACTCCGATCCTGTTGACCCGCAGGAGCACCTCTCCCGGCTGGGGCTTGGGGACGGGGACATCCTGGAACTCGATCCTGCCCGGAGCTCTCATCACCGCCTGCTTCATGATCTTCTCCCGCATGATTTTCTCCCGCCTCCAACACGCCCGCTCAGGGAATCAAAACAGCTTTGGCGATGCTCAGATCATCCATCCGGGTGAAGCCCTTCTCCCACTGTTCGAGATCGAAGGTGGAGAACATGCTCTTCGTGTCGATGCGCTTCAGAGCCATCAGCCGCAGGACGCGTTCCCAGGTGGGCCAGGTATGGCTGAAGGAACCTTGAAAAGTTACGGCCTTGGCCACCAGCGGATCCAGGGTTTCCGAATATGGGTTTGCATCCCAGCCTATCTTGGTAATCTGCCCGTTCGGCCGGACCATAGCCTGGCTCTGGCGGATGGTCGCCCTCACCCCGACGGCGTCGATCACCAAATCGGCCCCAAAGCGGTCGCCCAGCTGCATCACCACGGCAATGGGATCCTCTTTGTCCGCGTACACGATCCGGTCTGCCCCCATGGATCCGGCCAGCTCCATTCTGGCCTGATCCTTGGTCAAACCGATCATCACGATGACTGCCGGGCCGCCCTGCCGCACCATCTGCAGAGCCATCAGGCCGATGGTGCCCGGACCGACTATCACCACCGTGTCGCCGGGAATGATCTTCGATTTCACGAATACCGCATTGAAGGCCACGGCCGCCGGTTCGGTAAGGGCGGCCTCTTCGAAGGAGACCCCCTCCGGAACGCTATGGAGGATTTCCTGGCGCACGCTGATGTATTCGGCCATAGAGCCGTTATACAACGCTCCGAAACCCTTACGCTGCGGGCAGAGATTGTAATTGCCCGTTCTGCAGTAGGTGCAGGTGCCGCACACCTCCGCAGCCGTTTCCCCCGTCACTCTCTGCCCGACTTGCCAATCCATGACGCCCGGGCCGACCTCTTGGATCGTCCCGGCATATTCGTGGCCCATCACCATCGGACGATTTATCGCCCAACTGACCGGTCCCTTCCAGGTATGGATATCGCTGCCGCAGACTCCCGCGGCACGAACCCGGATCAGCACCTGCCCCGCTCCGGGGGTAGGTCGCTGCACTTCACGCAGCTCTACGGAGTTGGGAGCATCCGAATAGTTGACCAAAGCTCGCATGTACAATACCTCCGGGTGAATAGTAAACCCAATTTATCCCTTATGGTCGAGATTGACTACAGATAGAACGATTACCCGGCCGGCCTGTTCCGCTCTATTCGTGAATTCGCCCACTGAGCATTACATCTAGTTCATTCTCTGGACATCGGCATCAAGGATCTTATCAAGTACCAATGCAGCAGCCCCAATGCAGTTTGCGTCTTCTCCGAACGTCGCGACGGCAAAATGCGGAGGCTGAAGCGCCCCAAACGTATAGGCTCGTTTTTTAGCTGTTTCCTTGATTCGTTTCAAAAAATACTCTCCTGACCGCGAGAGTCCTCCGGAAAAGATAACCAGTTCGGGATTCAAGATATTGATGGTATCCGCCAGGGCAATCCCTATGTAGTCTGCTGTTTGACACATAAGATCTCGTGCGACCTCATCTCCTGCTAACGCAGCTTCTGCGACTGTTTTTGCCGAAATCCGTTTGTAGTCACCCTCTGCTCGATCGAAAATTGTTGTCTTCCGGCCGGCCTTGATGAGTCGGGTTGCAGCAAGTTCAAGAGCGGCACCGCTGGCCATCACTTCGACGCAGCCCTGGTTTCCACAACCGCAGGTCGGGCCGTTTGGAGCTACCGTTAAGTGACCGAACTCACAGGCTGTTGAGCTAAGACCATGGTAGATCTCCCCATTTATGATGATGCCGCTTCCAATACCTCTCCCTAAAATAAGGCCCAGGATATGTTTAGCGCCTCGCCCTACTCCGAAGCGGGCCTGGCCCAAGGTCATGCAAGCGCCGTCATTCTCTATAGTGGTGAACAGTTTCAATTCCTTCTGCAAGATATCCACGAGTGAAATGTCATTCAATTCGGGCCAATTTGGAGCAACCAACCCGATCCCGCGTTCTGTATCGACCAGGCCCGGATAACTCAAGCCAATACCCTTTACCTTGGCTGCGATCTTTGTATCTTCGCAGATAGTTCGGCCTATTAATTCAAGAACCACTCGCAGTGTAGCGCTTCGAGACATGCCCTCAGTGAAGCTGACACGTTCTCTCTTGATAATGTTGCCGTGCAGGTCAATTACCACGGCGATCGCTTTGGACAAACCGATGTCCGCACCCGCAAGGTAGAAGGCGTGAGGATTGAACTGCACCATAACCGGTCTTCTTCCTCGAGGTGATTCCGCCGGTCCGACCATATGTACGATATCGGAACTCTCTAGCTTGGCGACGATGCTGGAAACTGTTGCCGGCGTTAGATTCGTAAGCCGGGCAAGGTGAGCACGGGAAACAGTCTGCTCCTGATTCAATACGGTAAGTACGGCAAGAACGTTTCTTTTCTTCAGTATCCCGTGAGTGTTAAATTTCATATCCCAGCCGTAAAGGCGATCCGGTTCTCATTCCGCCGGTTATAGATGAAATATATAGAATATTTTCAAGATACTGCAGCGGTTTCAGTGCGAGACGATTCAATCGTACCGCCCATGATCGTCAATGCATCGCATGATAGTCCAGACGTTATAGGGTGGAGCCTTTGCCGGCAGTTCGCATCCAGGCGCGAGCATGTATCCGCTTTTAGCACGCTTGCCTTTCTCCAAACACTTCTTAGCTTCCTCGTATATTTGTTCCGCGGTTCCCGCCTGGATTATAGACGGCGTGATATTCCCCATGATGATGTCGTTCGGGAAATACTCCATCGCGATCTCGAGGTCCACCTCTTGGGATACACTTATGATTCCAGGATCGCCCATGGGTATTTGTGCCCAATAGGGATAGTTGCGGTTCTGTTCCCCGCAGATGTGGGCAATTATATGCCTGTACCCGAGACTCAGAATATTTTCATGAAGCCGCTTCGTATACGGCATCGCGAACTCTGCGAACATCTGGGGTGAGATGATGACGTTTGAGGCGGTGGCATCACCCACCCAAGGAATCATCTTCTCCGTACCAAACCGCTCGGCCAGGTATCGTATCAGCTCGATCTTGAAGTCGGTTACAACCTGCAGCAGCTTGTGCGCGATCTCGGGTTTTTTGAGGATCCATCTGCATAATCTGGTAACGCTGCAGAGATTTCCGGCCCCGACAAAGGGGGCTTCTATGCCGAGGGTGTAGTAACCCGAGGAATCCTCGTGGAGCTCGGCGAAACGGACAAAACGAGGAATGAAGCCTGCAGTGGCAAGCTCCGGTAGCCCCAACTTGAGCACATCCTCTTCACTCTCGACGGGAAAGCGCTTGATAGCCGGAGCCTGGGAATATGCGCCTTCGGGCCAACTAATTTCTCCTCCGAATTCCCACGCACCGAAAGAAGCATAACCGAACAGAGAGAAATCGGCAAAATTGTACTGTCTTGCGGTAGCTTTGAGGGCATAGAAACTTTTTTCAGGGTTATAGTAGTAGTCAGCGATCGAGTAACCCGTATTCAAGGTAGAGAAACCTTGTGCAAAAGAAAAAAAAGGAACCCGGTCTACCGGTTTTCTATTCAGCAGCAACGATAAACGTTGCTCGGAAGATATCCGGCCTTGATTCAACGGCATGGCAGTCCTCCAAACCCAAAATGATCCGAATTGCTCGAATTGACTCCCTAATCCGGCTTATCTCTCAACAGTTCTTCCGCTACAGTGGTGGCTTTCACTGCATCTTCGGCGTAGCCGTCAGCCTGGTACTGTTTGGCGATTTGCCCTGATAGAGGAGCGCCACCCACCAGGATGAACGGTACCGGTTCACTGCACCTTAAGATTTTTATTGCCGTAGGAATTGCCAGCATGCTGGTGGTCATCAATGCGGATAAACCCACTACATTTGCTTTTTCCTTTTTCTGTTCGTCTCCAAACACTTCGAGTTTCACGTCACTTCCCAGATCGTCGACTTCCCATCCGCCTGCCGTGAACATAGCTTTGACCAGGTTCTTGCCTATGTCGTGTACGTCACCCTCAACTACACCAATGATCATTTTGAGTTTCCTGGCTTTTTTTGATGTTCGTAGATGCGGTGTCAGGATATCCAGGCCGGTATACAAGACATCTGAGCAAAGAATGAGCTCCGGGATAAAATACTGTCCTTCATTGTACAGCTGCCCAGCACGTTTCATTCCCTCGGTCAGCCCTTCAGATATCGCGGTATAGACATCTATTCCCTTGTCAAGAACTTCCTTACACAAATCAACGACCCCTTGATCGTCCATTTCAACGACTGCCTCAGACAATCCCTGTAGTATTTCCTGTTTATTAACAGTTCGGTTCATAGACCATCCTCTCATGTCTATTTCCGGTCAGATGGGCTTATTTTTTAATAATAAATAAAATACGCCCTAAGAGTTATTTTGTCAAGGTGAGGAAATTTGCCCGGGTGACATAGAAATACAAGCAAGGGAGAATTGCACGAAAAAAACCGCTGCTATAAACTTTTTCAATGGATACTAATTCTTTAATATATAACAATTTAATCTAATTCCTATTGAAACAGTCGTACTATTTCGTTTATCCGCACTCAAACCTTATAAATTCTATTACTTTTTGCTTGACAGGTGAAATCAGATCGGATAAGCTTCTTATCCAGTTTTATTTAATATAAAACTAATGTTGACTAAGTCGATCCGAATTACCATTCTGATAATTGGATCGGCAGAGCTCAACCAATTATCTCACTAGATCCTTTGGATCTAAGAAAGCGGAGGAGTTGTATATGTCCAAACCTACCAAACTTTTTGTGTTGGGTCTTGCTCTGGTCTTTGCCTGCGGGCTTTTGTGGGCCGGCGGTCAAACGACAGCAGGGCCTGAAAAGGTGACCATAGGAGTCTCGCTGCCCACACAGGATGTGGAACGATGGGTACGTGACAAAGAGAACTTGATCTCAGAAGCGGCACGGCAGGGCGCAGACATCAAGATTCAGATTGCCAATAATGATGCTGCTCGACAGATTGCCCAGGTGGAAAATCTGCTTACCGAAGGCATAGATGTGCTGATGCTGGCTCCCCACGATGCAGAGAGTTCGGCAACCAGTGTCGAACATGCCAAGGAAGCAGGTGTTCCTGTCATGAGCTACTGCCGGTTGGTACTGAACGCAGATCTGGACGCCCACATCGCCTTCGACAACGAACGCGTAGGTGAACTACAGGGACAGTACCTGGCCGAGCATGTTGCCAAAGGAAATATTATAATCCTGAAAGGAGCCAAAGAGGACTTCAACTCTATCCTGTTCCACAAGGGAGCTATGAAGTATATTCAGCCGAAGATCGATAGCGGGGATTATAAAATCGTGATGGATCAGTTTGTACCCAACTGGCTTCCCGCCAATGCTCTGAAGATTGTCGAGGATGCTCTGACCGCCAACAAAAATAACATTCAAGGCATATTGAGCCCCAATGACAGTTTGGCGGGGGCGGCAATACAAGCCCTCGCCGCTCAAGACTTGGACGGAAAGGTCGTGGTAACCGGGGGTGATGCCGAATTAGCGGCTGCCAAGCGAGTGGTACAGGGCACACAATCCATGACCGCGTACCGGGAGTTAATCAAAATGGATACCTTGGCCATTGAAGTAGCCATCAGATTAGCCAAGGGAGAAGACATAAGTGACTTGGTGGCAACAACAATCGATAACGGCTATAAACAGGTCCCGGCGATACTCCCCGAGCCTCAGATGGTAACCAAAGACAACATCGACAAGGTTCTTATTGAATCCGGTTACCAGTCTCGTAAAGAAGTTTACGGTCAATAGACAAAAGCCGTGCACTGACCCAGTTCAACTGCTACTAAAATCAGTATATAATAGTAGAAAGAAAAGAGGGATGATCCTTAAGGATCATCCCTCTATACTAATGGACCAATGAGTCAGAAAAATGGAAAATCATATTCTTGAAATGCAGAGAATTACGAAGGATTTCCCTGGAGTTCGCGCTTTGGATGATGTCAACTTTTCGGTCGAACGAGGGAAAATCCACGCTATCGTCGGTGAGAACGGGGCGGGCAAATCAACTCTTATGAAAATTTTGAGCGGAGTCTATCCCATTGGCACCTTTGAGGGCAAAATTTTGATTGATGGAGTTGAGAAGGAATTTAAAAATATAAAAGATAGCGAGAAAGCGGGAATCACGATTATTTATCAAGAGCTGGCGCTCGTGAACCAGCTCAGTGTCTGTGAAAATTTATTCCTGGGAAACGAAATTGCATCCCGCGGCTTGATGAATTGGAGTAAGGCCTATATAGAAGCGGAGAACGCTTTGAAGGAAGTGGGATTAGAGCTCAACCCGGCAACGAAAATTTACGATCTTGGGGTCGGGCAGCAACAGCTCGTTGAAATTGCGAAAGCAATAGCTAAACATACAGATATTCTTATCCTGGATGAGCCGACGGCCTCTCTCACCAGGGGAGAAGTAGAGAATCTTTTTCAGATATTGAGACAACTCAAAGCAAAAGGGGTAACGTGTATTTACATCTCTCACAAACTATATGAGGTATTTGAGATCGCAGATTTCATTACCGTTCTCAGGGATGGCAAATCGGTTGGTACAAAAAAAGCTACCGGTGTTGATGAACACGAGCTGATAACAATGATGGTGGGTCGCGAGCTGAACAAGATGTTTCCCCGTGAGGAACATCAACCGGGGGAGGTAGTTCTGGAAGTGAAAAATTGGTCTGTCCACGATCCCGAGATTCCAGACAGAAAGCTCGTGGACGATGTGAGTTTCGTGGTTAGACGGGGAGAGATTCTTGGTCTTTCCGGATTAATGGGATCGGGACGAACCGAGCTGGCCATGAGTTTGATCGGCGCACTCGGAACGCATCACAGCGGTGAGATTCTCCTGAATGGGAAACCCCTCGACATTAGACACCCAGCCGATGCAATAAGAAACGGTCTCAGTTACTTGTCTGAAGACAGAAAGGAAAGCGGACTCGTACTGATGATGAGTATCAAGGATAACATCACCCTTGCCAGTCTTGACCGAATATCCAATAACGGGGTAATCAACGAAAATGAAGAGATTCGAGCAAGCGAGGAATTTGTCAATAAACTGAGAATTAAATGTGCTTCCATCGAACAGCAATCCAACAACTTGAGTGGCGGCAACCAGCAGAAAGTTGCTCTTGGGAAATGGCTTATGACAAAACCGGAAGTACTTATTCTGGATGAGCCTACCCGAGGAATCGACGTGGGGGCTAAAGTTGAAATTTTCAACATTATGAATGACCTGGTCAAGCAGAACGTTTGTGTCTTGATGATATCAAGCGAACTGCCGGAGATATTGGGGATGAGTGATAGAATCCTCGTCATGCACGAAGGGAAAATTGCGGGGGAGTTCGATTGGAAAGAAGCTACTCAAGAGAAAGTGATGTATTGCTCAACTGGAAGGGTGTACAATGAACGAAGCAACTGATAGACAAGCGCCTCTACAGAACTCGACAAAGAAATCGAGCCCACTGAAAGAAGCCATTATCAATTCTATTAAAAACAACATCCGACAATACACGATGATCCTGGCTTTGCTCGGAATCTGGATCATATTTGCCATTCTAACGGGCTCGGTATTTCTAAACACGCGGAACTTATCGAATCTATTTATGCAGAGCGCTACCGTCGCGATCGTAGGGATGGGAATGGTGCTCGTCATCGTATCCGGTAACATCGATCTCTCCGTAGGCTCGGTGGTCGGAATTACCGGAGCGGTTATCGGTTTTCTTCAGGTGTACGGGAAATGGGGTACTATCCCGACGATCATTATTGGTTTGTTAATCGGCATTGCCATTGGTTTTTGGCAGGGATATTGGATTGCTTACCGTGGGATCCCCGCCTTCATCGTGACTCTGGCAAGCATGCTGACCCTTCGAGGGGCGGTCCTGGGCGTTACTCATGGAACCACGATTGCTCCTTTACACAAATCTTTTAAGGCGCTGGGACAAAGATACTTGCCCAGGTTGTTTCTTCAAGATGCTCCCTTCCACGACACGAGTCTGATCATCACATGTGTAGTTATACTGATATTTATCATTATGAGCATCGGACGGCGACGCTCCAGGATACGCTTTGGATTCAAGGTGATTTCACTACCCTTGGAGATCTTGAAAATAGCAGCCATTGCGTTGCTCATGGGATTTGTCCTGTACATCATGGTCAGCTATCGCGGGATACCTTATGCAATCCTGGTGGTCCTGGTGGTCACGGTGATCTTGACGTTCGTAGCAAACAATACCGTCTTTGGGCGCCAAATCTATGCGATAGGAGGAAACAGAGAGGCGGCCCGTCTATCAGGCATCACAATCAAAAAACGCCTGCTGATGTTGTTCGTGCTCATGGGCACATTGACCTCGATCGCCGGTATCGTCTTTACTGCAAGGCTTGGAGCAGCCACGGCACAGGCAGGGTTCATGCTGGAACTGGATGCCATAGCGGCGGCTGTAATCGGAGGTACTAGTTTCTCCGGAGGAATTGGAACCATTCCGGGAGCGTTGGTCGGCGCCCTGGTCATGGCCAGTCTCGACAACGGGATGAGTCTGCTAAATTTGGACGTTACCTATCAACAGATCATCAAGGGCCTGGTCTTGCTAGTGGCGGTATTCGTAGATACCGTTTTCAAGGCAAGAAAATAGGCAAGGGGTCCTATAAGGACGCAGCATCTCACACAACTGAAGGAGATCTTTCGATGGATGTAAAAACCAGTACGGTCAATATGAATAAAAAACAGGTGATGAAACTAGCAGAGCAACTAGGCTATCGATATGAGCAGGAGTCCCATTACTGTCCCCAAGCCACTTTGGCGGCTCTGATGGACGTATTCCACTTCGACGATGATACCCTATTTAAAAGCTGTTTTGGATTTCATGGAGGGGGGGGAGACAGTAACGATGGTCCCTGCGGTGCTTTGGTGGCGGGCACAATTGCCATCAGTTACTTTTTCGGCCGGACGCGATCGGAATTTGATTTGCGAATCCAGAACTGTCAGGCAACGGGTTTGGTGAAGCGACTACACGAATACTTTGAGGAAGAGTACGGCGGCATCCGTTGCAGGGACGTACACAGGAAGTTGTTCGGCAGGGAATTCAACGTGTGGGACGAAGAAGATCTGAAGGTCTTCCTGGATATGGGAGCCCATGAGAGAAAGTGCCCGGAAGCGGTGGGTAAGGGAGCCGCGTGGGCTGCCGGAATCATCTGGGAAGAGCTGCACAGGGAAAGCAGAACAGAAAGGGTCAGAGTACGTTATTAGAATAGCCTATCCATTACGACGATTCGGAATGTGGAAGCCGGCTCCCGTTAGAACTTCAGGATAGCTTCGGAATTCATAGTTTGTTTCATTGTGCTCCAAGGAGACCAGGAATGAAAGCAAAGGGATATATGGGGAAAGTTCTCCAAATAGATGTGGGGAACAGGAAAATTGAGCAGCGACCGCTTTCCGATCTTGTCGCAGAAAAATACATCGGTGGAAGCGGCTTGGGCGCGAAATTCCTCTACGACGGGACCAAACCGGAAACGAAAGCGCTCGACCCCGAAAACCCTCTGATATTCGCAGTGGGTCCGTTAACCGGGACTCAAATCTACAACTCAAACCGCTTTGAGGTTATCGCGAAATCTCCTCTAACCGGTATCTATGGAGAGAGCAACTGCGGTGGACACTGGGGGGAAAGCTTCAAGAAATGCGGATACGATGCGCTGCTGATAACGGGGAAAGCCGATCGGCCGATAACGATCTCACTATCGAATGACCAAATAACTATGGACGAGGCAACATCTCTGTGGGGAAAAGAAACCTTCGAGACAGACCTTATCCTGAAAAAGCAATACGGTGACTCCGCTCAGGTCGCCTGCATCGGGCCGGCAGGGGAAAACCTTGTGAAGTTTGCCAACATCACCACCGATGGGACACACGCGCGTTCTGTCGGTCGGTGCGGTCTTGGTGCGGTTATGGGGTCGAAAAACATAAAAGCGATCGTGGTCCGTGGAGACAAAGAAATAGAGCTGGCTGATCCGGACAAGGTGCATGCGTTAATTAAAAAGCTGGGCTCTCCAATGGCGGAGTTTCGAAAAACCCTTGGTGCTTACGGCACCTCCGGCGGCATGGAGATGTGCGAAGAAATCGGCAATATTCCCGTGAAAAATTGGTTTCAGGGTCCATTTCCCGAAGGAGCAAAAAAAATATCGGGACAGAGAATGGCAGCAACCATTCTCACGAACAATTACCACTGCGGACGTTGCGTCCTGAATTGCGGGAGGGTGGTCAGAGCCGTGGATGGACCTTATGCCGGTGAAGACATTGGAGGTCCCGAGTACGAAACGATAGCGCTTTTCGGCTCAAACCTCCTGATCGACGATCTGCCGGCCATCGCCAAGGCCAATGAGCTGTGTAACCGCCTTGGTCTGGATACCATATCGACCGGCGGCGTAATAGGGTTCGCCATGGAGGCCTACCAGAGAGGGCTCATTTCTAAAAAAGATACAGGCGGTATTGAGCTCACCTGGGGCAATCAGGCAGCGGTGTTTTCCATGATTGAAATGATCGCTTCAAGAAAGGGATTTGGTTCTGTTCTGGCGGAGGGCGTGAGGGCGGCGGCGGAGCAGATCGGAGGTATTGCACCTGAGTTTGC
>Ga0315551_10001854_pt1 | contig 15861 bp, 18 predicted proteins | sample SalMarSW160290MG_FD_203678 | JGI IMG/M metagenome (GOLD analysis project Ga0315551, IMG submission 203678) | Salt marsh sediment microbial communities from the Plum Island Ecosystem LTER, Massachusetts, United States - Salt Marsh Sediment SW1602-90 ... | reverse complement strand
AAGGAAACGAGCTTGCATATCCTTTCACCCCTCCATTTAGCTTCACAATAACAAGCCTATCACTTAGACTGAAACAACAATAAATTCCCCTTTCTGACAAGAGAGAAGACAAAAAAAGGGGAGCCTCTAGGCTCCCCTTATCATTAGCACCCCTCCCCCCTCACCTCAACTCCACGTCCACCTGGTCGCCGAAGGCCTCCTTCACGCTCTTTTTCAGCCCCTCGAAGTTCGCCGTGTCCTCCATCTCGATGACCAGCTCTCTATCGTCCAGCACCTTCAACCTGCCGAACTTATTGACAATCTCGATTACCTTGTTGGGGTCCACCGTTATCCAGCCTTTCATGCGGCGCAAGAGCTCGTCGCCCTTGAAGGCCCTCTCGATAACCAGGTCGACCTCCCGGAACTTGGCCTCCCAGCTGATTTTAGCCGGCTCTACCACCACCGGGCACACCGGGTCGTGGACTACGGCGCATCTAAACCATATCTTGGCTCGAATCATCTTAAGGCATCCCTTCACGCGGTTAATTGACAGACTTAAGTAATATAAGGTATTTTTCAGACGAGAGCAAACCGAGGAAGGGGAAACAGCCGATGGATGCATTACAAGCGATTAGAGAGAGAAGGAGCGCCCGGGCTTTCCAGCCCGTCCCGATAGCCAGGGAAACGGTGGAAGAAATCCTGAGGCTGACGGTTAACGCCCCCTCGGCTAATAACCTCCAGCCGTGGGAATTCGTGGTCGTGATGGATGAAGAGAAGGATAGACTCAGCCGCAGGTTGCTTAAGGCCTATAAAGAGAAGCAGATATCGTGCGGCTCCGGGGCGGTAAAACCCCTGCCTAAAGCGATAAGGCAGAGAGGTGTCCGGACCCTGGAGGCAATGAAAACGTATGTAGAGAAAACTGGCAGCACCGTGGACAGCTTCGTCAATGAGGGAAGCTGCAACTTCTACGGAGCGCCAGCCGCCATTATTATCTGTATCAACGATTGCTTTTCCGCCCGGCAGATGGTCGACGTCGGCGCCGCCGTGGGCTATCTGGTACTGGCCGCTCAAGCCTCCGGGCTGGCGACCTGTCCCATCGGTCTGATTACCGACTACGCCGATGAAATCAAAGAGCTGTTGAACATTCCGGAGAATAAGAGGGTGGTTATCGGCGTTGCCCTGGGCTATGCCGACCGCGAAAACCCCATGGGACAGTTCCGGTCCTCAAGGGCCGACCTGAGTGAACTGGTGAGGTGGATTTGATTCCCCCACTCCACGAAAATAGGCATAACCACGCGTATATAGTTATCCGTCCCCACCCTTTCCTAGACCCAGGCTCTAGTGTATAATGGCGCTAGCATCTTGCCCAAAAGCAGCCTTAAATCAATGATAAGGACATGGAATGGACACCATAAGACTTGAAGCTATCTCCAAGCAACTGGGGGAACGTGAAGTCCTCAGGGACGTGAGCTTCACTGTAGGGCAGGGAGATATCTTCGGTTACCTCGGCCCCAACGGAGCCGGGAAGACCACCACTATCAGGATTCTTCTTGGCCTGCTCCAGCCCACCTCGGGCAGGGCGGCTATCCTGGGAGAGGATGTCTCCCGAGATGAGGCTAGAAGAAAGGTGGGCTTCGTCCTGGAGAGCGACGGGCTCTATGACAATAAGACCGCTGAGGAGAACCTCTGGTATTACGCCCGAATCTACGGAATGGCTGAACCCGCCGAGAGGATTGACCGGATTTTGCATCTGGTGGAGCTTGGGGATAGAGCCAAAGACAAAGTGGGCACCTATTCCAAGGGGATGAGGCAGAGGCTGGCTCTGGCCCGGGCGATGACACATAACCCGGAGCTTATGGTTCTGGATGAGCCCACGGCTGGAGTTGACCCCTCAGGTCAGATAGAGGTGAGAGAGGTCATCCTTAACATGGCTCATAAGGAGGGGAAGACCATCTTCATAAGCTCTCACAACCTGGACGAGGTGCAGAGAACCTGCAACCGCATCGCCCTGGTCGACCGCGGTGAGATAAAGCTCTATGGCGAGCTGGAGCAGCTACAGCGGGAGAGGAGCGGAAATGCGGTGGAGATTGAGACGACCGAAGCCATCGCCGAGCCTCTCTTTAGTGAACTCAGGAGCCTCTCCCACCTGGGATTGCGAGAGAGGCAAGACAAGACCCTTACCTTCGCTCCCCAGGAAGGAGTAAGGGTCCCCGATATCGTGAGTCTTCTCGTCGGGCGAGGAGTGGAGATCGAGGGGGTAAACAAAAAGGAAGCCTCCCTGGAGGAAATCTACTCCGCCATACTCAAGGAAGTGGAAGAATCATGAAGGGAATGCTGGTCGTTCTGCAAAACGACGTGAGGGATATCCTGCATAGTAAGGGATTTCTGATCGTGGCTATTACCATCGGTATCGTTACCGTGGGAGCAGCCGTAGGTGTACCTATCGCTCTCCACTCGTGGTTAGCCAATGGACCGGCCTGGGATGAGACGAAGCCTCTGTTGGAACTCTTTGTAGGGCTGGCGGCTAACTACGTGCCGTTAATATTCCTGTTTATCTGCATGGCAACCTGGGCTACCGACCCCATCGCCAAGGAAAAGGCCAAGGGGCCTATAGAATCTCTGCTGGCTACGCCGTTAACCGCCCGGGGGGTCTGGATAGGGAAAAGCCTGGCCATTTTCCTGCCGGCTTACATCATGGGGCTAGTGGCTACGCTGATGGTCCTTCTGACGATGAACCTGGCGGCTATCCTGCCGACTACGGGTCATTTCGTCCTCCCCCTGCCGACGGCCTTTACCGCCTTTCTCTTTCTGCCCCTGTTCATGCTGGCCCTGGTTCTGGTGGGGATTGTTTTCAGCCTGATTACCAACCCGGTTATCGGCCAGACCATTATTATCTTCGTCGGGGTAGTTCTGATGCAGGTGGTGGGGCAGGTTGGAGGACGGCTCTTCTGGCTTTTGGCTTCATGGGACTACGCCCTGTATAACCTGGCCGGGGCAGCCCTTCTGGGAATGGTCGCCTTCTATCTCTCCCGGTCCCTCACCAAGGAGAGGATAGTCCTGTCGAGTAAAGGTCGATGGGCCTGAGTCTGGCTCCCCTTCATCTTAAACCCTGGTTATACCCCCAGGGATACAGGCTAATGACTAGCCCCCACTCTCTATGTTACCGGCGCTCTTTACTCGCTTGCGTCGTTTTTCCCATCCCAGCATCTCCAGCAGGTCGCCCACCGATTTGTCCTCGTGCATCTTATGGCGAAGCGGCATCTCCGAGTCGATACTGTACCTGGTACGCCTGCCTTCTCTCGTCTTGGTAATGTAGCCGTCATCTTCAAGGTCGGAGATGATGTTATGGGTGGTCCGCTCGGTGATGCCCAGCGACAGGGAGATTCCACGGGCGGTGGTTCGCGGCTGCTGGGCAATCAGGCACAGCACCAGAGCGTGATTGGTGACGAATTTCCATCCCGGCATGCTCGCACCTCCTGAGTTCCTCTTGGCTTCCCCCACCAGTTTTAGCTAAAAAGTCGCTAACTACTTGACAAATTTCCCAAAAGGTTTATAATTTATCTATAAATAAATAATGAAATTTAATTCCTGCATATTATAACAGGAAAAGTGCTTCAAGGCAAGGGTTTTATCAATATTTTGAGGTGAAAAGGGAAATGTGAACTTGATAGAGTAAGCCTGGTTTACCAGAATTAACTCTAAAGGAGACCAAACTAAGGTGAAAATGCCTTCAACGATGAAAAACCAATCCGCCCGGGGGGCGGAAAAATATTTTAGGGAGATTGCCGCCGAGGCCGAAGAGGAACCTCCCGGCAAGACTGCCCTATTGGCCCTCGAGGAAGAACCTCCCAGTACTGGCGCCCAAAGACGACGTTTCTTTGGGCATATACCTGATAACCTCTGGAACGACTGGAAGTGGCACTTCCGCCACCGTATCACCACCGTTGACGAGCTGGCCAGATATATACCCCTGACCGCTGAAGAGCAGGCCAAGCTCAGGTTGGTCGCTGTCAAATACCCGCTGGCGATAACCCCCTATTACCTCTCCCTGATTGACCCCGCCGACCCCAATGACCCTATCAGGAAGCAGGCAATTCCCGTCTTTGACGAGATAGCCTTAACTGGCTTCGGCACCGAAGACCCCCTTGAGGAGAGGCGGGACTCGGTTGTCCCCGGACTGGTGCACCGTTACCCCGACAGGGTGTTGATGGTGCTGACCGATATCTGCCCCATGCTCTGCCGCCACTGCACGCGCAAACGGGAGTGGCGTAACGGTGGCTGGGTGCGCACGACGGCCCAGATTGAAGCCATGCTGGACTACATACGCCGGCATAAAGCCGTCCGGGATGTGGTCATCTCCGGCGGCGACCCGCTGACTCTTTCCACTCAGCACCTGGAGAGCGTTATCTCCCGGTTGAGGCGGATAGAGCACGTTGAGATTATCCGTATCGGCAGCCGCTTCCCGGTGGTGCTGCCACAGCGTATTGATGACGAGCTTTGTAACATGCTGTCTAAATACGGCCCGATATGGCTCAATACGCATTTTAACCACTACCGCGAAATAACACCGGAGGCCGCCGCCGCCTGCGACCGGCTGGTGCGGAGTGGCGTTCCGGTGAACAACCAGAGTGTTCTGCTGCGCGGCATCAATGACAGCGTGGAGACACAGACCAGGTTGTGCCAGGGGCTGCTCAAGATTAAGGTGCGCCCCTACTACCTCTTCCAGTGCGACGAGGTGGAAGGGACGGAGCACCTGCGCACCCCGGTGGAGGTGGGCCTGGAGATAATGGAGGGCATGCGCGGCTATACCTCAGGTCTGGCCGTGCCCACCTTCGTTATCGACCTCCCCCAGGGCGGGGGCAAGGTACCAGTGCAACCTAACTATATCCTGGGGCAGACCGGTGACAGGCTCTTGGTGAGGAACTACCACGGCCATATCTACCACTGCCATAACCCGAGGGTAAAAGCCAAGGCTAAGCTGGTGCCAGCGCCCCTTCAGGTTAAGGTGCCCGTAGCGGTCAAGAAAGTAGGAATCAGGGATGCGGATAGGCTTAGCCTACGATCTTAAAGCGGCCGTGTCCCTGGCCAAGGATAGCCCTGACGACGCCCTTGAGGAGTATGACTCCCGGGAGACGGTGGAGATTATCGCCGCCGCCCTTACTGCCGCCGGACACTCGGTGGTAAGGTTGGGTGGGGGCGATGAGTTCCTGGAGAATATCCTTCGCCAGAAGGTCGACATCGTTTTTAACATCGCCGAGGGGCGGGGTAACTCCCGCAGCCGCGAGTCTCAAGTGCCCGCTATACTGGAGATGCTGGGCATTCTCTACACCGGCTCGGACGCCCATTGCCTGACGGTCTGCCTGGATAAGCCGTGGGCTAAGAAGCTGGTGTCCGCCGAGGGGGTGGCTACTCCCAACTGGCGGTTGATAAACGATGAGGAGAGCTTAAGTCAGCTCTCCTGGGAGCAATTCCCGGCCATCGTCAAGCCCGCCTATGAAGGCTCGAGCAAGGGCATCCGCCTGAGCTCGGTGGTGGACGATATGGGACGGCTGCAGGATGAGGTAAGCCGACTACTCAACGATTACCGCCAGCCGGTGATGGTGGAGGAGTTTATCAGCGGCGACGAGGTCACCGTGGGTATTATCGGCAATTCCCCGCCCAAGGTGATAGGTATGATGCGCATCCTGCCCAGAAAGAGGGACGGGCGCTTCGTCTATTCCCTTGAGGTAAAGCGCGATTACCTGAATTTGGTTGACTACGAATCTCCGCCCCGGCTCGATGATAAGGTTCTGGCCGCCATAGCCGCCGCCAGCCTCAAGGTGTTCAGGGTTCTGGGCTGCCGCGACTTCGCCCGTATCGATTTCAGGATTGCCCCTGACGGGGTGCCCTATTTTCTGGAGATAAACCCCCTGCCGGGGCTGGGGGCATACAGCGACCTGGTCATCATGGCCCGGAAACTGGGCTGGGCGCACCAGGGGCTGATACAGGCTGTCTTCGAGGCCGCGTGGAAAAGGTACTCGCCGTGCGTCGCCGTATAGCCGTTGTCTATAACCAGCCCCTGAAAAGCCGCTATGACGAGCGGGGCGAGCAAGCCGCCGTCAGCGGCGTCCTTGAGGCCGTGGAAGCGGTGCACGACGCCCTGCTCGAACTGGGATACGGGGTGGTCAAGGTCCCCTTGTCGCCACCATTACCCCGCGCCCAGGAAAGGCTCGCCGCCCTGGGAGACGATTTAGTCTTCAACCTCTTCGAGGGCTTTGCTAGCCACCCGGAGACGGAGGCCGAGATAGCCGAGATTCTGTCGGCGCTCAAACTGCCTTTTACCGGCTGTGCCGCCGGTGCGCTAAAGCTGGCCTTGGACAAGGCTAAGACCAAGACGTTTTTAAAGAACGCCGGAATCAATACCCCCGATTTTCAACTGCTCCGGCCGGAGACGCTATCGAGCTTTAGCTTAAGCTACCCCTGCATCGTCAAGCCCCGCCGCGAGGACGCCAGCCACGGGCTTTCTTCAGAGAACGTGGTCTATGACTTCGCCTCGCTGGAGAAGCAGGTGACCGCCGTCAGCCGATACTACGGCGGGCAGGCCTTGGTGGAGCATTTTATCGATGGCCGTGAGTTTAACGTTACCGTGCTCGGCGATACCGTCCTGCCCGTTTCGGAGATAGACTACTCGCTGCCTGAAGGGACGCCTAACCTGCTGACCTTCGCCGCCAAGTGGCAACCCGATAGCGATTATTTCCAAGGCACCAGGGTAGTCTGCCCGGCTAAAATCGAAGACAAGGAAAGAGAAGATATCGCCCGAACCGCCCTTAATGTCTTCGGCTTGCTCGGTTGCCGCGGCTATGCTAGAGTGGATATGCGGCGGGATGAGGCCGAACGGATTAACGTTATCGAGGTCAACCCCAACCCCGATATCTCCCCTGGCTCGGGTTCGGTGCGCCAAGCAGAAGCCGCTGGCATGAGCTACCCCCAGTTTATCGAGAAGATTGTTCAGCTGGCGCTGGAGAATAAAGACGATGACGGTCAAGATACGCCCCATGGCCGAAATAGACAAGCCGGCGATAATGGGGATTCTGCGCGACACGCCCGAGTTTAAGCCCGCCGAGGTGGCGGTGGCGGAGGAGGTTATCGACATCTACCTGGGCGACCCTCAAGGCTCGGGCTATAACGCGCTCGTCGCCGAAGCCGATTCGGAAGCCATCGGCTATATCTGCTACGGGCCGACACCGATGACCGAGGGCACCTGGGACGTGTACTGGATGGCGGTGACGCCCCGGCAGAAGGGGAAGGGAATAGGCAGTGCCTTGCTGGCTTACGCCGAGGATAAAATCAAAGAGGCTAAAGGCAGGCTGGTGCTCATTGAGACATCATCCCAGCCGGGCTACGAGCGGACGAGGCGCTTTTACTCAGCTAGGGGCTATGAGCTAATCAGCCGCATTCCCGATTTCTACGCCCCCGGCGATGATGAGCTTATTCTGCAGAAGCGACTGAGATAGCACTGGAAGTACAGGATAGATAGTGAGCAATTTCTGGCAGGACTTCGCCTTCACCTTTGTGCCTCTTTTCATCGTTATTGACGCCCTGGGCACTCTGCCCTACGTCATTTCCATGAGTGAAGACATGGTCAGGCCCCAGCGCCGCCGCATGGTTCACCTTGCCGTAATCACGGCGGTGGTGGTCGGGCTGGTCTTTCTTTTCCTGGGCCAGCTCATTTTGAAGCTGCTGGGCATTTCGGTGGGCGCTTTTGCCATTGCCGGCGGAATAATCCTGCTGGTGTTCGCCATCCAGTATATGACCACGGGCCACATGGTGAAGGTCATAAAGGAGGAGCTGGTGGCGGTGGTGCCCATCGGCACGCCGCTGACGGCGGGTCCGGCGACGATAACCACGCTGTTACTGCTGGCGACGCAGTTTCCGCTCTACATGGTGCTTATCTCCTTCGCCCTGAACATGCTCATTACCTGGGTCATTTTCCTTGGGGGAGAGTGGGTGTCTCGTTTTCTGGGGCAGGGTGGGCTGAGGGCGATTTCACGGGTGTTCAGCCTGCTGCTGGCGGCTATCGCCGTGAGCATGGTTATACACGGGCTGGAGTTGCTTGGTATAATTAAGGGTGTGGCGGGCTAAAAGCCCGGGGGGCGTAAGTTATGTTTCGCATTCGGCGGGTCTATGACGATATAACTCCAGCAAATAAAGAGGCCATCGCCCAGGTCCAGGAGATTCTGCGCACCCAGTTTCCTCTCCTCTCCCGGAGGGACATCGCCAAGCTGCCCGAGCAACTGCGCAACCCGTTAAAATATCGTTTCCGCTCCATTCTCTTCGTCGCCGAGGGGACAAAGGGTCGTATTATCGGCTTTGCCTTGCTCTTTCATGGGCCCGCCCTAAAGTTTTGCTACCTGGACTATATTTCCGCCGCCGAACGCAGGACTGGCGGTGGCATCGGTGGTGCCCTCTACGAAAGGGTGCGGGAGGAAGCGCTCGACCTGAATACCGTGGGTCTTTTCTTCGAGTGCTTGCCGGATACCCCCGAACTTAGCCGTAACCCCGAAGTCAGGAAGCAGAATGCAGCCCGCCTGCGCTTTTACGAGAGATACGGCGCCCGACCCATTATCAATACCGCCTACGAGACGCCGCTTAAGCCCGGTGACGATAACCCGCCCTACCTGGTCTATGACGACCTGGGGTTGGGGGAGGGGCTGCCCCGGAATGCTGGCCGCGAAATTGTCCGGGCGATTCTGGAGCGCAAGTACAAAGGGGTATGTCCCCCCAGCTACGTTGAGATGGTGGTCGAGTCTTTTCGGGACGACCCGATAAAGCTCAGGGAGCCGAGATACGTAAAAAAAGCGCCTATTTTGCCCAAGCGTTCCATAGCCGTCGATAAGCAAATCGTGCTCGTCATCAACGACCGCCACCTGATTCACCATGTCGAAGAGCTGGGCTATGTAGAATCGCCGGTGAGGATAGACACCATTCTCAAGGAGCTGGATAAGACGGGGCTGTTTAATAAAATAGCCCCCCGCCACTTCTCCGAGCGCTATATCAAGACGGTGCACGATAGCCAGTTCGTTGACTATTTCAAGAATGTCTGCACCGGTCTGGTGCCGGGCGAATCCATCTACCCCTACGTCTTTCCCATCCGCAACATCGCCCGTCCCCCCAAGGAGCTCCCCGTCCGCGCCGGCTACTACTGTATCGACACCTTTACCCCGATAAACGGCAATGCCTTTTTAGCCGCCAAGCGGGCGGTGGACTGCGCCCTGACCGCCGCCGGGCAAATCCTGGAGGGCTACCGTCTGGCCTACGCCCTGGTGCGCCCGCCCGGCCACCACGCCGAGCGCCGTGCCTTCGGTGGCTTCTGTTATTTCAACTCGGCGGCCGTCGCCGCCCAGTATTTGAGCACCTACGGCAAGGTCTGCATCCTCGATATCGACTATCACCACGGCAACGGCGCGCAGAACATATTCTATAAGCGTTCCGACGTCCTCACCATATCGCTCCACGGGCACCCGCGTTTTGCCTATCCCTACTTCAGCGGCTTTAGCGACGAGAGGGGAGATGGAGCGGGCAAGGGTTATAACGTGAATATCCCCCTGCCTGAGGAGGTTGACGGCGAGAGGTATCGCCAGGCGTTGGCGGAGATACTGGGGCGGATAGTGAGGTTTCATACGCAGTTTCTCATTGTGGCCCTGGGCTTGGACACGGCCAAGGAAGACCCCACCGGTAGCTGGAGCCTTGAGGCTGACGACTTTGAGACGGTGGGCAGGATGATTGGCTCGCTGCGCCTGCCGACGCTGGTCGTCCAGGAAGGCGGCTATGATACCCGGGTGCTGGGCATCAATGCCCGCCGCTTTTTCACCGGACTCTGGGCGGGCTATTACTCGCCGTAGATATGTGTCGAGGAAAGAAGTTCGCTGTCTTTGCTTAGAAACCAAGAATTGGGACTCATCTACCAGCCAATACAAGTACAATCAAAAATATGATAGAAACCGAAAATAGACTGATAGTGACAAACCACGCGTAAAACAAGCTTCCTGTTTTTCCGTTCTCCTCAATGGTGAGTTCACGATATTGTTTGAGATATTTAAGCGGGCGAAACCTTACGTTCCAATAGCTGATTTTGGTACCATGCTTGGACAAGTAAGACGCTGCCATAAAAGAAATAACAAGGCTGAAAATGCCACTAATCGCTGCTAGACCAAATATGTACCAGAGATATAAATGTGCACTCATTTCTCCGCACCTTCTACGCCTTATTTAAAAACACTGGAGCCCTAATATGAAACTGGGACTTTTGTTATTGGGACAGGGTATATTACTTTTTAATCTATTATAAAAAGGAATGACCGCGAAGTAAAGTCAGGAAAGAGGGACTTTTGCCATTCCATGCGTACTGTCCAAAGGTATTGGCGACGGTATGATTATACACAAAAGGACAAGCACCTTCCTTTGATGCTAGAATAGCTTGAAATGGGCAAGCAAACCGTGATAATCGACGCGGATTAAATTAGAACAGCCCGGTTTGGCATAATAGCGAATCGAGCCTTTTTCTTTAATCAGGTTGAAACCGTCTCGTTCCAGCAACCTGACCAGTTCGCTGAATTTCAACTAAGTTACCACTGTACAAACATGGGCATAACCACGTGGATGTAGTTATCCACCCCCACCGGTTTCAACACCCCCGGGCTGGAAGGGTTAGTCGTCTCCAGCGACACCTGCGCCTCGTGGAGCACGCCCAGAACGTCGGTCAGGTATTTGCCGTTGAAGGCAATCTTGGATTCCTCGCCCTCGACCATAGCGTCGATTTCGCCGACGTCGTCCCCGATCTCCTCGGAGCGCGCCGAAACCGTCACCTTACCCGGGGTCATCTCGCCGCCAGGGGTGACCATCAGCCGCACGATACCGCTGCCGTCGCGGGCAAAGATAGAGGCGGTCTTGGTCGCCCTCAAAAAATCGGCGACGCTGATAACCGCCTTGGTGCTGGAACTCTTGGGGATGAGCTGGGAATAGTTGGGGAAACTCCCCTGAATCAACTGGCTCACCAGCTCGATATCCTTTAAGCGGAATAAAGCCTGCCCCTTTTCGGGGTTGACCGTAATCTCCACCGCCTCCTCCTGGTCGGCCATAAGCCGGTTCAGCTCGGCCATGGTGCGCGCGGGGATAATAACCTCGGTCTTCTGGGTGACGGCTTGAGCTAAGGGCAGCTTATAGACGGCTAAGCGAAAGCCGTCGGCGGCCGCCAAAGTCAATGTATCGCCGTCGAACTCGGCATCGACGCCCGTCAGCACCGGGCGGGACTCCTCGGTAGCTGCGGCGAAGGCGACCTGCCCGATTGCCTGTCGCAGCGCCTCCACCTCGACTTTAGTGGCAATGCCCCCCTCAACTTTCGGCACCGGGGGGAAGTCCTTGGCGTCCACGCCGCTGATTCTGGCTTCGAAGCGGGCGCATTTCAGCCCCAGCGTCTTGGTCTGGGGGGAAAGGTTTATATCCACCTTCTCGCTGGGCAGCGAGCTGATAAACTCGGATAAAAGTCGGGCGGGAACGGTAATCGAACCCTCCTCCTCCACCTTGGCTCCAATCCAGCAGCTAATGGCCATCTCCAGATTGGTGGCGGACAGCTTCAGCCGCGACTTGTCCGTAGCCAGCAGGACGTTGTTAGTTATCGGGAGGGTGGTTCTGACAGCGACCGCTCTCCCCACCACGTTAAGTCCCCGGTCAAGGTTCTCCTGAAGGCAAGATAACTTCATGGCGCACCCCCCAAAAATGAGCTACTTTAGTAGTGTAGTATATACCAATAATCCCGTTTACTCAAGGGTAATATCGCCGCTTTTGCCCCCACTTTTTTTGACCAGGCGGATATTCTCGATGCGCACCCCCCGGTCAATCCCCTTGATCATATCGTAGATGGTCAGGGCGGTCACGGCGGTGGCGGTCAAAGCCTCCATCTCCACCCCCGTCCTCCCCGTGCTCTTGGTAGTAGCAGTAATTTCCACGGCGCTGTTCTTCTCGTCCAGGCTGAAATCGATTTTAACCTCGTCGATAAAGATGGGGTGGCAAAGCGGTATCAGGGAAGAAGTCTTTTTAGCCGCCATAATGCCCGCCAGCTGGGCGACGGCGAGCACGTCCCCCTTCTCCCCCCGCCCCTCCTTTATCCGCTCGAAGGTCGCCGCCTGCATCTTGACCAGACCTTTGGCCACCGCCAGGCGCTGGCTTTCGGGCTTGCCCGAAACGTCCACCATTTTGGGGCGGCCCCGCTCGTCCATATGGCTCATCTCTTTCATGACCCCACCTCCCCATAGGATTTTTTCCCACCCAACACCCACCCTACAGAGGTGTCACCTCTATATACTTCTCTCCCCACACCATTTCCCCCTTTGACAAAGGGGGATTTCCCCTGTCTTGTCCACATACAATATTTCATTGCGAGGAGTCCTTCTCCTCGATTCCCTTGTCATTCCCGCGAAAGCGGGAATCCAGCCTCTCTATCCCCTTATCCCCCCACCTGGGAGAAGGGGCGCTGCCGGGGGATATCGCCCTCGGCGATATGGTGCTGCTTCGGCTTATTAGCCACCGCTTCCTCAATCAGCTTTTTCAAGCCCTCAGCGTCAACCCCGCCGCGCAAGGGTTCTTTAAGGTCAACCTCGTAGTCGCTCAGGAGGCAGGGGCGCAGCTTGCCGTCGGCGGTTAGCCTCAAGCGGTTACAGTTAAAGCAAAAGTGCTCGCTCACCGGGGTGATAAAGCCGATGGTGCCCTTAGCCTCGGGCAGCCTGAAATACTTGGCCGGGCCGTTGCCCACGCTGGGCAGGCAGGGCTCCAGCTTGCCCAGCTTCTCGATTCTCTTCTTCATCTCGCTGGCGGCGACGAACTGCAGCGCTTTAGTCTCCCCGTTCACGGGCATCAGCTCGATAAAGCGCACGTGCCACTCCTCGTCGATAGTCTTAGCGGCGAAATCGAGCACCTCGTCTTCGTTAACCCCCGGTATCACCACCATATTAAGCTTAACCGGCTCCAGCCCCACCCCCCACGCCACCTCGATGCCCTCAAGCACGTCGGCGAGCTTAGCGTCGCTGCGGGTGATAGCCTGGAATTTTTCCGGTTTCAGGCTGTCCAGGCTGATATTGACCCGGTTTAAGCCCGCTTTTTTCAGCTCGGCGGCATGCTTTGCCAGCATGGTGCCGTTGGTGGTCAGCGAAATGTCGTTTATGGTGCCGATATCGGCCAGCATCGCCACCAGGTCGGGCAGGCCCGCCCTCACCAGCGGCTCGCCCCCGGTCAGCCTTATCTTGTCTATCCCCATCTCGGCGGCGGCTCTGGCCACGGTGTTGATTTCCTCGTAGCGCAGGATGTCTTCATGCGCCAGCGGGCAAACGCCGCTGACCGGCATGCAATAGACGCAGCGCAGGTTGCACCTGTCGGTGACCGAGATGCGCAGGTAGTTTATGGGACGCTGGAACGAATCGGAAAGTCCGGTCATTAGCTATATTTCTCCTTAAGTAGTTGGCTCGCTTTTCTAGCCGCCCTACCCCGGTGGCTTATCCTGTTCTTTTCCTCCGGCGGCAGCTCCGCCATCGTTTTTTTCAGTTCGGGCAGGTAGAAGATGGGGTCGTAGCCGAAGCCCTTATTCCCCCTGGGCTCGAAGGCGATTATACCCTCGCACTCACCGGAGCAAAGCTCGACATCTCCTTCGGGGGTAGCGATGGCGATGACGCACCGGAAACGGGCGGTGCGCCTTTCTTCAGGTACTCCCTCTAATTTAGTTAGTAAATAGCTTACCCTATCCTCGTCCGAAGCCCCTTCTCCGGCATAGCGCGCCGAAAGCGTGCCCGGCTCGCCCCCCAGAGCGTCCACCTCCAGCCCCGAGTCGTCGGCTAAGGATAACAACTGGCTCTCGGCAGCCAGGGTAGCCGCCTTTAAGCGGGCGTTCTCCTCAAAGCTTTTCCCCACCTCCTCCACCTCGGTGTTAATGCCAACTTCATCGGGCGTAACCAGCTCGAAGGGCACTCCCGAAAGCAAACTCCTGTATTCGCGCGCCTTGCCCTTGTTGTTCGTCGCCAGGAGGAGCTTGGGCATGTTATTCCTCCAGCTTAACGAACCTACCTTTAAGCTTCTTATAGACCTCGGGCATGGTGGTGTATTCCATCTCCTCCAGCGGCAGGCGGTGCGGCTCGAAGGGCCCGTGCTGGCGCATATAATCGGCCACATCGAGAGCCTGCTGGCGGGCGTTATCGAAAGACTTGTCGGCGAACATATCCCGCGGCCCCACCAGCTTGCCTGCGGAAAGCTGAAAGCCGAGGGAGGTCGCTCTCGGCGGCCCATCGAAGCGGGTCGGCGTGCTGTCCTCGACCGATACCGGCATCAAAGGACCATGGTGCGAGCCCCGCATCCACCCCTCCACCAGCAAAGGCAGCGTAAACGGCTCCACCACCTCGCCCACGGCGGGGAAATCCCCCTGCGCGCGCACGATGCAGACGGGGTCGTCCTTGCCCACATAGCGCCCCGCGAGCAGAGACACACGCTGGGTGGAGGATGCCGCGGCAATCTCGTTGGTCTCGCGGTGATAGACGTTTTTAACCATAAAGCGCGAAGGCGCCCCGATGAAAACGAGCAGGTCATAAATCTCCTCGGGCGCGTTAAAGATTATCTTCTTGTGCTCCTTGATATCCTGCACCTCGAAGGCAAAACCGCGGTGCATATTGGAGGCTATGACTAAACCTATGGTATTAAAGGGGTCGGCGAACATCTTGTAGAGCGGCAGGTTCCAGGCACCCGCCGAGGTCTTGTCGGCCATGAAGATGATGACCGTCTCCGCCCCCCGTTCCTCGAACTCCATCTCGGCCACCCCCGGTCCCATCCCGCGCACGTTGCCGGAAAAGGCGTCGGCGAGCAGGTCCTGCCCCGCCCCGTGCAGCTTCAGCTTCTTGGCCATATTGGTGCAATCGACAAAGGTGTCCCAGGCGAGCTTATGTATCTTCTCGTTGCCCTCGCCCTGCTCGTGGGTCATAATCAACTGCAGGTCGTCCCCGCACTTGGTTACGTAGCAATCGATAAGCAACCCGCTCTTCTTGGCCTTATCGGTGCACTCGCAGGCAAGCGCCAAAATATCGGGGTGGGAATCGGAATGCCCCACGAACCCGCCGATGTCCGCCTTGATTACGCTCAATGTAACCGCCATGATGCCTCCTTGCCAAAAATTAGATTATAAAAATTAAAACTCGATGCCCCCCCGCGCCGCCACTCCCATATCGTAAGGGTGCTTAATCTTCAAGCACTCGGTAACTAAATCGGCAGCCTGCACCAGCCTGGTGTCGGCGCGCCTTCCGGTAAGAATAAGCTCCACTCTTTCGGGCTTCTCGTTGATGAGCTTCAGCACCTCGTCCACGGCAATCAGGCCGAAGGCCACGGCCACGTTGACCTCATCCAACACCACCAGGTCGTAATCGCCGCTGAGCATCGCCTCGCGGGCGGCAGCTAAAGCCCTCTCCGCCTCCCCCCTCTCCTTCGGCTTGATATTGTTGGGGTCGACCAGACCCCCCGAGCCGAAACTGGCCATGGTCACACTGGGTATCTGGGAAAGGAGGTGAAACTCTCCGGAGGGGTGAGCGCCCTTCATAAAAAAGGCGATATAGACCTTCAACCCGTGACCCAGGGCGCGGATTGCCGCCCCGATGGCGGCTGAGGTCTTACCCTTGCCATCGCCGGTAAAAACCTGCACCAGACCCCTGGACAGTGGCTCTGGTGCCAGAGGACTATAAGATTCCTTATCGCTCAATGAAGCCCCTAAGCGTAAAAACTAGAGCCGTGAGTTAAGTTTAACCAACCCCACCCCACCCTGTCAAGGAACTCTTCGCCCCGCCCCCCAGGTTATTCTTCCCACACCAACCCACCCTACAG
>Ga0315551_10001853_pt1 | contig 15872 bp, 10 predicted proteins | sample SalMarSW160290MG_FD_203678 | JGI IMG/M metagenome (GOLD analysis project Ga0315551, IMG submission 203678) | Salt marsh sediment microbial communities from the Plum Island Ecosystem LTER, Massachusetts, United States - Salt Marsh Sediment SW1602-90 ... | reverse complement strand
TAATGCGCAGACGTCCCGAAACGATTTGGGATTCGGGAACCCAATACTCTGCGACGACGTCTATATCTTGAATTGGTGAAAATACGACTTCTAGGAAGTTCGGATAAAAACAGCGAATGACGGGTTGCGAGGCGAACTCATTTGGATTCATGCGACTTGTGTCGTTTTCGCTGAAGCGAGGAAAGATGCGCATGTTGCGGGCTCGTAAACCATAAGTGGTTTGCAGTGCCACTGCAGCAGGATCACCTCCGTGCAGGTGAAGTTCCCAGATTTGATCATTACAGTAATCTGGTGTAGCTAGCCGGGCATCTGCAGCCAGGGTTATAGAACTAGGATTATTTTTATCGAGTTTCCATTCTCGCATGGCTAAATTGTACGGGTAGTTGCCAAAATGGTCAAAGGGTGATTCAGTCTGGGTTTATGCTAGAATATAACAAATCGTGCTCTTAACCCTGGCTATGGTAATTCGTAAATTCTAACAAATGGAGGCTTCCTTGATGAACAATATGGTAACGGTCCAGCGCGGCCTGTATTTTGAGGAATTTCAAATAGGGCAGAAGATCTTCTCTGCAACCCGCACTGTCACGGAGGCAGATATTGTAAATTTCGCAGGTCTTTCAGGTGATTATAACCAGATACATACAAGCGAGGCGTACAGCAAATCCACACCTTATGGAAAACGCATTGCTCACGGATTGCTCACATTGGCAATCGTATCCGGCTTGGCAGTACAAACCGGGTTCATGGAAGGTACTGTAATCAATTTTCGAGAGATCAGCGAATGGAAGTTCGTGAAACCAGTGTTTATCGGCGATACGATTCGTGTCGAGTTGGAAATATTGGAGACCAAGGCGTTGCCTCGGATTAGCGGTGGAGCTGTTGACATCCATTTAGAAGTGATGAATCAAAACAATGAGACTGTCTGTAGGGGGACATGGAAGGTTTTAGTAGCTGGTAGACCTGAAGGATAAGGTTAATAACTGGTTACTTGGTCCATAGCGGTCAAAACGAAGAAATTATGCCTGATCTTAATACCAACAACCCTGAAGAAAATCCTGGCGAGCGTCTTCGGCGTTTGTTATCGGACATAGAAGAAGAAGCAGAAAAGATCCCTGAGGATCTGCCTCTTAATCGTGCTTCTATAGAAGAACTCGATTCAAGTGAAGGCGAGCATGAACCTCTTGAAGATAAGGAGGGGGAGGCTGGTTTAGTTGGAGGAAAGGTCCAGCGAGACGATAGCTCGGAAGCCTCCCGGGAGCAGCCAGAAAGTGAAAGGGAGGAAGATGAAGACCTTCCCACGATCACACCCACCGAGGAAGGCTCAAATACCTTTGAAACACAGGCTTCCTCACAATCTATGGAGGACACTCACCCAATCGCGACAGGGCATTCCTCGATTACTTCTCATACTGATACTGAATCAGGTGTAACCCCACCTTCTTACCGCCCAGCGTTAGACAACGAAAGTATGCCCCTACCCCGCCGTGTAGATGAAATCGATATAAACGCTACCCGAGTCACCCCCTCAGCATATAGAAACCACCAGATGGGTGGCGCCACCAAGATCTCTCCAAGCTACGAACAGATGCGTCAACCGCTCACCAAGAAGGGTATCAACTGGCGAAAAGGGTTGGGCTGCCTGGTGCGTCTAGTTATCCTGGCTCTATTTATTCTGGTGGTTATTATCCTTGGTGTTGGATCCTTTGCGCTCTTCCAATATTATCGCATTGCCGCCACTTTACCGGATCTAAACGATCTACGCCAGCGTTCCGCTCAATTCGAGACTACTCGCATTCTTGATCGCAATGGAAATACTCTCTACGAGATATTAGATCCTACAGCTGGCCGGCGGACATATGTCCCGCTTGACAAAATATCTCCGTATCTTGTAGCCGCCACAGTTGCGACGGAGGACAAAGAATTTTATAGTCATCCGGGTTACGATGTGATGGCGATTGCGCGGGCTTTTCTACAGAATTACCAGAGTGGTGATACCGTTTCTGGTGCTTCAACCATTACTCAACAACTGGCGCGTGCCTTGTTGTTCTCGCCCGAAGAAAGGAATGAACGTTCATACCAACGCAAGGTAAGGGAAGCCATCCTGGCTGCCGAAGTTACCCGCCGGTACACGAAAGATGAGATCCTGGAACTATATCTAAACGAAATTTATTATGGGAATCTGGCCTATGGTGTCGAAGCAGCCGCCCAAACCTATTTCAGAACATCGGCTGATAAGTTGACTCTATCTGAAGCAGCATTTTTAGCAGGATTGCCACAAGCGCCCTCGGTTTATGACGTATATACCAACCGTGAGGTCACTTTACGGCGGCAGGAGCAGGCCTTGTTCTTAATGTATCAGGCGAGTAAAGAGCAGGGTTGCATTTATGTGAGTAATAGCCCTCAGCGTGTATGTGTGGACGCTTTGTCGGTTGCTACCGCCTCGGATGACATGAAAGATTATGAATTTAAGTCTCCATACGTGGAGATCCGATACCCACACTGGGTAAACTATATCCGTTCTTTGCTGGAGGCCCAATTCGACGCTCAGACAATTTATCGTTCAGGGTTCACCGTCTATACGACCCTGGATCCTGGTTTGCAGGATGCAGCCGAAAAAATCGTCAAGGCTCAGGTTGATTCCCTGGCGGATAAACACGCCACAGACGGTGCTCTAGTTGCCATACGACCAAATACCGGGGAAATCCTTGCGATGGTTGGATCGGCAGATTTCTATGATGAAAATATTGATGGGCAGGTGAATATGGCGGTCAGCCCGCGCCAACCCGGATCGTCGATAAAGCCTTTAACTTATTTGGCTGCATTTGAAAAGGGTTGGACACCTGCGACCTTGATCTGGGATGTGCCTTCTGAATTTCCGCCATCGGGGGACCCAAACGATTCAAGACCACCTTACGTACCGGTCAATTATGATGAACGCTTTCATGGACCGGTAACGGTGAGGACAGCTCTCGCCAATTCATATAACATACCGGCGGTGAAAACCTTACAATTTGTCGGTATTTATGACAGCCCCGATACACCACCGGAAGACGGTTTGATCGCCTTCTCCCGCAGGCTGGGTATCACGACGCTCACTCGCGACGATTATGGTTTATCACTCACATTAGGTGGTGGGGAAGTTTCTCTCCTGGAACTGACCGGGGCATACGCGGTTTTCGCCAATGGAGGTCGCAAGCTTCCGCCTGTCGCCATCACACGTATACTGGATTTCAATGGCAACATGGTCTATGAATACCAACCCCCCAATGGTGAACAGATTGTACGTCCAGAACATGCGTATTTGATTTCCTCGATTCTCTCGGATAACCAGGCTCGTACGCCTGCCTTTGGCCCTAATTCGGTATTGAATCTACCATTCCAGGCAGCTGCCAAGACAGGTACGACTAACGATTTTCGTGATAATTGGACTTTGGGTTACACGCCTGACATTGCGGTGGGTGTTTGGGTCGGTAACGCAGACTACACACCCATGCAGAACACATCTGGGTTAACTGGTGCAGCACCGATATGGTCTGAGGTTATGAAAACCGCAATCCAACAACTAACTGGCGGGAATCCTTCCTCCTTCGTAAAACCAGCCGGAGTGGTTGAAAGAGTGATCTGTTCGCTTTCTGGCACAGAGCCTTCTAAGTGGTGCCCGAATCAGCGCAGTGAGTTTTTCGCAGCTGACCAACCTCCGTTATCCAAAGAAGACGACTTGTGGAAGGAAGTTTTCATCGATACCTGGACGGGATTGGCAGCCTCCCCAGCTTGTAATGATTACACCGATGAAAAATTAACATTGAATGTGACCGACCCGTGGGCGGTTAAGTGGATCAAAAAAGATACACAAGGTAAAAACTGGGTCGAGCAATTGGGTTTATCCAAGCCAATTTTCTTTGTTCCAGAAAGAGCATGTAAGACTGATGACGCTCACCCACTGCTTCAATTTACTGCCCCGCAAGAAGGCGAAATGATCAAAACGAACCCTCTGGAGATATTTGGGCAGGCTGGCGCTACCGGTGATTTCGAGAATTACGTGCTGGATTATGGATTGGGTGATGATCCCGTTCGATGGGAGCGATTAAAGGAAGACAATTCACAGGTGGATCCCGCAGGTAAGATTTATGGGTGGGATGTAAGTGAATTACCCTCGGGAGAAGTGACCTTAAGGCTGGTAGTGAACAGTGTACACGAAACTTTTGCTGAAAAAAAGTTGCACTTAAATTTACAGGTGCCCACACCCACCCCCACGCCGACAGAAACTCCAACACCCACGCCTACTCCAACCAACACCCCAACCCCGACACCTACCTTCACGATAACACCGACACCCACTCAGCAACCTACCCCAACGGAGTCAGCAACTCCCACAAACACGACCCCCCCTTCACCAACCCCGGTAGACATCACTTGGACACAACCAGCACCAATCACCCTCAGCCCACCCGCACCGTAAGTAACTTTTGTGTGGGGGCTAGTGAAAATAACCCTATGGGGGTGATCTTCGTACGTACATATCTTTGCTCCGCTACCACTCAGGAGTTGTACTGTGTTTTAAGGAACCATGCTCCTTTTATTAGTCGTCATCATTGCCCTGATCTGAGGTACTATAACAAGCGCATTTGGGGAGCGGTATCCGTGAGAGGGTCAAGGCTCAATTGTTCAACTAGGTTTTCTCGAGTAGGTATGGTTGATTCCGACAGCCGCCGAAGATGACGATATTTTAGAAAACGCCAGCCATCGTTTATGACTTGACTCAGATGGGCATCATTGCGCAGCCGATAGGCAGCGATGGCTGCCCGGCCTCCTGGGAAAACAATCAGTGATTTCTGGGGAGGATATGGATTTGTAAACACGATTTTCCCAATGGCAGCTGATGCTACCACGTAGAAAACATAAGCGACCCGCCCTTTTTGATCTATCCAAAGCAAGGGGATTTCATCTTGGATCTCAAAATCAAGATGGCTGCCGAGATCGCACAATAGTTTTCGCATAGACATGATTTCGGCGAGACGATTTTCTGGTAGGTCTTGCTCCCGGAGATGCCATTGACCGCTTTCAGGTGGCTCCTGGTCGCCATAGGAAGCTAGGCAAGTTTGAACCAATTCAATATCTGGAGTGAGCAAGCCAGGCAGATCAACACATAGGGCTGCGTCTAAATCTGAAAATCTACAACCAGGGTGGCTTATTAAATAATGGACGACCTGATTTTCCAGGCGGTCTGACAGGGGTGTAGCAGTAGTGTAAAGATCTTGAGTATTTCGAAGCCACCATTGACCTACCTCTAATGATTTTTCACTGCCGCCATACCGAAGAAATCCTCTGCGATAGGTGAAGGCCTCCTCAAAGGCTTCCTGGATGGTGCTGTAAAGATCTAAGATCGAGCGACCATGGATGTAAGTCAGCAGGCGTTTTTCAGAGATCTCTGTTAAAGCTGTGGTGTGAAGATGTATATAAGAAGCAGGTTCGGCGCGTTCTAGTAAATAAAGTCTAGCGGTATCAGCAGCCAGATCAGGAAGTTTTTTTTCAAAATCATCTAACGAATCGCTTTCTGCAATTAATGGTTTTGAGTAAGACCAAACCATTTGTGCTTGGTCCATTTCGGCCCGAAGCGCTATTCCCTGCAGTTCGAAATGGGCGGTTTCGAATGCGACCATCGCTGCCGATAGAAAACCCGGTTCTGCTTCCCCCATTAACGCCAAGAAGGGAATTTTTTCGGAAATTAATGGAACCAAGGCTTTGAGCGTTGAATATAGGGCAGATGTATGCCAAGCCCAATCGTATCTTCTACGACGCAGAACGCTTTTAAAAGGTCCTGCAGCTTCTCGACCCCATAACCAGCCAGCCCACAAAGCCGAAAGAGTCCAGAAGGCTTGATTTGGACGGGGCAGAGCTGCCAGTAACCCTCCTAATTTCAATATGTCCGGAGAATCGGGATCGAATATGGTTGCTTTGCGTTGGATAAGATCTTTCAGCCGGCCTTCAAAAATGGTTATTCCTCCGCTTGCTGGCGGGCGTTCTGGCCAAATGGCCAGGGGGATTGTAGATTTTGAAGAAGCAATGAGTTCGACAGCCTTTTCCAGAGCTAACCAAAGGTTGTTCTCCCGAAATTGAGGTGGAACTGTGATCTGGCGGGGTCTTGCCCGGGCGGTCGGATAAGGCCATAAGGTGTTTGCCTGGTCACAAGCATACAACAACAGGGCTATCAATGGGCGGTGAACCTCAGGTGTGAGGGAAAAACCTTCAAGTTTATTGAGCAGGGTAAAGATAGCGTAAACAGCCCGGGGCAGGTAAGCAGCTAGGGCCTCCTCGGCGTGAGCCCGATCCGGGTCGTTGGGTGGAGCCACCCGTTCAAGGGCGCGCGCCCGGTGCAATCCGCCTGCAGAGAACCGAGCGGCTCTACTCGCATCAGCAGCAGTGGCAGATCGTTCTCCTTTATCACCACAATATGGACAGGAATAAATTCTTGCAAAGGGTGAGGGGGCATTACGTTGCCAGAGGAAGGCTTCCGCCATAACCTCTTGACCGCACTGAGCGCAATCTGTAAGGTACAGGTTGCGGATGTGAGGTTCCAATCTTTCATGACCCCTTCGTGTAGCCGCCAGTTGGGCGAGTGCGGTGCGTAATTCGTTTTCAGACGGTGGCTGTGTAGATAGTTCTAATAAAAATCGGGCTACTGGATTGTTGGCAGCAACCAAAACCCGATAGCCAGCATCAGCAGCTTCAATGGCCAATTGGGGAGAAGCCCCAAATGGGTCGAGTACCCAACTACCCAAAGGGATATTATCACGTAACCAGTTAGCCCCTGTTCCTAAAGGTATGGGAGGAAGGTAACGGGAAAGTAATCCTGGTTCTGCAGATCTCCAACCTGGCCGGTAAGCAATCTCTCTGGACATGCAAGAATCTCTTCGAGAACTTCTTGATGGGTGGGTCAAAATGGACTTTCAGGCCACCATCATTTTAGGACAAGATACGTTATACTCTCTTCTCTAGTATAATGTTTTTCCGATAAAATGCAAATTATGAATGCATGCAAACCCTCGTAAAAGGACAGAACCAATGAGATCCCGTTGGGATTATTTCCTTATTATTTTGATTTTCCTGGTTACTGCCTGTAATCTGCCCTCAACAGCCGATACAGCGACGCCTTTGGCAACCCCGTTGCCTCTCACTCCAACGCCAGCGGAGGCCACGCCAACAATCGAAATCTCGCCAACGCCGACCAACACAGTTACGCTAACAACAATCCCAAGCCAGATTTCCCTGGAGCCGCGCTGTGTACTAACCAAATCACCTCAAACCTTGGATACCACCTCTTTTAATAATTATCCTGAATCTATTCAGGGATTTATCAACGGCGGTGCCACACCTAAGGAACTGGACCAGGCTTTGTACGAGGCTGGTGTTGAAAACCAACCGATCGGGGTAGCCTCTGCCGATATGACGGGGGATGGAAAAACGGATATGGTTGTCTCAATTTTTAACCCTTCCTCTGATAACATTCCCCCCAGTGGGAAATTGCTTATCTATATTTGTGAAAATGGTCAGTATAAACTTGAATATGAACAGATTTCAGAAAAGGTTTGGGGTGCACCAGGTATCCGTTATCTTCAGGATTTAGATGCTGATGGCCGCGCTGAGCTCGTGGAGAGTTCACCGACTTGTGGAGCTTCGACATGCTTTGAAGACGTTAAGGTGCAAGTCTGGAATGGAAGTGGCTTTAGGAATCGTTTTGAAGGAAATTCGACGGATTTACCCTTTCCAGACATACACATCAGTGATCCGGAAAACGATGGATATTATCAGATAGAAATCGTAGCAAGCGGTTTTGGTTCAGTGGGAGCAGGACCTCAACGCAATGTCAGCCGCGTTTGGAGTTATCATCCCGATAGCGGGCTTTGGGTTCCTGGAAGAGATATTATGGGACCATCAAATTACCGCATCCACGTCCTTTATGATGCCGAATCTGCCACAAGACAGGGAAATTATCCGGAAGCGCTGCAGCTTTATGGTCGGGTGGTCCACGATACAACACTCGATGATTGGGTTGATCCTGAGAAGGAGAGGTCTGATCTGGGTGCTTATGCATTATTTAAAACTGCCATCGTTTATCTGTTGCAGGGTCAGGATGACTTCGCTCAGACGACTTTTAAGCAGCTGGCGTCTGCATATCCTGCTGGCACGCCACAACATGCTTATGTGGAAATGGCTGCTACATTCCAAAGCGCCTATCAAAACAATGATTTCGCAGCAGCTTGTGCTGTCGCAAGGGAATTTGCTGCAACTCATGATGAGCAGATTTTTACCCCGTTAGGCTCGCTGAGTTTTGGTTATGCAAATCCGGACTACACACCTCACGATGTTTGTCCTTTGCCTTAAGCACCCCATTCTTCAGACTTCGTTTATGAGCTAAAACCGCTGTTGCTAGTAGTGTCGTTTTAATTCTGAAGCATAGCGCCGGCCAATCTGGCCTGCGTTTTCTTTTAACCATGTGCTTAGAGAAGTCTGACCATTTGGGGGATCAGTCGATACCAGGAGATTGTCCATTAATCCGTGTACCTCATCCCTGGTGAGCAGTATATCTCGCAAGACAAGACCCACCATTCCCGATAAGAACAGGGAGACTTCGGGGGGGACGTGAACCAACCATACCCGCTGGTTGATCATTCTTACAATTAAGTGAATTAATCTATTGAAAGTAAACACCTCTGGGCCGACAACGTCCAGGATGAGGTTCTCCTGCAAGCCTCCTAATCTGACCGCTATATCGGCAAAATCCTCAACATAAATCGGTTGGAGTTTGTATTCTCCTGATCCTGGCACTGGGAAGATCTTGAATTTTCGCAGCATATATGCGATGTTATTGATCAAGAGATCCCCTTGACCGAAGATCACGGTTGGCCGCAGGATGGCGTATGTCAACCCTGAATTTTGGATGGTCTTTTCAAGCAGCGCTTTTCCCTGGAAATATAGGTAAGGCGAATCCTCGGATGGGTTGGTGATGCTGACATGAACAATGCGGCGAAGGCCGGCATGTTGTGCGGCTTGTATCAGTGTTTCAGTATTTCGAACAGCTCGGGTGTAATTTTGTTTCCCGTGATTGAAACGGACCCAATAGGTGTTATAGAGTGTGGAGACGCCATTCAGGCTTTCAGCCAGCTTATCGGGATATTCGAAATTAAAGGGGTATGCTCTCACCTGATTCCTAAACGGATCAAGATTATTTGGATGACCTGTCAAGGTGATGACTTTCTTTCCTGAATCTAACAATCTCTTGGCGATATATTTCCCTGTATAACCAAAGGCACCAGTTACAGCGATGACCTCACCATCCATGGTTCGAGTATCCTCACAGGGGCTGATCAATCGTGACCTGCTCACCTTTACTTAGCGCTTTCCGATAGTGTGTAGTAAGGCAAGATTGGGAGGGCACATAGCTCCTACCGGGAAGCCCGAGATCAAGACAACTTGTTGTCCGGGTCGAATCGAAGTGGCCATGACAATGGTTTCTTCGACCACCTTCAGCATCTCCTCTAAGGTGTTAGCAAAAGGTACCAGGTGGGGGATAACCCCCCAAAGCATGGGTAGTTGGAAATAGGTGCTTTTATCGGGGGTAAACGCGAGTACCGGGGCGCGGGGGCGTGCTTTGGCCATAAGCTCAGCAGTGCGTCCAGTTTGGGTGAAAACCGCAATGGCGGCGACATTACGATCATCTGCCAATTCACGAGCTGCCCGCGTAATGGATAAAGCGTCGTCATGGGTGACATCACCAAGGGCTATCTCATCTGATGCGACCTCACTCAGATTGCCGTCCCAATGCCCCCATTTGCTTAATTGGGCTTCCGCGTTGCGGATGATCGCAGCCATCATCTCGACAGCTTGTACTGGATATTTTCCCACAGCGGTCTCGCCGGATAACATGACCGCATCGGAACCATCGAAGATGGCGTTCGCTACGTCAGAAGCTTCGGCGCGGGTTGGTCGTGGGTTGTGGATCATCGAATCAAGCATCTGGGTGGCAGTAATGACCAATTTGGCGTGCTTGTTAGCGACCTCGATTATTTGTTTTTGGGCGATGGGCACTGCTTCAGGAGGCATTTCTACGCCCAGGTCGCCGCGGGCGACCATAACACCGTCAGCCGCTCTAACAATCTCATTCAAGTTAATAAGCGCTTCTGGTCGTTCCAGTTTGGCGATGATCGGTGTGTTTTTGCGATCAGGAGCCAAGCGAGCAATGGCCTGGCGAATGTTGAGTACGTCCCGTCCCGAACGTATAAAAGACATGGCGACAGCATCTATCTGCTGGTCTAAGCCGAATTTTAGATCTGCTTCATCCTTTTCAGTAAAAGCAGGGATGTTCAGATTCGCTCCAGGTAGGTTGACACCTTTATGTGGTTTGAGCTCACCGCCCAGGACAACTTTAGTATCGATTTGATTTTCTGCAATGGAGACCACCACCAATTCTAAATTGCCATCATCGAGGAGAATACGCCCTCCTGGTCTGACACTCTGGGGTAAATCGTTATAATCTACCGACACTTTTTTCTTATTGCCCAGAACCTTCTCGGTTGTCAGTATCAGAGATTGACCCTGGTCAAGCATGATAGATTCTGATTCCAATTTTCCAGTACGGATTTTAGGACCTTGCAGGTCTTGAAGCAGCGTTATAGGATGGCTAGCCTGTTGGCATAAATTGCGTAGGATTTTGATGCGAGCTTGATGTTCTTCATGGCTACCATGAGAGAAATTCAAACGCACCACATCCATACCTGCCCTGATCAGCCGTTCAATCATAGTCCGATCACTGCTGGCTGGTCCCAGGGTTACCACGATTTTTGTGCGTCTATCCATGTTGCCTCCATTGGTGACGACTATACCCGGCCTCATTTGTTGCTGCCTGCCCGGATCAAATATAGTTCAATTCGTTCGCCTGGTGGGTGAGCTCCTGGCGAAATTGAGGATGGGCAATATTAATCAGGGCTTTGGCGCGTTGGCGTATAGTTTTGCCATATAGATCGGCAATGCCATATTCGGTCACCACATAGCGAACATGGTTGCGGGAGGTAACAACGCCTGCGCCTTGTTTCAACATTGGCACTATCCGGCTGAACTGTTTGGCTGTACTGGGCAGGGCGATGATGGGCACGCCATTCTTCGCTCGCGAGGCTCCATAAATAAAGTCCATCTGCCCGCCGACCCCACTATAAATTTTCGGCCCAATACTGTCAGCGCACACTTGGCCGGTCAGATCAATTTCGATGGCGGAATTGATAGCCACCATGCGTTCGTTCTGGGCGATTACAAAGGGGTCGTTGACATACTCGGTAGGATGTAGTTCTATCAGTGGATTATCGTCCACCCATTCATAGAGCCGGCGAGTGCCAAGGATAAAGCCTGCAATGATCTTACCGGGATGTAAGGTCTTGTTGGCGTTGGTCAGGACACCCGCCTCTACCAGGTCAATAACGCCATCTGAAAAAAGCTCGCTGTGCACCCCCAGATCTTTCTTTTCAAAAAGATATTTCAACACTGCATCGGGAATGGCACCGATCCCCATCTGCATGGTGGCGCTATCCGGAATCAGCTCAGCAATATGGCTGGCTATTTTTTCGATAACCTGGTTGGCTTCACCATCACCCATGGGCATTTCGGTAAGGGGGTAATCAACGGGCACGATGTAATCAAGTTTGCTGACATGAATGAACGAATCACCCAGGGTGCGCGGCATTTGCTGGTTGACTTCTGCAATGATCATTTTGGCTGATTCGGCCGGGGTTTTGGTTAGCCCTACCTCTAAACCAAAGCTACAAAAACCGTAGTTGTCCGGTTGGGAGACGTGTATTAGGGCGACGTCTAATGGAAGGTGGTCGCGCTTGAAAAGCAAGGTAAACTCGGACAGTAAGACCGGAGTAAAGTCAGCACGACCTGTCTGCACCGCTTTACGTACATTAGGGCTGACAAACATGGTGTTTACCCGCAGATGCCCTTGCATTTCGGGGCTTACGTAATCGGCTGGACCGATGGATAGCGCCTGGGTGATTTCGACGTCCTGCAACTCAGGGGCGTAATCAACCAAGGCAGCCAGCAGCGTTTGCGGGACAGAACAGTTGCCTGTAAGAAATACGCGATTGCCAGATTTTATCTTTCTTACAGCTTCATCAGCAGAAACAATATGGGATCGGTAACGCTGATTGAGTTCCATACCTCACCCCGCCTCTTGAGGGTTCAGACGTGATATGTTATGTAGTTTTCCTTTATGGACGACAACGCTATGCTGGATGGCTTTGTTTTCACCAATGGCATTTTCAATACCTTTGTTGGCAATTTCCAGAATATAAGGGAAAGCAGCATTTATGAAAGCATAAGTGGATGTGCGGGCAACTACGCTGGGGATATTCGGAACACAGTAATGGATTACTTCTTCTTCGATAAAGGTGGGATGTTCATGGGTGGTTGGCCGAGAAGTTTCAACACAACCACCTTCATCGATGCTGATGTCCATGATGATCGAGCGTGGCTTCATGGTCTGAACCATTTCACGCGTTACCACGATAGGTGTATTTGCGCCGGGTACTAGGACCGCTCCGACCACCACATCAGCAAATGCACAGGCGCGTGCCACATTGAGAGGGTTCGAGAGCATAGTTACAATTCCGCTGTGCTGTTCAAATATCCTTTGCAGGGCGGTTAAATTTGCATCCAAGACCGATACATGTGCGCCCATGCCAATGAACGCTCGGGTAGCATAAGTGCCGACAATCCCAGCTCCAATAATCACGACTTCGGCTGGGGGTACCCCAGCAATGCCCTCCAAGAGAATACCCTTGCCACCCGCGTTATTCTGAAGCAATCTGGCAGCGATCTGTGCCACAAGGCGTCCCGCGATCTGGCTCAATGGCCGCCGGACAGGCACAGTTCTATCGGGCAGTTGGATTTGCTCGTAGGCGATGGCGGTAATCTGGTTTTGGAGTAACAAATCGATTTTTTCCTGTCGGGCAGACCCCAGATGGAGGAAACCAGCTATAGTCGTGTTGGGGCGCAGCCATTCGATCTCATCATATAAAGGTCGAGCGACTTTGAGCAGAAAATCCGAACGGCCAAAGACTTCATGGGGTGAATAGACGATACGAGCGCCAGCTTGCTCATAGTCCCGGTCGCTAAAGCCAGCACCGAGACCGGCATTATGCTCTATATAGCAGGTATGCTGGTTCTTGGTGAGCATTTGCACACCTGCAGGTGAAAGACCAACGCGATATTCAAATGGCCGCCGTTCTTTAGGAACGCCTATGTTCATTGCTTCACCTCGGAGAATCCTGGTAACCCAACAAAATTATTGTCAGGATATTTATGTAATCTAACACTCGTAAAAGGAGACTGGCTTATTTCCCACAGAATTTTTTGAACTGATAAGGCTGCGCCGGTGACCGCCATCGCCCGATGTGGGTTCTTCTGCTCAAGAAGGATTTATTCGGCCAACAGCTTAACCAGGATGCCTTTTTGAGCATGCAAGCGGTTATGGGCTTGGGGAAAGATCACAGAGTGTGGTCCATCAACAACTTCATCCGTAATTTCCATATTGCGGTGGGCCGGTAAACAGTGCATGACAATCACGTCTGGCTTGGCCTCGCCTACCAGGGCAGTGTTGACCTGATAAGGAGGAAATAACTTCTCACGGATGGTGCTTTGTTCTTCCTGCCCCATGCTGGTCCAGGTATCTGTGTAGATCACATCTGCGGATCTAACCGCGATGTGGGCATCGCGCAACAAGGTGATAGTGGTGCCGCTCTCTTGGGCGAACTGCCGGCCCTCTTCGATAGCAGGTAAGGGCATATCGTAGCCTTCAGGGTTAGCGATGGTGAAATTAGCGCCTAATTTGGCGCAAATATGCATCAAGGAAACAGCCACGTTATTACCATCACCCACGTAAGTCACGTTCAAACCCTTGAGCTGGCCCAATTTCTCCTGAATAGTGAGGGCATCTCCAAGTGCTTGGCAAGGGTGGCTGTAATCACTGAGACCGTTGATCACTGGGATTGTTGACCAGTGAGCAAGTTCAAGAACATGCCGGTGGTCGAAGACGCGGGCCATGATAGCATCCACATAGCCAGACATCACCCGGGCAACATCAGCGATAGCTTCACGTTGACCTAAACCGATCTCATTGGGCGACAAGTAAAGAGCGTCTCCGCCCAGCTGGCGCATGGCCATATCGAAGGAAACTCGGGTGCGTAGGCTGGGTTTTTGGAAGATCATGCCAAGAACTTTATTTTTCAGCAAAGGTGGGTTGCCGCCACCAGCCCACTCATGCTTTAATTCAACAGAAAAATCGAGCAAATCCTGAAGCATTTCAGGGGTGTAATCGGCGATCGAAAGGAAATCCTTCATACTTTCTTGCTCCTGAAGATAAAATGATGGCTGTGGTTGGATGCTCAGCAGTATAACATAGATGATTGCACTGCAATTACAGTTCTTTAACAACCGATGTAGGCCTTTGACAGCGCCATAAACGATCTCTTGCCGGTCAAAAGCGCCTTCAGAAACGAGGAAAAAGAATTACCTTGCTGTTCAGGGGCAGCTTTCGCACTCATTTCTGCGGCCATTTTCCGCCTTTCGTCCTTTCTTTTCACTTCCCAGTAATGGTGAATTCGGCGCGTATTGGTCATGGCAGCCGATCCGACTATCAAACAGGTCATGCGGAAGAGACCTCTGACCGGCAACTTGCCGGTCGGGAAAGGATGTTTCACTTCCCGGATTGTGCCTTCGAGGGCTGCCCGGCGGTTCTTGCCTTCCTGCTTGCTCAGCTGCATTTTGCGTCGCCGTTTGGCCACTGCGATCTGGGAGGCAAGAAAGGTCAAGCGGAAGGAGGGGTGCTTTTTCCCAGGCTGAGCCGGGCAGCGCCCTTCGAGATGAAACGGACAGGTCAGACAGAGCGACGGGTCGAAGTCCGCCCGGTAACTACGTTGGCGACTGCTCAACCTGACCGGCACGCTTTGTCCCCGGGGACAGGTGATACGGGTTGGAACGCCTTGCTCATTTTGCTCGATCTCGAAATCGGCTAAGTACAGTTTGGTGGGGGCCAACGTTGGGCCCTTGATGCCGGTTTGGATCTGTTCGACCTGATGTTGCTGCAGGGCTGGATCGACTTCCGCACCCGCATATGGTCCATCCGTGTAGATCGTCTCCAACCCGGTGCGTTCCTTCAAGTCGGGTAAGGCTTCTAATAACAGGGCATTGTCGTTGGTGTGGTTGGGGGCGACTTGCACTTTAGTGATCAACAGCAACGCATTGTCCGGGTGGCAGGTTTCGCTCAGGTTGGCCACATAGCCTTTATAAGCCCGCGAGCCCTTCTTGCGGTAAGTGGTTTCCAGATCATCCACCGATTGCAGGCAGCCTGACTCCAACTCTTGGTTCGCCTTGGGGCGTACAGCCTGGGCTTCCAGACGGATGTTGTCGTCAAAGAAACGCTACAGCACCTGGTAGGCCGGTTCTTGAGCGTAGCCTTCCCGCAGTCCTTCCAGGAGAAGAGCGATCACTTCCCCAACCTGCTGCAAGTGCGCCTGCGTGGCCTCTTGGCCTTTGATCCGGTACACATACTGCCCCGAGTGGCCTTGCAGATAAGGGGCTAAGGTTTCGGCATAGCGCTGCTGGTCGGCTTCCGAGAGGCTGTGGTGCAGTTGCTGCAAGGCTTCCACCAACAACTGCAAGCGGCTCATGTCCAGGATGTTGCTGGCGATCTGGGTGCTGTCCATGCGCTGCTTGCCGGTTTTAAACTTCAAGATTTGCAGTTGCTGGTCGGTGATCTGCTCGAAGGCTTTTGTGAGCAGGTTCACCCCATGCGCCAGATTGTAGTGGCTCAGATGTTCGCGGAA
>Ga0315551_10001850_pt1 | contig 15903 bp, 14 predicted proteins | sample SalMarSW160290MG_FD_203678 | JGI IMG/M metagenome (GOLD analysis project Ga0315551, IMG submission 203678) | Salt marsh sediment microbial communities from the Plum Island Ecosystem LTER, Massachusetts, United States - Salt Marsh Sediment SW1602-90 ... | reverse complement strand
TATATAGAACAGGAAGATGCCAGTAATATAAATGTCAGAGTGACCTCAGGTGACATAGAGATCAATCTTTCTGAAGATGCTCAATTTTTTTTGAATGCAAAAACTGTATCCGGTCATATTGAGAACACATTTCCAATAAAAATAACTTCTTCGGGCAGGAGAAATCTCGAAGGTGTTGTTGGAAGTGGTGAAAAGCAGATCGATGTCAGTACCACTTCTGGCGATATAAGCTTAAATTACAATTAAATATGTGAAAATTAATAAATATCTAAAAGAGAAAAAAGGAGAATAAATGAACAGTATAAACAAAAAAAACCGGATCAGCAATATAGTAAGAATAGTATTTATACTTGCCCTGATAAGTATGCTGGCTATCTTTGCGGTATCCTGCAAATGGACAGTAGGTTTTGTCAGAGGATCAGGAAATGTTATAGCCGAAGAAAGGGATGTATCAGATTTCCACAAGATACACCTTTCGGGAGTAGGTAATTTGATTATCACACAGGGAGAAGTGGAGTCGCTAACAATAGAAGCAGACGATAATATAGTTCCTATTATTGAAGCTGATGTTTTCGGGGACGAATTAAATATTAGTTTCAAAAGAGGCTATACCTTTATACCATCCGCTACAATAAAATTCTACCTGACCGTAGCGGACCTTGATGAGATTTCTCTGAGCGGAGCCGGAAATATCGATTGCGAGGGTTTCGAGACCGAAGTCCTGCAGTTCGATGTCAGCGGGGCAGGTGATTTGGACTTTGATCTTGATGCTGAAAGAGTTGAAGTTGTCGTATCCGGAGCGGGCAATATAATCCTGAGCGGTAAAGTCGACAGTCAGGAAATAGAGATAAATGGTGCAGGAAAATACGATGGCGAGGACCTTGAAAGCAGGGAGTGTGCAATTACAGTTTCGGGTGCAGGCAGCGCCACAGTTAATGTCAGCGAATTACTCGATGTTGAAATCAATGGAGTCGGAAATGTTTATTATGCCGGAAGTCCGAGTGTGACACAGGATATTTCGGGGCTGGGTAAAATAAAGAGTATAGAATAAATATGGTTATTCTTGGGAAAGGTTTGGAGGAGTTTAAATCTCAATTAAAATTAATTAAAATAAAAAAGGAGTAAAAATGACAGAAATGGATGAAACAGAATTAAAAGAAGGAAAAAAGCAGCTCGAGGGAGTAGTGATATTATGCTGGGTATTAACTATCATTACCGGGCTGGCAATATTTTCAGGATTTGGCTGGGGTCATTTTGGGATCCTAAGCAATTGGGTTAATGGTCCATTCACCCTATGGTTTGAAGGCCCATTTACTCTGAATACCGTAACTGATGTTATCAGAAACCTGGTAAGTCTTCCTTTCAGAATGGTGTATTCTTTGATTATGCCGGCATTGTATATAGCGGAGCTTATAGGTATTTACCAGAGAAAATCTTTTGCTGTTCCTCTCGGTAGAGGGGTTCTGGTAATTACAATGGTGTTCTTTTTCCCGGTAGGAACCATCATAGGTGCGATTCTGTGGAAAAGATTCAATAATCCTATTTCAAAAAAATATTTGAATTATGGGATTTAATCCGGCAGTGATCAGTTTAAAATTAAAACATAAAAAATAAGGGAGGATGCAACAATGAATGACACGAAGATGGACGAAGAAAAGTATAAAATAGCAAAGAAGAGAGTCGAAGAAATCAAAGGTTTTTATGGACACTTATTCGCCTACATAGGAGTAAACGTAGTATTAATAACAATTAATCTGGTTACAAGCCCTTTTTCTATCTGGTTTTACTGGGTAACAGTTTTCTGGGGGATCGGCGTTTTCTGGCATGCTATGGGAGTTTTCGTATTCAGTAAATTTACCGGTATTAGCTGGGAGAAAAGGAAGATAGAAGAAATCATGGGAGAAATGGACAAAAAGACAAAGTAATTTTATTAATTTCTTTTATTAAAAATTATCATGATTAGGGGTTCGATTAAATCGAACCTCTAATATTTTTGGAAGATATGTTTGAAAAGGCATGCAATGAATAGTCATATTGGCAATTAATAAATAAACAATTATAATGATTGAAAATTGCTGAACTTAAAATCGTGACTATTTTTTATTATTTTCCGGATACAAGAAAATGCAAAAAAAGTTAATATGTGCATGTGCAGCAAAAATATTGATAATATCACTAATACTTTTTATTTTTATCATCCCCTTGAATATTCTCGAAGCTGAAACCTATGAAGAGTTTCTGAGTAATCATCAGTTCGGATGTACCAAAATGGAACCCGGAACCCAAAAAGCAGTTTATCTGACAGAGTATAGTATCGCCGATATTAAAAAAAGGAAAGAAATCTATGAGTTAGTATCGAATACCGAACTTAACAGTATCGTATTCGATGTGAAGGATGACTCCGGCAGTATTGGCTATGACAGCAATGTAGAACTGGCAGGTGAAAGCGGGGCCGAGAAAAATTACTATGATATAGATGCGGTACTGAGGGAAATGAAAAGCAAAGGTATTTACAGCATAGCCAGATTTGTTGTTTTTAAGGACAATATTTTACCGCGATTCAGGCTGCAGAAGATCTGGGAATAGAAGGATTTTTATTCTGGAACGCAGCAAAAAAATATGGAACAGTGGAGAAAGTGTTGAATGCCAGAGAAAATGAATAAGAATTTGTTTTTTACTAATTGATTTTTAAATATAAGGAGGAATTCTATGGAGATTGAGGAAAATTTTAAATATGGAGGGTGGGAAAACTGTATCCGTCTTACGAGCGGAGAAGTAGAAGTAATAATTACTACTGATGTGGGGCCAAGAATTATAAGATTTGGATTTAAAGGAGATCAAAATCTTTTCGGGGAAATGAAGCAGCAGCAAGGCAAGACCGGCGGGAATGAATGGGTAACATACGGAGGACACAGGTTCTGGCATGCGCCCGAGGCCATGCCGCGAACATATTTTCCTGATAATAATCCTGTTAATTACCAGTGGAATGGGAAAACTCTCAAGCTTATCCAGGATATTGAAGACACGACAGGCATGCAAAAAGAAATAGAGGTAACTCCCGGACAGGCAAATAACCACATAAGGGTGCTGCATAGACTCATCAATAAGAATATCTGGGAAATAGAGCTTGCACCATGGGCGATTACGGTTATGGCAAAAAAAGGCAGGGCTATAGTACCGCAGGAACCTTACCGAACTCATGAAGGAAGTCTTCTTCCAGCCCGCCCACTCGTTCTCTGGCCCTATACGGAAATGAGTGATCCCAGATTTATCTGGGGTAATAGATTTATACAGGTAAAGCAGGATCCGGAGGCAAAAACTGCACAAAAAATCGGAGTTTTAAATACGCTGGGTTGGGCAGCATATTATCTTAACGAACAGCTTTTTATAAAAAGATACAGGTTTGATCCGGAAGCCCGTTACCCTGATTTTGGAGCAAATACGGAAGTATTTTCAAATCCGGATATACTGGAGATAGAGACACTTGGCAGTATGAAAAGACTACCCCCCGGTGGATCTACCGAACATATCGAAAACTGGTTTCTATTTAAGATGAAACTAAGCGAGGATGAGGAACTGCTGGAAAATGAACTGACTCCTTTTATAAAAAAGACAGACATAGATGTTTAAGGGTAAAAATTTTAATGAATGATTTGCTTACGGCAGATTATTGTTTTTTTATTCTTTAATATCCAAAGAGGGAAATGAACCTCTAGTGCCTGTTGTTATAATCTCTTACTAGCTTTGCTATTTCTTTTATATGTTCGGGCTTACTTCCGCAGCATGCTCCCAGTATCGATGGCTTATAGGGAAGAAATTTGGATATATTGGAAGCCATGATTTCCGGAGTCTCGTCAAATATAGTTTTACCATCTACCAGCGAAGGCATTCCTGCGTTGGGCTGAAAGATAAGTCTGGCATTTGCATTTGCTTCTCTCATCTTTTTAACCACATTTAACATGGTGCCAGAACCTACGCTGCAATTTGCCCCGACAATGTTGCTGCCGGCATCGATTAAAACATTTACAACGTCTTTAGCCTTGTTCCCCATTAGAGTTACTCCATTTTCACCAAAAGTAAGGCAGCACGCAATGGGGATATCTTTTGATATTTTTCTTATTGCTTTGATCGCAGTCAATGCTTCGTTTAGATCCATTATTGTTTCGATGACCATAAGATCTACTTTTCCTATTAAAGCATCCGCCTGTTCTGAAAAAGAGTCCAGCGCTTCTTCATATTGCAGAGGGCCAAAAGGTTTCAGAAGTTTACCGAGGGGTCCTATATCTCCGGCAATGAAGATAGGTTTTCTATCGCCGTATGTGGCTCTATAGATATTGATTGCTTCATTTACAGCACTTACTGCATTCTCATTTATCTCTTTTGTTTTATTTTGAAATCCATGGAATTCTAGTTTGGTTGGAGTGGAATTAAAAGTATTGGTAATAATAATATCGGATCCGGCTTTGAGATAGCCTAAATGTATATCTATGATTTCTTTTATATGGCTGCTGTCCAGATTCAGAGAATCAGGCAGCACAGAATAACCTGATGTCATCAGGGTTGCTCCCATAGAACCATCGGAAACAAGAATTTTTTCATCTAAAATGTCTAAAAATTCTTTTTTATTGGCATTTTTATTTATCATTTATTTCTTCTCTGCCATTTTGTCTTTTTAAGCATCTTTTTATGCTTTTTCTTTCTCATTTTTCTTTTTCGCTTTTTGATAACAGAACTCATGGTACTTCCTTGCCGATATATATCTTTATAAAATAGAAAAAATTTAGATATGAAGAAAATTCTCTCATATCAGGTAAGCTATTATACCAGAAATATTTCCGTATAGAATAATAAAAAGTATTATTTTTTATCAAAAATATATTTAAAATGTAGATTTCTATTGACATACAATATGTAGTATATTAATATTTAGGTACACACAATATAAGGAATCAAAACAGTTCTCCTGAAACAGTAAGAAATATAAACTTGCGAAGGTTAAAATAATTGTTTAGGCGTTTTACGGCGGATAATACTCACTTCATATGGGGAGCCATAGATTGAGACGAATATATTTTAAATCAAGCAAGTTTTACAGATAAATAATTAAATCATGGTGGTGTTGATTTATGGAAGATACTAAAAAATCAAAAAGTAAAAAGAGCCTTAATGATTATTACATGAGTAAAGAAATTAACCTGTCCGAAAATGCTGTAAAAGTTCTGGAAAGAAGATATTTAAAAAGGGATGAGGAAGGAATTCTTCTGGAAAAACCCGGAGACATGTTTATAAGAGTCGCAGGGAATATCGCATCTGCCGAAAAGAAGTATGGTAAGACAGAAGAAGAAGTAAAAGAAGTAGAGAAGCAGTTTTTTGATATCATGGCTGATCTTGATTTCCTTCCTAATTCTCCGACCCTTATGAATGCTGGGAAAGAACTTCAACAGCTGGCAGCGTGTTTTGTTTTGCCTGTAGGAGATTCCATGAATGCTATTTTTGAGGCACTGAAGGAAACGGCACTGATCCAGAAATCCGGTGGAGGAGTGGGGTATTCGTTTTCCGATATAAGACCGAAAAATGATGTGGTCCTTTCTACCAAAGGTGTCTCAAGCGGACCTATTTCTTTTATGACTGTTTTTAATGCGGCTACCGATACTATAAAGCAGGGTGGAACCAGAAGAGGTGCAAATATGGGAATACTGAGAGTGGATCATCCCGATATTCTGGATTTTATTACCTCAAAGGAAAATAATGAGAAATTGACCAATTTCAATATCTCGGTGGGAGTTACGGAAAAATTTATGAAAGCTGTCGAAAATGATGACGAGTATGAAATCATAAATCCCAGAACCAAAGAGGTGGTAGATAGATACAGGGCAAAGGAAGTATTCGGTAAGATCGTAGATCACGCCTGGAAGAATGGCGATCCGGGAATTATATTTCTGGATAGATTGAATAAAGATAATCCAACACCGAACCAGGGGCAGATAGAAAGTACCAATCCGTGCGGCGAACAGCCCCTGCTTCCCTACGAGGCGTGCAATCTGGGATCCATAAATCTGGCCCATATGGTAAAAGAGGAAGAGGGCATAAAAAAAGTAGATTATGACAGATTAAAGAATGTCACTTATACGGCGGTAAGATTTTTAGATGATGTTATCGATATGAGCAGATACCCTCTTGAAAAGATAAGTAAAATGGCTCATGGTAACAGAAAAATTGGTCTGGGGGTCATGGGATACGCTGACCTGCTTATAATCCTTGGTATACCATACGACAGTGAGGAGGCGCTTGAACTTGCCCAGAAGATAATGAGTTTTATTCAGGATGAATCCAAAAACGCATCACGGGAACTGGCAAAAGAAAAAGGGATCTTTCCAAACTTCAAGGGGAGCGTTTACGATAGCCCCGATGGTTACGAGATCAGAAATGCAACGACTACCACTATTGCCCCTACGGGAACCCTGAGTATTATAGCTGATTGCTCAAGCGGTGTAGAACCAATATTTGCCATATCATTTGTTAAAAATGTCATGGATAATGATAGGCTGGTCGAGATTAATGATCATTTTGAGGAACTTGCAAACAAAGAAGGATTTTATAGTAAAGAATTGATGGAAAAGATAGCCGAAAAGGGCAATTTAAAAGATATCGAGGAGGTTCCTTCAAGATACAGGAGGGTATTTATCACGGCACATGAAATATCACCGATATGGCATGTAAGGACTCAGGCCGCTTTTCAAAAATTTGTGGATAACGCAGTTTCGAAAACAGTTAATTTTTCAAATGATGCTACGGTCCAGGATGTGGAAAATGTATATATGCTGGCTTACAGGCTCGGCTGTAAAGGAATAACCATTTTCAGGGATAAAAGCAGGGGAACCCAGGTTCTTGAGGTGGAAGGAAAGAAAAAAGCAGAAGAGGGGTTAAAAGAAGTTACTGTCCGGAAAAAAGTAAAAGAAAAGAAAAAAGGTTTTCCTGAAGTCAAAGAAGAAAATGAAGTTATTGAAGAAAATAAAGAAGAAATAAAAGATGTGAAATTAAAGCCCCGATCCAGACCGGAAGTCACCCATGGCATGACCAAAAAGTATAAAATAGGAAATTGCGGGAAGCTTTACGTGACCGTGAATTCAGATGAAAATGGTATCTGTGAAGTATTTATAAATACAGGTGAAGAGGGCTGTACCGCCCTGACAGAAGCAGTGGGCAGGCTCATAAGTGTCGCTATCAGGTCAGGTATAGATATAGAATCGGTAAAGAAACAGGTGATAGGAATAAGATGTATAACCTGTATTGCCGATAATGAAACCCATGTCCTTTCCTGCCCGGATGCAATGGGTAAAGCAATAGAGTTTTATATGAACGGATCCAATAAGTTTGATTTGAGTAAAACCAGTGGTCCCAGGTCCATTATGATATGTCCGGAGGATGGCTGCGGAGGTATAATGGAACCTGAAGGAGGCTGCTATATCTGCAGAAATTGCGGTTATTCCAAATGTTCTTAATCTGCATCCTTATCTTTTAAAATTTTTTCAAGAGATGATTTATAAATTTTATAATCGCCCCCGGAGAATAAAACCATTCGTACAAGTTCGATTTCCGCATGCTTCTTTAAAAAATCGGCGATGGTTTTAAGTGCAATCACCGATGCCTCTTTTACCGGATAACCGAAAATTCCCGTACTTATCGATGGGAAAGAAATACTCTTGATATTGTTTTGGGAAGCCAGAAGCAGACTGTTCTTATAACAATTTTTTAAATCCTGGGCATCGTCTGCACTGCCGCTGTAAACGGGACCGACGGTATGAATGACATGTTTTGCCTTAAGATTATGCCCACCCGATAGTTTTGCCTCACCGGTTTCGCAGCCGCCAAGTTTTTTACTTTCTTCCCACAACTCCGGTCCCGCTGCTCTATGAATGGCACCGGATACGCCTCCGCCGGGAGAGAGTCTCCTGTTTGCAGCATTTGCTATTGCCTCTGTTTTCTGGACGGTTATATCTCCGCAAATAAGTTCAAGAATCGAGTTTCCGATATTGTATTTGGTCAGCATATAATATTTGAATTTAATAAATGATTATAAATAAGTAATTATTCCCATTTGAAGGTAACAGTAGATAAAACTGATCCTACTACCAGAAGTCCCAGAATTACAGTTAAATCCAGCCAGTGTGAACCCCAGCTATTACCTGCCCATAAACCTTTCAAAAAACGAACTACATAGGTAAGGGGCAGGTATTTACTTATACCTCCTACTTTATCACCTATGACCTCAATAGGGATAGCTGCTCCGGAAAGAAACATCATAAGAAAACCGGTGACCATTCCAACTACATTCGCTACCCGGCCAGTAGGTGACAGACTTGCAATGAGATACCCGAAAGAGAAAAAAGACAGAGTGGAAATAGTAAAACCTGCCAGTACACTAAAAATATTTCCTCCGTATTGGACGTGGTAAACGAATTTTCCCAGTAAAAAAAGCAGGGTCACACCTATAAAAGACATAATAAAATAAGTAAAAATATTGGCAAAAAGATAGATTGCCGGTGACAGCGGTGTTGAGTGAAATCTTTTTAACACACCCCTTTCCCTGTCCTCTGCTGTAGAAATAGGCACGCTCATCATACCGACAGTAACAATAATTATTCCCATATATGCCGGAAGCTGAGAATCAACAAAACCAAGACCTCCAAAAAAAGGAGTGGGCTCATTACCGTAGATGAAACCAAACAGAAGCAGCAGCGCAGGAGCCCAGAGGAGTGTAAAAAATGCCGCCATTGGCTCCCGTAAAAATAATTTCATTTGAACTACCGTTAATCTTGAAAGAGACTTCAAAAAACCTCCTTAGTTTCTTATCTGCTTTCCGGTAAGGGCAAGGAACACATCTTCAAGTGTCGACTGCTCGGTTTGAAGATCGGTAAAATCAATATTTTGATTAACCAGAAAATTAACAACATCTTTAACCATTCTTTTATCGTGTCCGTATATGGTTATGTTGCTGCCTGATTTTTCATATTTACTTATGCTTTTTATATTGTCTAGCAAATCCAATTCAGGACTTTCGGTTACACTGAATCTAAGCCTTGTTTCCGTAGCTATGTCTTTTATCAAATTTCTGGGAGTATCAAGTGCAATTATCTTCCCTTTATCCATGATTGCTACTCTATCGCATAACTTTTCTGCTTCTTCCATAAAGTGAGTAGTAAGAAATATGGTCTTTCCTTTGTTCCTTACGCTGCTTATAAGATCCCACGTTGTTCTTCTTGCCTGTGGATCGAGGCCCGTGGTCAGCTCATCAAGAAAAATTAGTTCGGGATCGTTTAACAGCGATAGTGCAATAAAAAGTCTCTGTTTTTGCCCGCCAGATAACTTGTCAAAATAAGCATTCTTTTTTTCTTCCAGACCGAGATCTCTAAGTAAGGGCCCACTTTCAATATTTTTCTTATAAAAAGATGAAAAAAGAGATACTGCCTCCCATACCTTGAGTCTTGCGGGAAGCTGTGATTCCTGAAGCTGTATGCCTATCATGTTCCTTAAAGTACGGCCGTTAGAAGCTGGATTAAGGTCCAGTACCGTAAGATCCCCTGAATTTGGTTTCCGCAGTCCCTCGATACATTCTATTGCAGTGGTCTTTCCTGCACCGTTTGGGCCGACAAGACCGAATATTTCCTGTTCATAAACTTCAAAGGAAATATCATCGACAGCTTTTATTTCCCCATAGGATTTTTTTAAATTTTTTACCAGGACTACGGCTTTTTTCATAATAGAAAGTTCTTTTGTAAATTCTTTAAAGTATAGTTATATTTTTATTACCAGTCAAGGTTATATCCGGTTCAAATACCGCTGTTTAAGCAGTATTTGGTTTATTCACCCTGTTTTAAAAAGAAATAATTTTTTAATAATTATTTAATTTTTTTTTAACAACAGGTGCTTTATTATTTGATAGAATCTGTTTTAATGATATTGGTTAAAATTTAGAAGAGAGGAAAAATCAAAGTGATAAAGAGAAAAAGTAATATATGGATATCAATGATCCTGGCGATAATAATAGTATTCATTGGAAGCATGATTTTCCCGGGCTGCAAGGAAGAAGCCGGACTTGAAGAGGAAGAAGTGGTTGAGGAAGAATCCGGAGAAAAGCAATTCGAAGGCCAGGAAATTCTTATTTCCGGTTCCACTACACTTCTTCCATTTGCCGAACCGGCAGCAGCTGCTTTCATGGATAAATATGGGGGATCTATAACAATAGCCGGAGGAGGTTCGGGAACAGGTATATCAGAATGTATAAATGAAATCAATGACATAGCAAATGCATCAAGACAGGTTAAAGATGAAGAAATGGAAGTAGCACAACCAATAGGAATAGAGCTGACCGAAGTAATTGTAGCTTATGACGGTATATCAATAATTCTAAGCGGAAATATAGAAGGCGTGGAAGATCTTTCGATAAGGCAGCTCTCCGATATCTTCCGGGGTATCATCACAAACTGGAGCGAAGTCGGAGGTCCGAATGCGGAAATAATACTGGCTTCGAGAGACTCGGCTTCGGGAACTTATGAATACTTTCTGGAAGCTGTCGTACAGATGGATAAAAGCGAGGAAGAGAACGAATTTACACCAATGGCACTGGCTCTTCAATCAAATGCTGACATCGTGAATACTGTGACCTCTACAGATAATGCTATTGGCTATATCGGTCTGGGTTATCTGCAGGAAGCTCTTGATAAAGGCGCTAAGTCAGTAAGGGTTGAAGGTATCGAGCCATCTATCGAGACTGTAAAAGACGGCACTTACCCCATATCCCGAGGCCTTTATAATTATTACCGTGAAGGCGATTTAAACGAGATGGGTATGGCTTATCTTGATTTTATTTTAAGTGATGAAGGTCAGGCAATTGCCCTCGATGTTGGATTCGTGCCATTAAACTGATAACCTTCTTATAATATAGAATATAGGGTTGTTAATTTAGGACAGGAATTAAAGAAAGTCACAATGTGATGGGGCTATAGATTGGGATAATTCTATAGCCCTGGATCTTTTAAGATTTAAAACTTAAGTTAAAAAATATCTGTTATAATATTATTTTGATGAAGAAGCCGAGATTAAAATTAAGACGCATTCAAAATTTTCTAGTCGGCAAATTTATTTTTGCAAATGGGATCATTTCCATAATCATTTTAGGATTAATTCTCACTTTTTTAGTTTATAATTCGGTAAGATTTTTTTCCTCATATCCCCTTTTTGATTTTCTTTTTGGTACCAGGTGGTCACCTACAGGAACCGAAAAATTTGGATTTGTACCGCTTCTGGTTGGATCTCTGGAAGTTGCTTTTGGAGGTATCTTGATAGCAATACCTCTGGGTGTGGGAGTGGCAATATATATCGGAGAACTTGCGCCAAGGTTCATAAGGGAGTTTTTTAAACCAATCATCGAAGTGCTGGCAACAATCCCATCGGTGGTTATAGGTTTTATCGGTTTAAAGACCATAGTTCCTCTGGTAAAAAATGTCTTTAACTTGAGTATCGGCCTTACTGCACTCTCTGGTTCCGTAATGCTGGCTTTTATGAGTCTTCCCACTATTATATCCATCTCCGAAGATGCCATAAATGCGGTTCCCACCAGGTTCAGGCATGCTTCGATAGCTCTGGGGGCAACAAAATGGGAAACAACAATAAGAACAGTATTTCCTGCAGCATCTTCGGGTATTGTTGCGGCAGTAATGCTGGGACTGGGAAGAGTGGTAGGCGAGACAATGACCGTACTGATGATAACGGGAAATTCACCCCGGATCGTATTTTCCTGGCTGCAGCCCGTGAGGACCATTACCGCTACTATTGCGGCAGAGATGGGGGAAACTGTACAGGGAGGATTGCATTATTCCGCATTGTTTGCAATAGGTTTGATATTATTCATAATGACTTTTTTGATAAATTTAGTAGCAGATAGATATGTAGCGAAAATAAGAAATTTTTAATTTTATGGATTTAAAATGAAAAGCAGGTATCTAAAACAAAACATCTGGTATTCAATATTACTTTTTTTAAGCATCATAGTCATCAGCTTTGTTTTTGGCATCATAATATACCTTTTTATAAAAGGAGGGCCCGCCCTTAGCTGGGAATTCATATCCCAGAAACCGAGTGCGGGAATGCGCGAAGGCGGAATACTGCCTGCTATTTTAGGTACCCTTTATCTAATAATCGGCACGGTCATAATCGCTTTACCCATAGGAGTGTTTTCGGCTATTTATCTAAATGAATATGCAAGGAAAAATAGACTTACAAGGATTATAAGACTCTCGATCATAAATATGTCAGGCGTCCCTTCGGTAGTATTTGGATTATTCGGACTGGGCTTTTTTGTCATGTTTTTAAAATTTGGCAAATCCATCCTTGCAGGCTCCCTTACTCTGGGATTTCTTATTCTTCCTATAATCATAACCGCGTCCGAGGAGGCATTAAAAAGTGTTCCTGATACATACAGGAATGCTTCATTTGCACTCGGAGCCAACAAATGGCAGACTGTCATAAGGATAGTCCTGCCACAGGCGCTTCCCGGCATAATCACCGGTTCGGTCATCGGTATCGGCAGGGCAGCCGGAGAGACTGCGCCTATAATCTTTACGGTAGTCGCATTTTCACAACCAAATCTTCCGAATTCGATTTTTAGCCAGGTAATGGCTCTTCCATATCACCTGTATGTCCTGGCGACACAACTTCCGAATGCGCCGGAGGACAAGCAATGGGGTACCGCTCTTGTGCTGTTAATAATGGTGCTGTTTTTTACTGTAATCGGAGCGGTCATAAGAGCAAGAGCAAGAATGAGAAGAAGAGAATAATTTCTTTACTTTTATCATTAATTAATTCTTTAATCTTCAGCAATAACTATAATGCAGTCTCCTTCGGAAAATTTTACAGTACCGGATTTTTCAGGATTTAAATAGATTCCAAAATTTTTTTCCTCATTTTTTTCATCTAAAACAATCTTATAACCTATAGCAACTTCATTTTTCCGGCTGGCAGCTTCAATTATAGTATAAAAGTTAACTTCTTCATTTAATTTTATATAATATTTTGCATTTTTTATATATATTTCAGCTCCGGTTTCATTCATAAAATCTTCAAAAACGTAATTAACCAGCTTATTTTCCGATAACTGTACAAGGAAAAGGCTTATTAACTTTTCACTTATAATGAAATCATTTACCCTGGCAATTTTTGCAAGTCTCATATTGCGAATATCAACAATCTCTGTAGTAAGAGAAAAACTCAAATTATTTTTTTCAGCAATATTTCTTAAATGAATAAGAATCATTATTGAATCAGCATCTGCTTCCTGTATATTTTTAGTATTATCGGTAAGCACTAAAACATGACTATAGTTCTTTAATACAAGTTCCTGTAAAACATCGTGATCTTTAATATCGGCCCGCAAGTATTTTAGATTACTATTATTGGTTAGACTTTTTAATTCCTTTTCCAACGTGCCGTTTAATTTATGATAATCAGTAACTACGGTCAAAATCGAACCTTTAGATAGATACTTATCTAATTCTTCTATAATTTTAAAAATTTTATCATTCCATCCTAATATTAAAATATTTTCTCTCTTTAATCTGGTACGAGTTTTAGAAATATTAATAGCGGCATCCTTAATGTCATAATCTTCGGTAAAATTTGAAATTTTAATTGATTCTTTACTTTCGCTGATAAAAATCGCTTCATCCTCTTTGGAAATAATTGTATCCATCGGGGAATTTATTTTAACAACTCCATCTTTATACAGACCTATTAAAGAAGATTTCTTAGACATAAATAATGCATCTTTAAAAGTCTTCCCGATTAATTCTTTACATTTAAGAAAATAAATTTCATCTCCCTCAAAATTTAATAATTCAGTATAAATCGTTGATAAACCGGGTTGTAAACTTGTCTGAGCAATGATTCTGGAAACAAAATCTTCTGCCTGAATGAAATCACAATGACTTTTACCGATAATTTTAGCAACTTTAATATTTTTATATTCGTCAAGAGCAGCTACTATGTGGTAAGGTTGCCCACTCTCTTTTTTGCTATTGATTATCGCAAGTACTGATTTTATAACGTTTGAATCGGACCCATCGAGTATAATTATAGAACTTGCTGTATTTATGCTCACTATTTTAAGGTCATCAATATCTATCGGATTTCCCTGTCTGCAAATAATTCTAATATTTCTGCTGTATGAAATTCTCTCTTTGATGAGATCCTCCATCTCTGTTTTATCTTTGTTGCTTAGAATCGCAACACAGCGTTTTCTGGTATGGTTGCTTGCTTCTATTAATTCTGAAATCACAGTAAAAATCATCTCTGACCAGCCCAATACTACAGTATGATTTTTTTCAATAATAACCGAGCGGCCTTTTCTTAGTGACCTGATTTTGTTTTCCAGTGTAGTTGTTAACAGACCAATTAAAACACTGATAAAAAATATACTTACAATTCCTATAACCACCATTGAAATTGTATATACGACACTTGTGCTGCTTTCATTCATCGACTCTGCATTTATGGTTCTCATAATACTGATCCCGATTAATTGAATTATGTTTCTACTCGGGAAAATATTTAAGATCCAGAACAAAAAAGCCATTATTATTATAAAGATTATTGAAGCAACTGCGAGAGGACCTATTAATGAAGGTGCCCCTCTGGACATCATACTATCAAACCTATATCTTAACCTTTTTTTAAAATTAAATTTTTTCATAATGATTCACCCATTCACCGCCCTGACTGCATTTTGGCTACTAAAATTAATTATAACATATTGAAATTTTATCCACTGATATTAACTCTTCTTCTTTTATAGATGATCTCATTTATAAAGTTAATGATCAGAACTGGTACAACTGAACCTGTTATGATAAATAGCCATTGATATAGGTTCAGGCTGGCTGTCTTGAACACGCTCTGGAGCCAGGGAACATAAATTATTGCAACCTGCATAAGTATCGATGCGATTATTGCAAGATTTAAATATTTGTTCTCCAATATATGTTTTCTGAATATACCCTTATTTTTAAACCGGAAATTTAATGTATGGAGCAGCTGGGTTATAACCAGAGTGGTAAAAACAGAAGTCTGGAAAACTTCACGGTCATGAAGCAGATGGTGAGTATTGAAAAGTAAAGGGCCGGTAAAATATATAAAAAGTGCTCCCATGGTCAAGACCATTCCCTGCCAGAGGATCATTATAAGTCCGCTTCTACTCAGGATATGTTCCTTTTTTTTGGTGGCTTTTCTATCCATAATATTTTTTTCGGGAGGATCTATTCCCAGCGCCATCGCCGGAAGTCCATCGGTTATCAGATTCATCCACAGTATCTGGACCGGCAGCAGAGGTATATAAAGGAGCCCTCTTTCTCCCGTAATAAAATATAGAATGTAATCACCCACAACTATTGCAATAAACATAAGAAGAACTTCCGATATGTTGCATGACAGCAGAAATAATATGAATTTTTTAAGATTATCGTATATTATCCTGCCTTCTTTTATGGCCTTTACTATAGTCGCGAAATTATCATCGGTTAAAATCATATCACTTGATTCTTTACTGACATCGGTTCCAACGATACCCATCGCTACACCAATATCTGCTTTTTTAAGCGACGGAGCATCATTGATCCCATCACCTGTCATTGCTACGATATGTTGATTTTTCTTCAGGGCTTCTACAATATCTACCTTATTGGAAGGGGAAACCCTGGCAAAGATCCTTATATCTTCTATCTGTTTTTCAAGTTTCTCTGCGGTCATCGAATCAAGCTCCATGCCATCGATAATCTTATCTGATGGGCCAAGTATTCCCAGTTCTTCCCCAATCGCTTTTGCGGTTATTTTATGGTCCCCAGTCACTATTAT
>Ga0315551_10001849_pt1 | contig 15904 bp, 17 predicted proteins | sample SalMarSW160290MG_FD_203678 | JGI IMG/M metagenome (GOLD analysis project Ga0315551, IMG submission 203678) | Salt marsh sediment microbial communities from the Plum Island Ecosystem LTER, Massachusetts, United States - Salt Marsh Sediment SW1602-90 ... | reverse complement strand
GGACTTTTACAGTACCAAGCTTCTTGAGGAAATAGCCAGAACAGGTTCGGTTCAGAAAATCGCTGGTGTGCCAGAAGACGTTAAACGGTTGTTCGTCACCGCATTAGATATTGATCCTGTGTGGCATGTTAAGATGCAAGCGGCTTTCCAGAAAAACACGGATAACGCCGTTTCAAAAACGGTGAATTTGCCGTTTGAGACGAAGGTTGAGGATGTGCGAAAGATTTACGATTTGGCTTGGCAACTTAAGTGCAAAGGCGTAACGGTTTTCAGGTACGGAAGCAAGCCCGAACAGGTTCTGTATATTGGCGAGGTCAAGGCTAAAGAGGGAAAGTTCGTTTCGGCGCAGTCTGAGTATGCGGGTGGTTGTCCAACCATGAATTGTCCGTTTCCAGGGTGAAGAAGAATGGGATACATATACTTGTATTATGGAACAGGTGGGGGCAAAACCGCTAACGCGTTGGGTTTAGCCTTGCGCTCAGTTGGTCACGGCAAAAACGTTGTGATAATTCAGTTTTTCAAGTGGAGAAAAGACATCGGAGAATACCTTGTCAAGGATAGGCTTGCGCCCAATTACGAGATTTACCAGTTCGGAAGAGAAGCGTGGCTGGGGACAGAAGATAAGACAGAGGAGTTTGCTGGAGAAAAATTTGAAGTGGAAGGTGTAAAAGAAAATGACAAAGACCTCGCGAGAAAAGCTTTGAGCTTTGCATTGCAGATTATGCAAGAGAAGAAGCCGCACTTGCTTGTTCTGGACGAAGTTGCCTTAGCCGTGCATTGGAAACTTTTGGACGTTAAAAAGGTTCTTGAGCTGCTCGATAAAGTGCCCGAAGAAACCACGGTGGTCATTACAGGGCGATACGCGCCGCAAGAACTGGTTGACAGGGCAGACTTCGTGAACATAATTCAGGATGTTAAAATGCCGAAGCACTTCAAGATAACCGAAGGAATCCAATACTGAGCCAAGCGCAACCTCTAGTGCTCGGAAAAGACTATACCCCCTTATATAAAGCAGCGAACATGAATTTAGAAATAAAAAAGAGAGGTTAGGTTTTGATTTTTGCGGCTATCTGCTGCCCAAGTTCAAAGCATTTCTTAAGGTCTTCTTGCTCTGGAACGTACTTAACTTCTACGCTGGACTCATGAACTTGGAAGCCTGCTTTCTGCGCCATCTCAGTCATGCCTCTCACTGCGCCGCCGCCCCAACCGTAAGAGCCGAAGAAACCCCACAGCTTGCCCTTAGGCTTCAAACCCACAGCGTAAGTCAGGAAAGAGCCCAGCGTGGGAAACATGCCGTTGTTAAGTGTTGGCGAACCCACGATTACGGCTTTGGCGTCTAGGATTTCGGTCATCACCTCTGACAGGTCTGAAGCCCGCAGCTTCAACACCTTAACGTCAACGCCTTCGCTTGTGGCGCCTTCGGCTACTGCGCGTGCCATCTTGTCGGTGCTGCCCCACATGGTATCATAAACGATGACCACTTTGTTCTTGGAGACACCTGCGCTCCAGTCCAAGTAAGCCTTGATTATCTTAGATGGATTTGAACGCCAGATTATGCCGTGGCTCGGCGCAATCATCGCGATCGGGATGCCCATCTGCACTACTTCTTGAATCTTGCGCGTTATTAGCGGCGCGAAAGGCATCAGAATGTTAGCGTAGTACGTTTTGGCTTCTTCCATCAGAACATGCTCGTCAACCTCATCGTCAAACCGCTGAGAAGTGGCGAGGTGCTGCCCGAAAGCGTCGTTGGGCATGAGGATTTTGTCTTCAACCACATAAGTGAACATACTGTCAGGCCAATGCAGCATAGGCGCTTCAACGAACCGCAGCGTCCGTTTTCCGAGCTTCAACTCGTCGCCTGTCTTGACCGTTTCAATGCGAAAGTCTGCGCCGTAATGCTCGATTATGGCGTCTTTCCCACGTTGAGAAGCAATTATCTTAGCGTTTTTCGCGTACTTAGCTATCACGGGCAGACTGCTGGAGTGGTCCATTTCCACGTGGTTGACTATTATGTAGTCTATTTTCGCGGGGTCTACGATCTCGCAGATGTTGCGGAGAAGCTCGTTGGAAAACGTGTGTTTCACGGTGTCTACAAGCACGGTCTTCTCGTCTTGAATCAGGTAAGCGTTGTAGCTTGTTCCTCTGCGTGTGACGTAGCCGTGGAAGTCTCTTAAGTTCCAGTCGACCACGCCAACCCAGTTTATGCCTTCTGCCAAAGTTACTTTGTTCATTTTCCTTCACTTTTTTCTGTTTTTACGTTATAGTTTATTTTTACACTGGCTTTTTCTAAGAGTATGCCAACAGGGCAGTTTTTCACTGTCAACTCGTGAAGCCTTTGAATTCTGTCCACGGGCGCATCAGCCTTAATTTCGATGTCAAAGTTTTCTTTGGTTATGGTGCCTGCTTCGTCGGTTTCTACGGCTTCCACTTTAACCGTTAACCCTTTCAGTTGAATACGCATTCTTTTGGCGGTGTATACGCAGATGGTTGCGTAGCAGCCTGCGTGGCTCATTACGCAGAGTTGAAGCGCCGTAGGTCCAAGTCCTGTTCCCAGTTCTGGAGGCAAATCAACTACCACACGGTGAGACGCTCCGTCGTAAAGGGCGATTTGGAAACCTTTAATCAACTGTGCTTTTGCGTTAATCTTTTCCGAGTTTTCATCTTCACCAGTTTTTGGTTTAGATTTGTTTTCCATGTTTTGTCAACTCGTTATTTTTCGTTAAAACCAGCAAAAAATTCCATACTCACAACCTCTTATATGGGTTTCGTTCAGAGCACTGCGGGAATGGGCAAAATATGGAAAAGCACTCACAAAGATAATATGTGAGGAAAACGCAGTGTTGATGAAGCCAAGATTCGTCTTGCCTTGAAAATTAACGTTAGGCGTTTTGGAGGTTAGAAGGAATGAGTTTGATACCTGACGACAAGAAAGAACTGCTCAAAAACGATTTCAAAGAGAAACTGGAGAATCCTGTGAAAATCGTGATGTTCACTCAAGAAATCGAGTGCAGATTCTGCTCTGACACAAGGCAGCTTGTCCAAGAACTGGCAGCTTTGAACGACAAAATCACGGTTGAAGTTTACGATTTCGTAGCTGACGCCCAGAAAGCCAAGGAATACGGAATTGACAAGATTCCTGCACTGGTGATTATCGGCAAAAAAGATTACGGCGTAAGAATTTACGGGATACCTTACGGGTACGAGCTACAAACCTTGATAGAAGCCGTCATCAACGTCTCAAAAGGCAAAACAGACCTCACGGACAAGACGAAGGCGATTCTTGCCGAGGTCAAGGCGCCCGTGCACATTCAGGTCTTCGTCAGTTTAACTTGCCCTCACTGTCCCGTGGCTGCGGCGGTTGCCCACAAGTTGGCTGTTGAGAGCGACTTGGTGCGCGCGGATGTCATAGACGGCAGCGAATTTCCGCACTTGGCTCAGAAGTACGCTGTTGTTGGCGTCCCAAAAGTAATTATTAACGAGAAAATCGAGTTTATGGGAGCTTTCAACGAGGACTTGTTTGCGGAGCATGTGCTGCTAGGCGCGTTTTAGGAGCCGTTAAACATGAGCCAAAAAAGCGACAAAGATGGCATCTCGCTAGTCTTCGTCTACAGCAAAGACTTCATGGAACGCGTGATACGCAACCTCATAAACGACCCGTGCTTCTGCCAGTCCTGCGGTCTTTACTGCGACTCCTGCAAGTACAACGTTTACAGTTTCGTGCGCAACGTTCGCGCAGCCATCCAGCTGCCTGACGCATCCGAGTTGCCCGCGTTCATCGATAACCCCGAAGAGTACATGCCGAAAAAGCTGCCGAAAGCCGACATTTGCTTGGCGTCTGGACTGCACAAAGACCTGCTGCTAGAGTTGCCTCAGCAAATAAAGAAAGCTGGAATCAAAGCGTTAATCGCGCCTATAGAGGATTGGCAAGAGGTTCCCACGGGCATAAGAAAGCAAGTAGCGGAGAAATGCAAGGAACTTGGGCTTGAGTGCGCATTCCCGAAGCCTTTCTGCACGCTTGAACCTGAAAAGGACAAGCCTACCATCGCAAGGTTTATTGAAGAGACGAAAGTTGGGCGTCCGCTGCTGGAGATTTCAACCATGAAAATCGGCAAAGACGAGGTAATCGAGTACGCGGCTGTCATTCGCAGCGCGCCGTGCGGCTCTACATGGTACGTAGCGCGGAAACTTGCTGGCGTTTCCACCAAAAAGGAGCTTTTGTACGACGCGATTGCTAAGGCGCATCACAGTTACCCGTGCACCGCAACAATGAGCATAGACCCAGAAACGAAAGAGCCCATACTTCACATCGGCGGCTTTACTATACGCGAAGAAGTTGAAAAAGCCTTAGAAAAGGATAGAACCAGAAAATTAAAGGAGAAAAATGCTGCTTAAGTGTTGAGCCAAGGCGCTTAGCATTTGCTGCAACAGCAGCCGTGACCTGAATGCCCAGGCGAGCCGCCAACGTACTTTTCCGGGTCCGCCTCGAACATTTTCTTGCATCCTGGTGCGCAGAAGTAATACGTTTTTCCCTTATACGCCGTCTTGTACTTTGCTGTTTTTTCGTCTACGTCCATTCCACAGACGAGGTCTTTCGCCATCATTTCACCTCTTTTTTGATAGTCTGGTCGTATGCTTACGCGTCTCAGAAAGTTTGCGTTTGTAACCACAGTTACCGAACTAATAGCCATAGCAGCCTCGGCGATCACTGGATGGGCGAGACCCAGCATAGCGAGTGGGATCATGACCATGTTGTAGAAGAAAGCCCAGAACAAGTTTTGCTTTATCTTGCGAAAAGTTGCTCGAGACAACTTCACGGCTTTAACGACATCGGACAGGTTGCCACTCACGAGTACAACGTCTCCAGCTTCGATAGCTATGTCAGTTCCAGTGCCTATCGCGATGCCCACGTTCGCTTGCGTCAGCGCAGGCGCATCGTTTATCCCATCGCCGACCATAGCGACGAGCCCAACTTCTTCTTGAAGCCTTCGGATCTCAGCTACTTTTTTGTCTGGAAGCACTTCAGCCAAGACTTTGGATATGCCGACTTTCCGTGCGATGGCTTCTGCGGTTCGTTTGTTATCGCCTGTGAGCATTGTAGTCTGGAGCCCCAGCTTTTCCAGTTCCGCAACAGCCTGTACGGAGTCTTCTTTGAGAGTGTCGGCTTCTGCAACTATGCCTACGCACTTGCCGTTTTCGGCGATGAGCATGGCGGTTTTCGCTTCGTCCTCCAGCCTTTTAAGCGCTGGCTCCAAGCCTTCGTAGTCGATTTTTGCTTCTTCCATGAGTTTCCTGTTGCCGACTAGCACGGTGCTTTGTTCTTCGATCTCGGCTTTTATTCCTCTGCCCGTTACCGCCTCGAACCGCTTTAGCTTATACAGTTCAAGCCCTTCCTCTTCCGCTTTCCTTATGATGGCTTCGGCGAGTGGATGTTCGGAGCCTTTCTCGACGCTGGCAGCTAACCTCAAAACCTCCTTTTCGCTGAAACCTTCCGCTGGGACCGTGTCCGTCACTTCCGGTTGCCCCTTGGTGATTGTGCCCGTTTTGTCGAAAACCATTACCTTGACGTCTTTGAGCGTTTGGATTGCTTCGCCGCGTCTGATCAAAACGCCGTTCTCAGCGCCCATGCCGCTTCCAACCATCAGCACAGTAGGCGTTGCCAATCCAAGAGCGCAGGGACATGCGATAACAAGTGTTGCCACCGTCGCGAAGATAGCCAGTGAGACTACGCCCAGTGTTGGGTCAACCCATGGCAGGAATTGGCTTGCCCAGACGCCGACGCTGCCTATGGCATGCGGAAACGCCAGCCAAAGAACAAGCGTTAACAACGCCAAGCTCAAAACGGTTGGGACGAAGTAGCTGGTTACACGGTCTGCGAATTCTTGGATGGGCACTTTCGAGCCCTGGGCTTCCTCCACCATTTTTATGACCTGCGAAAGAAAAGTGTCTTCTCCGACCTTTGTTGCCTTGATTTTGAGGAGGCCGCGCTGGTTGATTGTGGCGCCGATAACTTCGTCTCCGCGCTTTTTCACCACGGGCATGGATTCGCCTGTAGCCATTGACTCGTCAACGCCGCTTTCGCCTTCTACTACCACGCCATCGGTGGGGATTTTTTCGCCGGGGCGCACTATCATCAGGTTGCCCTCTTCTACTTCGTCGATGGGAACCTCGACTTCTTTGCCGTCTCTGAGTATCCGCGCGGTTTTTGCCTCAAGCTCCAGAAGGCGCCTTATGGCTTGTGACGCGCGTCCCTTGGCTTTGGCTTCGATGTATCTTCCTGTGAGGTGGAAAGACATTATCATTGCGCCTACTCCAGCGTAGTTAGCTAAAGGAGCAAAGAAAGAGGGTGGTCCAGTTAGGAAAGACGCCAGCGTGCCCAGCATGATTAGCACATCCATGTTTGCGTTGCGGTGCCAGATGGCTTTGGCGGCTGACCTGTACGTTGCCCATCCTGGATAGAACAGAACAGGTGCCGCGAGCGCTATCATGCCCACGTTGAAAACTGCTGGGTTAGGCCAAGCCACGCCGAAGAACATGTCTGGGATCATCCAACTCACGATGGGTATGGTGAGGGCCCATGCGAGGAGGGCTTTTTTCTTGGCGGCTGCTAAGGTCCGCTGCTCTTTAATTGCTTCTTCCTCGAACCTTGCTTTTTTGTCTTCTCTTCCGAGAACTTCGTAACCTGTATCCTCGATGGCTTTTTTGATTTTTGCGTAGCTTGTTTTTGTTGGGTAGAAGCTTACGGTTGCCTTTTCGGTCGCCAAGTTAACGTTGGCGTCTTTAACGCCGTCTGTTTTCTTTAGTGTTTTGGCGATGATTTGGGCGCAGGAGGCACAGGTCATTCCTCCGATTCGCAGCGTAATCGTCTCAAGTTCTTCAGCCACGTCGTAACCCGTGTTTCTGATGATCTCTTTCAGCTTCTCCTCATCAGTGTACGCATCATCGTACTCAACATAAGCGGTTTCTGTTGCGAAATTCACCCGTGCTTTTTTCACGCCTTCCGCTTTCAACAGCGCTTTTTGGATTGTTTGTGCGCAGGCGGCGCAGTGCATTCCGCTTATTTTGATCTGAGTGTTCCGTTGAGTCATCTAATCTTCCCTTGGTGCGGCTTGTATGCCGCTTTCAGGTTTATTGGCATAACAAGTTCTTTGCGTCTAGTCTGTGTTGGGTGTCGGATATAAATGTAGAAAGGTAAACGGGAATATCTTTCCTAAAAAATCGCAGAGCAGACAGATAAGCCTATTCTAACCGTTTGATGATGTGGCAACCAAACTGCGTCTTCACAACGCCTGAAACTTCGCCCTTCTGAAGCGCAAAAGCAGCCGTCTCAAACTCCTTAACCATCTTACCCCGCGTGAACGTGCCAAGGTCGCCGCCGCGCTTCCCAGAGGGACAACGAGAAACCGATTTCGCGATATTTCCGAATTTCTCGCCTTTCTTCAACCGCTCCAACACTGCTTTGGCTTCGCTCTCGGACTTAACAAGAATGTGGGCGCAGTGTACTTTGTCTGGCATAGCCTATGCTAAACACGTTTTCAGTTAATAACTCTTACCAGCCACTAATTCTGTTAAGTTACCCACGTTCTCTCTGTTCTGCATAGATTTTTTTGGCTGCCTCCATCCACCAATCTGGTTTTTCTCCTGTTTCTGGTATGTCCTTACCACCATAGATTTTTTTGCGCCATAATGTCTTGTCTAATGTCTCCCTTGCTGTTTCACTTCCATTTTCAATGCCTCCAAAAAGAAACCTCAGTCTTCCAATTCTAGTTTCCATTATTTCAAGTTGCTTAGGATTTAACATCGAACCGCAGAATGGGCATTTGTGTTCATCCTTAATTTTTCCAGATTCAACTGAGTCACGAATAAGCTCTAGAAAAAATCTCGTGTTTGTACTCATACAGCCTCACATCAATTAGTAGTAACTTTATGGTTCAATTACCTTTTAGAATTTGTGAAAACGGATTAAGTAAAAAATAAAAGTGAAATAGGTCGGATTAGAAAGCGAGAGTATTTGGTGTTAGTTCTATTCCAAAGCCACCGCCAAACTTTTTGTTACCAATTAATTTGTTGGTATTTATGTCAAGATACTGACTTGTCGCTTCAATTGGGTATGGATAGCCTTTGATGTGAAACACACCATTTATTTCAACAATGTAGTTAATGACTTCTTTCTCTCTGACTTTTTCTTTCCTTGACCCGTGATTAATTAGTTCGAAGACTACTTTGTTAGTTTTCTTATTTTTTAACAACATTCGTCTAACGTCAGAACCGCTTCTTTCGGTACTTGTTTCGTAGTCTTCGTTTACACCAACAAAAGATGTGGAACGGTAAGCTTTACCCAAAAGTAGGTCTTGAGCATCACGAATTTCTACAGTGACCATTGGTTGAAGGTCGTCTCTTAGCTCAATCCTAAATAGTTCTTTCTTAATGCTTTTTTCCGCATCAACAAAGGTTACGATACCGTTCGTATTGATAAACCAATTGCTACCAAATATTACTGTTAACATTTTCTCCCTTCAATGCTGTATTATTTTATTATATTAATATAATTTAGCCTGAGAAAGAGAAAGCCAAGTCTGGAAAGCGAGTAACTTAACAGAATCCTAGTCGCTAGGCGAAGCGGGAAGTTAGTTTCCTTGCTTGCCTTGCCAGCCAAGGGATGAATGCGCCAGCTTCAAGTGGTTTGGAACACCAAAATAATGCGCCAGCGAGTTCTAAGCGTTTAACCAGCATATTTGCAGCCTAATAGCCAATCTATGCAGAAAACCTATAGAAGGGGGTCTACTCGTATTGCCAGTTTTTCACTCCAAAAACATGTCAAAAAAACGCAGAGGGATAGAGGTTTAGTTTTTCATAGGCTACCTACCAATGCATGATGCAAAAAGCAAAAGAGAACAAACGCTCAAACCAGCCAAGCCTTGCAATATTCTTTTAAACCGCTAACCCTTTAGGCTGTCTTATGCACGAATGGGCTTTAGCCGAAGCAGTAATCACAGCCGCACAGCAAATCGCTGCAAAAGAAAAACTGAAAGAAATAAAAGAAGTAACAATCAAAGTTGGCGAACTGCAGCAAGTAGAACAGGACATACTACGTTTCGCGCTTTCGCAACTCAAACCAGCCAGCTTCAAAAATGCAAAGTTCCACATAACCAAAGCAAAGACAACCTTGAAGTGCCGAGTCTGCGAGCACACGTGGCTTTTCAGAAAAAACAAACTGGACGAGGACACTGCAGAGGCTATACACTTCGTTCCCGAGGTAGCGCATGCGTACATTAAGTGTCCAAAATGCGGCAGCCCAGACTTCGAAATCATTGAAGGACGTGGAGTCTGGCTTGAAAACATAAAAGGAGTGCGATAAGCACAATGGACCCGCGAACAACCGTAATAAACGAGCGATTAAGCCGAATAGGCAGAATTATCGCTGTTTCAAGTGGAAAAGGCGGAGTAGGCAAAAGCCTCGTGGCAACTACGCTAGCGTTGACGCTGGCTCGCAAAGGCTGCAAAGTCGGCCTCTTCGACTTGGACTTCACAAGCCCCTCAACCCATCTGATTATGGGCGTCAAAGATGCCCAGCCGAAAGAGGAAAAGGGCATAGTCCCGCCCGTCGTTAAAGGCTTAGCGTACATGACGCTTGTCTACTATTCTGGCGATCAAGCCACGCCGCTGCGAGGTGAGGATGTTTCAAACGCTTTGATCGAGTTGCTTTCAGTCACGCAGTGGGGCGAACTGGATGTTCTCGTCATAGACATGCCACCAGGCATAAGTGACGCAGTGCTTGACCTAGTAAGGCTGGTGAAGCGCATAGAGTTCTTGATAGTAACGACGCCTTCGCTTTTGGCTTTTGAAACCGTGAAGAAACAAGTAAGCTTACTGAAGGATTTGAAAGTTCCAATAATTGGCGTTGTGGAAAACATGAAAATGAACAGGACAAAAAACATCGAGCAGGAGACGGAAAAACTCGGCTTGAAATTTCTTGCAGAAATTCCTTATGATCTTAAAGTGGAAGAGGCTATTGGAGATGAGAAAAAACTTCTCGATACGACGCTGGCGCAAAGGATAAAAGAGGTAGCCGCAAGCAGCATTACACAGTGAAGGAAAGCTTTGCATCGCGACTAGAGAATGGATGCGCGCGATTTATTTTGCTGTTTTTTCCGTTTGGGCACATTTTGTGTTTTGGGCATGGTGTACGCGGTTTGGATTCTCTGACCTCTTATGAGGCTTTCTGTGTTGTGGGCTTTGCCGAGTTCTCTCATGTACCAGCTTCTGTCACGGTAGTAATGCACTCCTGTCCCTATTCCGCCAACAATGAGGAAAAGACCTACTGTTAAGAAGGCTATTTCCAGAACCAGCAGCTGGGTGGAACCCACGAGGTACGGAATAAACAAGAACCAGCTGGGTTCTCTGCCCATGCCCAGCGATGAGAGAATACCGCCAACAAAGAACACTAAACCAGCCAGAAACATCATGTAAGCTATTATCTCGTTGTGCCGCGATTCTTCGGCTTTTTCATGCAAATAATCTTGAATCGACATCTGACTTCGAATAATGCAATTAATGAAACCTATAAGTAAGTTTTATTACGCTGAAATAAAAATTGAAACAAAAGATTACAAGTAACCAAAAGGAGAACGAAAAGTGGCACACGCCAAAGCGGTATTAACGGACTACATTGGCACGCTGGTAAACGCCCGCTACTACAGCATGGACGCTTCACGGAAAAAGCTGCATGAGGCATTAACGGAAGCAGGCTTCGAAACAGGCATGGCTGAGTTTCTGGAAGCCTACACAGAAGCCCATGAGAAATACCGCGTGGTGCGCTACGAGCAGCTAAGAGAAGTGACGAACGCCGTATGGGTGTGCGAGGCGCTGAACAATCTTGGATGCAGCGTGAGCGTGGATGATTCTCGAATTAAAACTGCCTTGAACGTTTTCTTCCAAGACTACGTGGATTCCCTTGAGTTCAGACCTTTCACTAAGAAATTAATCAAAAGGATAAAGGAAAACTGCAAGCTCGGTTTAGTCTCCAACTTCACTTATGCTCCAGTGATTTATGCAAGCCTCAGAAAATTGGGCATTAACCAGTTTTTCGACGCCGTTTTGGTTTCGGATGAAAATGGATGGCGAAAACCTCACAAACTAATTTTCCTAGAGACTTTACAGAAGTTACATGTTACTGCCGAGGAAGCGGTTTTCATAGGAGACAGCCCCTTGGAAGATATTAAGGGCGCCAAAGAAATAGGAATGAAAACAGTTTTTGTCCAGTCCCAATTTTATTCGTTGAAAGACCTCCAAGATAGCCGCGAAAAGCCGGACTTCGTTGCTGAAGACCTGCACCAAATTTACAGGAACTTCTCGGCAATCATAAATGGCGATTGAGACAAAAATAGAGGAGATTCGCCGAAGCGACTATTCGTTAAGAGCTTTGGCGAAAAGGCTCTCAGCTATTCTTAGCTCTTGCACGGTGTTGATGTTCACGGCGACTTCTTTCCGGTCCAGCAGGCAAATTTCTTCATCCAATTCTTTTTCGTCAATCCTCCGCCCATCAATTACGTTAATTCCTGCAGGAACCACATGTATGGTTCCCACTTTAAACGCGTACTCTCCGCCTAACCCGAGTTTCTCCTTAGTTTCCATCGGAACCACAACGCTCAAGGCAGGCTTACCGCACCGCTCATAACAATCCACAATAGCATCGACAACTTCGCCAGTGATTAACGGAAGATCAGCCCCAATAGCCAAGACAGAGTGCAGGTTGAGGCTTTTAACGGCGTACCGCATGTCAGAGACATACTCTTTTCCCGGAGTTTTGATAACTGAAACTGGAAACTGAAGCATCAACTTGGCGGTTTTGGGCGTGTAAGCGCTAACCGCAACCACGATAGAGTTGACTTTTTTGGCGTTTTTCAGTGCCGCGAGAACGTGCTCGATAACGGGTTTGCCGCCTACTCGGAGCAGAGGCTTCTCTTCCGATAGCGACATGCGAGTGCCTTTTCCGCCAGCCATGACAAGCGCGGTTACGCTCATCTTATCATCGCCAACAACGTGATTAGTGAAACCATACGCGTGAGCTCGTTTGTTGCGCCCAACACGTCGCCTGTTACGCCCTTGAAGTGCTTGTGAGAGATTCCCACCATGATGAGGCTCGTCAAGATAGCCACCAACAAGGCTACGGCGCCTACTAACCAAAGCAAAGGCAGGGTTATTCCGAAAGAGATAACTAAGGCAGCGATCAAACGGGCATTGCCTTTCTTGCCGTGCATAGCTTCTAAGAAAGGAGAAGCCATTCCCTGGTGAGCGGCTTGGCCAGCCCAAGCGCCGATAACCATGGAAAGTTTTGCTGAAACCTCAGCCACCACAACGCCTTGGATGATGATGCCCGTGTTTAATTCAGCAATAGAGAGGGCGGTAATCAAGAAAGTTATTATTCCCAATGATAAGCCGCCTGCGCCAGTCAATTGGTCGTGCATGACTTCGATTTTTCTTTCCGCTGAACCATGAGCCATGACGCCGTCGCCGAAATCCAATAAGCCATCAGTGTGATGCACCCCCGTGATTAGCAATAACAAACCCAGCACTAATGCTCCGACGACTAAACTGGGAAGAAACTGAGAAGTCACCCAACCGAATAGCCCAGCCAACAATCCAATAAAAGCGCCTACTAATGGAAAAAGGAACATGGCCTTCGCAGCGTCAGTAAAGCAATCCTTGTCCATGGTTGGTGGGAGGATCGTGAGAAACGAAAAGAGACTCTTGACTTCTTTAAACATCCCGCCTCATCACTTCGTTCCCATTAACAAAGCATAGTTTCTCTCAATTTGCTTAAGCAACATGTCCTTAGTTACAGCACCGCCTAATTTAACCATCGCCGCTATGGCAGCGCCTCCAGCTCCGACGCCTTCCTTCACAATGCCTTTCTCGTAAGCTTTTAGACCCTCAAATCGAGACTGCGCAAAGTCTATGTCAGCCGCCAGAATCGGTACATCAGAGATCTGAGCAACTATGCCCTTAAGATCGGATGAACGGTCGCTTATGACCCATCTTGTGGTGCCAATAGCCACGTTGCACAGAACATCCGGGTTCAACGCGTTGACAACGGCTAATACGGCGCTCATCTGAGTCCCTCCAGCCATCAACACAGGAACCTGTGTAGCAGCGCCGATAACTAATCCTGCAAAAGCGGGCATCATAGGGTCGCCCAAGCAGGAGATGGCTTTAACAGGGTTTTTCGCCAAACTGCCGAAACTCGCGCCTGAAGCTGCTAACCCTGCGCGGACAGTTTCAGTCTTTAAGCCGTGCGGATTTTCTGGCATGCTACTGCTGACTTTTCCTTCAGCGTTTACGCCCATAGCCGAAAGAACGCCCAGTGCGGTTGTTGTGCCGCCAGGTATGCTTTCGCCGACTACAAGGTAATCTGCCGTTTTAGCCAAGTTTTCTCCGGCGACAGTGGCTCTTTGAATAACTTCTTCAACGTTGTCCACCGAGTTTCCAGTTCTTATGTCCTTTCCGGAGTTTCCGCCCAAATCCAAAAACGGAATCTGGGGTTTCACCTTCAATCCGCCACTGGCAACCAGCACAGGTATATCTGCAAGCCTCAAAGCTGACATGCTTATCAACGCTGGCGTAGGAATGCCGTCAGGAGTCACAGGCACGCCAGCGATACATTTACACTTGCCCAAGAGAAGGAGTTCAGCGTCAGCAGGAGGCGTGTAATCAGTGAACTCGGGATGTTTTCCAGCCGCAGAGATTCCTGGAATCTTGGCGGTTTCTGTCGTAGCTATGGTGCAGACAAAAAGCGGTTTCTTCCCATCGATCTCTTTGATGAACGCTTCTGCTTTGAATTCGTTATGGGCTAACAGCACATCGAAGATTTTCTTCATTTCCTTAGCTACCGTCCTTTGGGCTTAACCTCGAAGCGTTTGACTTCCAAACGGCCATAGCCGTTCAGCACCGTCTTTGCGCTTTCAAGAATCTCGATGCGGCTCTTAAATAATGGTCCATCTGTTACGAACGTGTGGAATTCGCCTCTTTCGCCGCAAGGATCTACCGTGCCAAGTTTGAGGAGATCGTTAAAGAACTCTTTGTTCACTTGCCTTCCAAGCCATTCCATTCCCAGCACGTCGGTTTTTACTCTGACCACTGTCGCTTTGAAACCTTCGTTTATGAATTCAGTGAGAATCTGCTGTGTGTCACGATGCCACAGAGGCTTTACCGGTTTCAAGCCCACTTCTTTGCAGATGCGGTCTAGCCAACCTGCCTCATGTAAGGCAACGTCGTAGACGTCTCCCGTCACAACGCCTTCCACGCCCTTAGCTTTCATTTGCAATAATGCCTTCTTGAAATTCTGCTCGTAAGTCTCGGGAGTAGTTGTCCACTTTACTATCGGAATTCCGATGGACTGTGCTTGGGCGTCCAGCAGTTTAGAACTGATCATGTGGAAATTTGATGTGCTCGGGTCTGACATCATAATTAGAAGTTGCGAAACATCATGACCTTCTTGAATAGCCTTGTAGCATGCAAAGCAGCTGTCTTTGCCTCCACTCCAAGAAGCAACAATTTTCATACAATTTTTTCCTCCTAACTTTTTCACCTTTACCATTTTATTTTAGTTTTTTTAGGACTTTCTTCAGGTTTCAGGTGAGCAAGAATTCTGTCTCTTTCTTCTTTGGCTATTTTCAACTTTTCGACAGATACGTTAAGTATAGATAAAAGCTCATTTTGGTCCTTAACAAATTCGGCGCATTTGCTTCTCAGCTCTTCAAGCAGCGCCTTTGCTTTTCCTTTAGTGAAATCCCTTTTTTCAATGGGCACTTCATCGATGACGAAAGTTGGAATTCCCTGCTCCACAGCAGCTATAGCAGCCTCCAAATTCTGCAGGTTGCCAAAGCCAAACGGAACGGATGTTAATACTACAAGGCTGGCTTCGCTTATCATCTCCAAATTAGCCTTGTGGGTTTTCTCCGTTATTGGAGAGAACGGTGCCTCAGTTGTGACAGGGATTTTCAAAAACTGTGCCGTCTCAAAGTCCGTGTCCAGAACGTTGAGAACTCCTGCGGTGACACTGTAGCCTTCATCTAAAAGAATCTTCATAAGCGCGGTTCCAGTGCCAGCACCACATATCAGGTGAATTGAGCACTTTTTATATGAAGAAGCTTTTTGGGGTGACAGAGGAACAACAAATATAGAGTTTGTGACGAGATGTTTTTGCACTATGGCGTCAACATTGAAAACGCTCTTTACATTCTCACTCGTCAGAACTTCAGTCAGATTTCCAGCGGCAAAAATCCGGCTATCCTTAAGCATAATAGCTGAGTTACAATAACGTGCAGCTAGGTTGAAGTCGTGAAAAACAGCCAGCACGACCAACTTCTCTTTCACACAGAGGTCTTTGACGAGATCCATAATTTCCAATTGGTTCATAATATCCAGATGCGTCAAGGGTTCATCCAGCAACAAAATCTTTGGCTCCTGAGCCAAAGCTCGGGCAATTATTACGCGCTGTTTCTCGCCTCCGCTTAACTCGTTTATTGGTCTTTCTGCCAAATGCCAGATGTTGGTGAGGTTCATGACTTTTCGCGCAACCGCCATGTCCTTCTCGCTTTCCATTTGGAACCGTTTCATGTGTGGGTTGCGTCCCATTAGAACGATGTCCAACGCGGAAAAGTTAAAACCGATACTGGTTTCCTGGGGGACGACTGCCATCTGTTTTGCAACTTCCACACTTTTGAGAGAATATATATCAGCCTCATTGAGTAGGATAGTACCCTTGTGAGGTTTGAGAATTCGGCTTATGCTTTTGAGCAGGGTGGTTTTTCCAGACCCGTTAGGTCCAAGAATCCCCACGAAGTCACCGCCCTTAACTGAAAGGTTCACGTCCTCCAGAACCTTGACAGACCCATAGCGACATTCG
>Ga0315551_10001836_pt1 | contig 15951 bp, 15 predicted proteins | sample SalMarSW160290MG_FD_203678 | JGI IMG/M metagenome (GOLD analysis project Ga0315551, IMG submission 203678) | Salt marsh sediment microbial communities from the Plum Island Ecosystem LTER, Massachusetts, United States - Salt Marsh Sediment SW1602-90 ... | reverse complement strand
GCTACGAGCCCGAAAATACCAAATAAACATTATAATTTATTCTGATTATCAATTGCAAGAAAAAACACAACCTCGCGAAATCAGAAATTCTGGTTTATATATTTAACAGCGTTATTAAAGATTGTCATACCGTCGGCATCGGCCTTGTCTTTCAGACGGGTCCATCGCGGGTGCTGAGTGGGACGGGCAAATCTTTCCGGATGCGGCATCAGGCCGAGCACCCGGCCGGTAGTGTCCGTCAGGCCGGCGATGGAATCGATTGAGCCGTTCGGATTTGCCGGGTATTGGCCAACGCTGCCGTTTTCATCGACGTATTTGAAAGCGATGTGGCCGTCATTTTTCAATTTTTCGAGAACGGTCTTTTCTTTGGTTACTACCTTGCCTTCGCCGTGTGCAACCGGCAGATAAATCTGTCTTTCAGGCTCGATGAATATGCACTTTTTCGTCTGCGGTGCCAGATAAACCCACCTGTCCTCGTATTTGCCGCTGTCATTGTAGGTTATGGTAACATCTTTTTGGCCGTTGCCGGAATCGAAGCCGGGCAGAATTCCCGTCTTGACCAGTACCTGAAAACCGTTGCAGATTCCGAGTACGAGCTTGCCGTCATCGATGAACTTTTTCAGCGGCTCTGTTAAATGATTAATAACCTGATTTGCGAGAATCTTACCAGCAGAGACGTCATCACCGTAGCTGAAACCTCCGGGGAAAACAAGAATCTGAAATTCGTTGAGTAATTTTTTATTTTCGATGATTCTGTTTATATGAACTCTCTGCGCCTGTGCACCAGCCTGCTCCAGAGCGAATTCCGTCTCCATATCGCAGTTTATACCTGCTGCCCTAAGCACTACAGCCTTTACAAGTTCCATCGTTTTATCGATTCCTTACAGCAAGCATAATACATTGTTCTGATTTCTGTTTTTTTAGTGCCAGTCGAATGTTTTCTGCCAGGCACTTTTTAGAGAATCCAAATCAGTGTTGATAACTTCGCGACCATTTTGTGCTTTTATAATAAGCTTTTGTTCGTCTATGACTTTTCCGATTTGCCCGAACGGCAGGTTCAGCATCAGCTTTGCGAAGTCATTGAATTTATCAGGTTCAACTTCCACGATGTATCGTGAGTTTGATTCGCTGAAAAGCTGAGTGTCCGTTCGCAGGCAGTCGTCTGATTTGGGCAGGCCTCGCAGGTCGGCGGCGATACCGAAGTTGCCTGCAAAAGCCATTTCAGCTAATGCAACGGCAAGGCCGCCTTCGGAGCAGTCGTGACAGCTTTCGATAAAGCTGTTTTTGACGGCCTCTGAGATTTTCTTTGCGATTTTGGCAGCCGTCTCGAGGTCAACTGTGGGGACATTCGCGCCGAGTGCATCGTGAATCTTGTAATAATGTGAGCCGCCAAGCTCATTTTTGGTCTCTCCCACTATGAAAAGCAGATTTCCGGGTTTTTTGGTATCCATCGTCACGCATTTGTTGACATCGTCGACGACCGATATGGCACTTATTAATAAAGTAGGGGGGATGGCGATTATCGAGCCGTCATCACACTGGAATTCGTTGTTTAAAGAATCTTTGCCTGAGATAAAAGGAGCGCCGAAAGCGATTGCGCCGTCGTAGCAGGCCTGAGCCGCTCTGACGAGCTGGCCGAGAGAATCGGGTTTCGTGCAGTCGCCCCAGCAGAAATTGTCCAGCAGGGCGATTCGGTCAAAATTGCCGCCGACACAAATGAGGTTTCTTATCGCTTCGTCGATACCGGCCAATGCCATCCAGTACGGGTCTATGTCACCATACAGCGGATTCATACCGCAGCTTATCGCCAGGCCTTTATTAGAGCGGTATTTCGGCTTAATAACAGCAGCGTCGGCAGGGCCGTCATTGGTCAGGCCGGTTAATGGCTTAACGACGGAAGTGCCCTGGACCTCGTGGTCATACTGGCGTATCACCCATTCCTTGCTTGCGACGTTGTAGCTCGAAAGAATCTTGAGAAGGTCATCGTTGTAGCTTTCTTTTTCAGGCAGGTTCGGCTCAGTTAAATCAGGTTTGTTCCATTCAGCCTTTCGTGAGTATTTCGGCACACCATCGTGCAGAAAATCCATATCGAGCTCGGCTACCTGCTGGCCGTTATAACGCAGTTTGAGCTTTTTGTCGTTTGTGAATTTTCCTATTACGGTTGCCTCGACGTTTTCATCTTCAAAGATTTTCATAATTTTCTTTAGGTTTTCGGGCTTGACGGCGACGACCATTCTTTCCTGTGCTTCGCTTATCCATATTTCGGTGTAGTTCAAGCCGGCATATTTTAAAGGCACCTTTTCGAGCTCAACTTCGGCTCCGAGATTTTTGCCCATTTCTCCGACAGCACTGCTCAGCCCGCCCGCACCGCAGTCGGTAATGGCCTCGTATAAATTTTTATCATTTGCCTGAATCAGCACATCGAGCATTTTCTTTTCGGTTATTGCATTTCCAATCTGAACGGCGTGCGAGAAAATGGTTTCGTGCTCGTGTGTCATCTGTCCGCTTGAGAAGGTTGCTCCGTGTATGCCGTCTCTTCCCGTTCGTCCGCCGACCATAATTATAACGTTGCCTGTTTGAGGATTTTTGAAGCATTTCTTTTTGCTCATAATTCCGATGTTGCCGCAAAAGACCAGCGGATTTGCAAGGTACCTGTCGTCGAAGTAAACAGCGCCGTTGACCGTCGGTATTCCCATACGGTTGCCGTAATCGCGTACACCGGCGACGACACCTTTCATAATTCTTTTAGGATGCAGGACGCCTTTTGGTAAACCATCGATTTTTTTATCCGGCTCGCCGAAGCAGAAGATATCGGTATTTGCAATCGGCATTGCACCCAGGCCTGTACCCATCGGGTCTCGAATGACACCGCCGATACCGGTAGCTGCTCCGCCGTAGGGGTCGAGCGCCGAGGGATGATTATGCGTTTCGACCTTGAAGCAGACAGCGCTTGTATCGTCAAACTCGATTACGCCTGCATTATCATCGAAGACGGAAATGCACCATTTTTTGTCAAGCTTTTTTGTTGCTGCGAAGACTGTTTCCTTGAGCAGGTTGTCAAAATGAACCTCAGTGCCGTCAAAGGTCATATCGATGGAGCTTTTCAGCGTTTTATGGACGCAGTGCTCACTCCAGGTTTGAGCAAGCGTTTCAAGCTCGACGTCTGTGGGCTCTCTTCCGAGGTCTCTGTAGAATTTTTGAATCGTCTGCATCTCAATGACATTGAGAAATAGGTCTTTTTCTTTGCTGAGGGCTAATAGACCTTTATCGTCGAGCTTTCTAACAGGGTAGTGTATTATTTGTAACTGGTACGGTTTAAGGTGCGGGCCTGGCGGCTCGGCTTCGTCGCCAATGATACAATCTTCGATGCAGTCGTTCGCGAGCACTTTCTTTGTTACGGTTTCTATCTGGCTCTGTGAGATTTCTCCGAGAAGGATATATTTTCTCGCCGTCCTGACATTACCGGCTTTAACACCCATATCGGCGATAGCCGTTACGACCGATTCGGCTACCGGGTCGGTGACACCGCTTTTAAGGTGTATTTCGATTAAGGTTGCTTTTGCAAGACCTGCCGGTGCTTTGCTTCTGCCGATAAAGAACTGTTCGCAGACAGGGTCTGTGAGCAGCTCCTGTGCAACTTTTTTGGCAAATGCTTCGTCGAAATCGGCCTCGATGAGAAAAACCCTTGCGGACTGCACAGCTTCGAGAGAACTTATACCTAATTCCCTGATGCTCTCTAAGATACTGTCCCCGTGAACATCGGCAAAGGCTGGTTTATTGAAGACTTCGAAACGCCACTGTTTCACTACGTTAATTCCTTTTTACTCATTTTGTATTTTATCATTGTGTCCCGTTTATTCCGAGCGGTTTCGAGCAGCTTTTCGACTTGCTTCTGGTCGCCGGCTTTTAAGGCTTTTTGGATTTTTCTTAATTCAGTGATGATTGTATCGATACCCTTTGAAGTGTTGTCCGCATTTGTCAGGAATATGTCAGCCCAGATGTTTGCGGGTCCGGATGCTATTCTCGATGCATCGATAAAACCCTTGCCGGCGAGCCTGAGCTGCTCCGGCCTGGTGATATTTATCAAAGCTGCTGCCATAATATGTGGCAGGTGGCTGATATTTGCCAGGATTTCATCGTGCTGTACCGGCGTCATTACGGTAACGGAGCAGCCGAGCCTGGACCAGAATTCTTTTAGCGTGTTAACAGCAGCAGTATTTGTATCTTCAGTCTTTGTCAGGATACAGTTGGCCTGATAGAACAAATCATCCCTTGCAAACTCGACTCCTCTTTGTTCCGAACCGGCTATGGGATGTGAGCCGACATAGTGAACAGTTTTTGGCAGGTGTGCTTCCGCCCAGCGGTGAGGCAGTATTTTAGTTGAGCCGACGTCGGTAACAATGCAGCCGACAGGCAGAGAATCAGCTATTTGAATAAAGGTTTGCTCGAAAACGTGTATGGGTGTGGCAAGCACAACCAGATCGGCGCTAGATACGGCCTCGGATATATTGTCAACAACTTTATCAGCGACAGCCAGTTGTCTTGCTTTTTCGCGGGTAGCAGGGCGGTGTGTAAAACCGATAGTTTTAACGCGGGCAAAACTTTGAGAAACAGCCCGTGTTAAAGAGCCGCCCAAAAGGCCGAGACCTATTACCGTTATTTGCCTTAACTCCTTCATAATCAAGACCTTACGAAAATAACTCTGAAAAAAAGATAATAGTAAAAATTATAGTAAGCGGCTGCAGTTGTCAATTTTTTTCTTTTATTTATGACGATAGAATGTTATTATTTTATTACTTTAAAAATTAAGCTAATGGATATGGCCAAGCAGAAAGCAGCAGAGCCCGCTGTGTCGTGGGCTTTTTTAGTAAGCAAATTTGCCGTGAACGAACGGCTTTTATTGCATCCGGACGAGTTTAATAAGCGAATTTAGAAATGCCGCAGAGCAGTAATAATAACATAGGCGAGGCTGACTATCTGGACTTTGAGGAAAAGGTCAGCGACCTTGACCGCCAGATAAAGGAGCTGTACAGGCTGAGCTCGGTAAAGGGCATTGATTATTCAACTGAAATTCGCAGCCTGCAGCGTGAGCAGGTCTCCGAGCTTAAGCGGATTTATTCGAACCTGAGTGCCTGGCAGACTGTTCAGGTGGCTCGCCATCCCAAAAGACCCTTGTTCAGCGATTATTTTAACCTGATGATAAAGGACTTTCATGAGCTTCACGGTGACAGGTGTTTCGGCGATGACCGTGCGATTGTGACAGGCCTTGGGCAAATCGGCAGGGAAAAAGTACTGGTGGTCGGGCAAAATAAAGGCAGGACAACAAAGGAGAAGATAGTCTGTAACTTTGGATGCCCTAATCCGGAAGGTTATCGCAAGGCTATAGCAAAGATGAAATTTGCAGCCAAGTACGGTATTCCCGTGATTACATTTATTGATACACCCGGTGCCTATCCCGGTGTCGGGGCCGAGGAGAGAGGCCAGGCCCAGGCGATAGCGGTTAATCTTATGGAGATGTCGAGGCTTCCGGTGCCGATAATCTGTATTGTCATCGGTGAGGGCGGCTCAGGCGGGGCCTTGGGAATCGGTGTAGGTGACAGATTTGCAATGCTTGAATTCTCATATTACTCGGTGATATCACCGGAAGGCTGTGCGGCAATTTTGTTCCGGGACGGCTCACAGGCCGCTGACGCCGCAGAAGCGCTTAAGCTGACGAGCAGGGATTTATACAAGCTGCAGCTTATCGATGCGGTTATCGATGAGCCTCTCGGCGGTGCCCACCGAAATATACACGATGCTGTTTACAATGTTGAGCAATATATTGTTAAGAACCTGCGGGATTTAAAGCGCTCCAAAATAGAAAACCTTCTTGAAAAGCGCTATGAAAAACTGCGGCTCATAGGCACGACCGTAGCCGACAAGCTGCGTCGCAAGACTCAGCCTGCCAGGGAAAGGGTAAAGGCTGCCATAGAAGGGATTGCTAAAAAGAGAAGACCTCGTCCTGCAAAGGTTTAAGGTACTGATAGTAAAAGTGCATATCTGATATGTTAATCTTAAAGGGGGATAAAATTCGGCTGGCTGTAAATCAGTTCTTAACTTCGGCGGGGTTGCGGCCTTGCTCTATCGCTGTAATTTTGTTAATCCTTCTCTGATGTCTGCCTCCGTGAAATTCGGTGTTAAGCCATGCTTCCACCATTTTTCTTAGCAAAACCTCTCCTATCATATCTCCGGAGAGGCAAAGCACATTTGCATCGTTATGATGTCGGGAAATCTGAGCACTTAATTCGTCATGACATAGTGCGGCCCTTATACCCTTTACTTTGTTCGCGGCTATGCACATACCGATACCGGTTCCACAGATAAGGATTGCCCTGTCGGCCTGTCCGTTTGCTACCGCGGTTGCCGCTAAGTAAGCCGGGTCAGGATAGTCAGCAGGGCTGTTATTGCTGGTGCCAATGTCCACAAATTCGTGGCCAAGCTGATTTATAATTGCCTTGACCTGCTCTTTCGATTCAAAGCCTCGATGGTCGCTGCCTACTACTATTTTCATATATTAAGCTCGCTAATCCTTTCCTTGACTGCCTTTTCGATTATGTCAGCACAATTGTTGTAAATTTCCTGACTCTGGCCGATAGGGTCGGCTATCTCTGTTTTTTTCGCAAGAAGACGGCACTTTTTAGCAGCCTTCGGTGCAAGTGCGATGACCTGCTCACTGTGATTTCGGCACATCACAAATATAAAGTCGCTTTCTTCGATAGCCTTTCGGGACAGCCCACTGCTTCTATGCTGTGCTATATCAATGCCCTTTGCCTTGCAGGCGTTTACAGCTTCAGTGCTTGCCGACATCCCATTGACGCCCATAGTACCGGCCGAGCTTATTTTATAACCCATTTTTTCGAGCTGGTCAAGGTCGCATTGCAATTTTTCTGCTAAATATTTACTGAACAAACCTGCTGCCATAGGGCTTCTGCAGCTATTGCCCGTGCATACGAACAGGAATTTGACCTGCAAAAATTTTTCTATGTCGGCTTTGGAATATACTCCTTCGCGTAATATCTGAAGTTTTTGCTTTTCAATTTTTACTACTGTGCTGGATTTTTTATATTTACAGGTTCCGCCGTCAATAATCATTGCGATACGGCCTGAAAAATTTGAAATTACCTGTTGTGCATCTATTGCCGGTGGTTGATCGGCGATGTTTGCGCTCGGCGCGACAACGGGATTGTTTGTTTCTTTTAACAGCATTGCGGCGATTGGATTGTCAGGGCAGCGGATACCAATCGAATTGTCCTTATACAGGTTTTCGAAAACTTGTCTTTCAAGCAGGTTTTTTTGTGTGTTGATATCAAACGGTGCCAGGACAAAGACGATAGTAACCGGTCCCGGCCAGGCGTTTTTAATCAGCTTTTGGGCCTTTATTGAGATTGTTGGTACATATTCTTCAACCTTCTTTTTGTCGCCGATATGTAAAGTGTAGTACTTGTCGGCGGTTCTGCTTTTGAGTTCGTCAAGTTTTGCCAATGAATCGTTTCTGACCCGGCAGGCGATTCCGTAAACGGTCTCGTTGGGAAAAGCGACAAGCTCGCCGCTATCGATAAGCTCAGCGGCTTTTTTAACTTTTTCCAGGTCAGGTTTAGTTATATCGAGCTTTAAAATTTGTGTTTTCATTTTCTACAAGAATACACGAAAACAACAGCGATGACAACTTGCTTCTCAAAAACAATAGCGCTTTGTTCAGGTCGATTAATAAAGAAAGCTCACAAAGCAGGGCGATAGTCTTCTATGTTTTGGTGTCCTGACCTTAATAAATTTTTGCTTTGCTAATCGGAATATGAAAAAATTATTTAATTTCAAATGTAAAAACATCCGATAAAACAGGCAGAATCAAAAGAGATTTGTAGAAAATATTTTTTTTTTATAAAGGCTTATAAATTGCCCATTTGCACTAAACTTCCTAAATTAACATAGTCGATAATTCTACCTATAGACGGTTCTAAATTGAAGGAACGTTAATTTCGATTTAGGGGTGAAGATTTATGGCAACTACAACAGAGCAGCGAGGAGAAATCAGAACAAAACTTAGCTGGCCGATTAGCATGTGGATTCCTGAGGCACATAGATTTTTTAATGGTAGCAGCGATAATGTAAGCAGGTCCGGTGTGCTTCTCAAGATGCCGTTGACCGTACCGATTAGAGCAGGCAGCACCGTGGAAATCAATTTTCCACGTACGCAACGGCTCGCAAAAGAAAAGGGTTCTTTTGCAAGAATCAGAAGCGGCAGGATTGTCAGAGTTGATAGAAACAATATGTTAAAGGAAGCAAAAATCGGCGTTGCTGTAGCGTTTAATTAATAAGGTTCTGAAAATAGTCTTTTACCTGAATTCAGGTTTTTACAATCTATAAAACATTTTTGCGGAGGCGGCTTGAGCATTGATATACTCAAGCCGTTTTTTTTATGGCTTCAAACAGTTAAATAGCTGCGCAGAGAAATACTAACAGAGCAAAAATACACGCAGCAACTAAGGTTATCCTTGACTGTTTTAAGTATTTTGCATAACCGGGATGCTGGTGCTCGAATTCAAAGTAATATTCATCGAGTTCGGCGTCGATATTTTTTCGCCACCTCAGCTCAACATATATATGTGCTGCAATGGAGGCCAGAAATAGAGGCCCAGCTATTATGTAAACAATAATTTTCATAAGAACTTTTGGTTTTATGATACCATATAATTATTATAGTAGAAACTGAAAATTTACAAAGCTGATTTATTTTGACATGGGCGGGTATTTGTTTATATTTACTTTTTTTCGTTCTTAAATTTGGATGGATAAAAGTATGGAATCAAAATATAGTGCTTACGAGGTCCTGGAGATAGCGGAAAAAATTGAACATAACGGAGCTGCGTTTTACAACAAAGCTGCTGAAATTTTCGAGGATGAGCAGATTCGGGATGTTTTTCTTAACCTTGCAGAGTGGGAAGTCAGGCACGAAAAAATTTTCGCCGATATGCGCAGGCAGATTAATAAAAGTTTCAGCGGAGCTGCGAATTTTGACCCCGAGACTTATATGGCGGGAAATGCGAAACTGATGGCGAGTCTTGCTGTGTTTGCTATCAGGCCGGACCCGGGTGAAATTCTTATAGGCCTGGAAGACAAGGAAGATGTTTTCAAGAAGGCATTGAAATTGGAAAAAGATACTATTGTTTTTTATCGCGGCCTGAAAAGTTTTGCCGAAAATACCGATACGATAGAACAAATAGACAAAATTATCGAAGAAGAGCAGAAACATATCAGGATTATAAATCAATCGCTGGAGCAGCTTTGATTACTTTTTGTCCGTGAACAGAAACCATTTTTGTATTGAGACTTAATTTTTCTGAATAAAAATGAAAATAGGAATTATAAGTGACACTCACGACCATCATCAAAACGTGCTTAAGGCGATAGAGATTTTCAATGCCTCAGCCATAGAGTTTATTCTTCACGCCGGAGATATGGTTTCACCGTTTACCGCAAGGGCTTTTGGCAAAGTCAAAGGTGCGAAGCTGTTCACTGTTTTCGGCAACTGTGACGGCGAAAAGCAGTATCTGAAAACCACAATCGAGCAAATAGGCGGTGAAAATTATGGCAAAATTTACAAAAACCAAATCGCAGGCAAAAAGATTTTTATGACACACAAGCCCGACAATATTGATAGGGCGATAGGCAGCGGTGAGTATGATTTGGTAATTTACGGTCATACACATAAACAGGATATTCGAAAGGCCGGACAAACACTTATTATAAATCCGGGAGAGGCCACAGACTGGATTACAGGCGAATCCTTCGTTGTTGTGCTGGACCTTGATGATATGTCTTACGAGTCTATCCGTCTGAATTAACCTGGTAATAAAACGAGGTGCAAAATTTAAACTGGAAATTCTTTGTCTGATTCTGGTAACGGCACCGTTTTTATCATCCTTGACAAATCCTGCAAATCCTCAATAATTGCTTAAAAAGTAGTGATGCTTTCGGAGCAGAAAAATGGCAAAAAAACGTAAAAGCTGGGAAAAGCGATTGGGCTGTGAGCCAGATGAGCTGGCGGTCGATTTTGTTGAATCAATTTCTTACGACAGGCGTTTATATAAGTACGATATCGCCGCTTCGATTGCTCACGCGAAGATGCTCTCGGAGCAGAAATTAATCAGTAAAGCCGAGTATGACAAAATAGTTCACGGCCTGCTGGCGGTCGAGAAGGAAATCACGGATGGCTCGTTCAAATTTGATAAAACTCAGGAAGATATTCATATGGCCATAGAGGCGGCTTTGATAAAGAAAACAGGCCAGGCCGGCGAGAAGCTGCATACCGGCCGAAGCCGAAACGACCAGGTCGCAACCGATATGCATTTGTGGATGCGGGATGAGATTGAGATTCTGCAGGCTAAAATCACGGAGCTTCAAAAGGCCTTTGTGAAAACAGCGGGCAAATATACCGATGACGTGATGCCCTCCTACACGCACCTGCAGCGCGCTCAGCCGATAGTGATTGCGGCATACTTATTGAGCTTTGTTGAACAGTTTGAGCGTGACATTGTTCGTTTGAGTAACTGTAGTAACTTGTTGAACATCTCAGTTTTGGGAAGCGGGGCTGTAGCAGGCTCTACTTTGCCAATCGACCGAAAGAGCACTGCCGAACAGTTGGGATTTACAGATATCAGCCGGAATAGTATTGATGCCGTATCGGACAGGGATTTTTGCGCAGAGTTTATCTTTGATTGCGCCCTGGTAGCGACCCATTTGTCGAGGTTAGCCGAAGACTGGGTAATCTTTTCGAGCAGCGAATTTGACTTTATCCGTATAAAGGACAGCTTCTGCACTTCATCGAGTATGATGCCGCAGAAGCGAAACCCTGATATGCTGGAGCTGATTCGCAGCAGGACCGGCAGGATTTACGGTTCGCTCATAGCACTGTTGACGTTACTTAAAGCTCTGCCTTCGGGATACAACCGTGACCTGCAGGAAGATAAAATTCACATATTCAGTGCTGCTGATACTGTAAAGCAATCGCTTGATATGGCCTGTGCGATTGTCTCAAACACTAAATTCAATGTTGATAGAATTAAGGCTGGTCTGGATGAAGGTTTTTTGGATGCTACTGCGTTAGCGGAGTATCTTGTCGGTAAAGGCATAGCATTTCGCCAGGCCCACGGCATAGTGGGCGAGCTGGTAGCCGATTGTGAAAAGAATAATAAAGCGTTAGCACAACTGAGTATAAAGCAGTACAAAAAATACTGTCCGGCTGTTGAAAAGGATGTATATGAACATCTCGGCTCATCAAAAGTTGTGAAAAGATACGTGACAGCCGGCTCAGCCGGTTCCAAACAGTCAAAAATCCAAATAAATTACTGGCAGAAGCTCTTAGCGAAGCGATGAGCTGGACAGAAGACCAAATAACGGCCTGGTTTGCAGCCCAAAGAAAGCTGTCCTCTGATGATTTTCCCATCGGTATAGGTGACGATATGGCACAGGTACAGGTGGACAAGGGGACATCTGTTTTTATAACTATAGATATGCTCCTTGACGGTGTGCACTTTGACTTGCGCAGAGCGACATTGCAGCAGGCCGGCTATAAGGCTATGGCGGTGAGCCTTAGCGATTGTGCGGCTATGGCGGTATTACCTGTTGCTGCGGTTGTAAGTGTCGCTTTGCCCAAAGGATTCTCAGAAGAAAAACTAAAGCAGCTCCATAAGGGCATTATTTTAGCGGCTGACAAATACAACTGCGCACTGGTAGGTGGTGACATTACAAGCTGGAAGACGAATGAGCCTTTTGCAATCACTGTAGCGATGCTCGGCAGAGCTGCAGCCAATAAACCTATAAAACGCAGCGGCGCAAAGCCGGGTGATTGTATTTGTGTAACCGGCTTTCTCGGAGGCTCCAGCCGGGGTAAGCATTTGTCCTTTGAGCCGAGAGTAAATGAGGCTGTAAAAATAGCTGCCATAGCAAAAGTAAATTCTATGATTGATATAAGCGACGGCTTGAGCAGTGACTTGAACCGTATTTGCAGACAAAGTAAAACAGGTGCTCTGATATACGCAGGGCAGATTCCGATATCAAGAGAGGCGAGAAAAAGTAAAGAACCGTTGAAATCAGCTTTGAATGATGGTGAAGATTTTGAATTACTTTTTACACTTGCTGAAAAGGAATTTAAAAAGTTAATAAAGCACTGGGATAGCTCTTTGCCTGTTACAAAGATTGGAACGGTTACAAATACCGGAAAAATGCAGATTCAAACAGCGGGTGGAAAGTTGCAGGATTTGCAGACTGGCGGTTATGAACACCTTGGTTGATTGGGCTTAGCGATGAATTATGATTTCATTTCCAGCTCGGTTGAACGAACTGTTGAGTTCGGTTTTAAGATTGGCAGCCGGATGAAAGGTGGGGAGGTTATAGGTCTTAGCGGGCCTCTCGGCAGCGGCAAGACTTATTTAATTAAGGGCATAGCGAAAGGGGCCGGGGCACAGGATAAAAATATTCCCATAAATAGCCCCACTTTTGTTATTGTAAATGAATATATTGGCAGGCTGGATATTTACCATATCGATGCATACAGAATTGCCTCACCCGGCGAATTCGAGATGATAGGTTTTGATGAATTTTGTTATCCGAGGTCCGTTGTTCTGATTGAGTGGGCCGATAAAGTAAAACAGGGCCTGCAGGGCATTGATTACGTCCGAATAGAACTTTGTTATCAGTCTCAGCACCAGCGACGAATCCATATCGAGAATATGCCGGAGTATATTTTACCTTCTAAGTGACATCGGGCATTGTCAGATTTATCGTTTCAATCCTCACATTTCATACAATCGTAATTGGGATTTTTTGAATTCACACTGTTAAAAAAGTTATTAGACATTTTCGTCAGCTTTAATTTGGCGTAGAGGAGGTTGTTTTATATATTTTAATTTGCGGACAGGTCTTTTGATTTATGTCTGTTTCTCGGACCTGGTTCGCCTGCGTTTTTGTTGCTTAGCTTATTGAAAAGTAAATTGATGTATTTGCGATTGTTTCAGAGGACACTTAATTTTGGAGGATTAAAGGCAAAAAAACAAAAGTCACCTTATGATTGAGACGATATTGGTAGTGTAAAAAAATCCCACGGGGTATAGAGTTTAGAAGTGAAAGTAAGTTTTTTCAACATTTAATTGACGAGGGTAATAAAGATGAAAGCAAAAAGTGGTTTTACGTTGGTGGAAATTCTGATTGTCGTGGTTATTCTGGGAATTCTGGCAGCTATTGTTATTCCGCAATTTACGAATGCAAGTACGCAGGCCAAGGAAGCGAGTATGCGGAGCAATCTCCAGTCGATTCGTGCTCAGATTCAGCTTTTTAAAATCAAGAATGATGATGGTCCTCCGGCAGTCGCCAGTTTTGAAACTCAGATGACCGGAACAGGAAATGGTGGACCATATCTTCAGTGCATTCCCAAAAATCCCTATACCGGTGGTAACACCGTGGTTGATTGGGATAATGGCAGCGGAGATTGGGAGCTTGACCCGAATGACGGTTCATTCAGAGCAGGAGATGCAACTCATTATAGTTGGTAAGAGCTGAAATATGCAAATTTTCAGCATCTGATAGTAAAGGATACCCATAACAGGCCGGCTTTCGAAAGCCGGCCTGCTTTTTTATGTAAACACCACTGGATAACTGCCCGATAAATCAGAAGCGGATACCGAATTATTCTGATTTTCGTTTTTGTTTAACAGATGAGTAAGAACTTGAGCACAAAAAAAGCTTTTACGCTTACCGAGGCGATGATAGCCGTTGCGATTTTGGCAATTGCTGCAGCAGGTGTGATTTTGCCTTTTTCGGGCGCCGCTGCCATACAGGCTGAGGGTTCTCGATTGACCCTGGCAGCCAAACTGGCATCGGATTTGATGGAACGGATTATAAATACACCTTTCGAGGATATTGTAAGCAGCTTTAATGGTTACAGCGAATCTCAAGGCCAGGTAAAAGATTCCAGCGGCTCGGTTTTTCCAGGTTCACTTTATTCGAAGTTCAGAAGGAATTCGAGTTGTTCATACGTTTATTTCCCGGATGAGGATATGCGCGCATCGCCAAAATTCATTCTCGCCACGGTCAAAGTGTATTACAAATCTGACGAGGTTGTAGAAATAGTCCGACTTATTACCAGATAGTGTTATATGGTTTGAAAGCTGTGCCCTGTGGGATATGAAATGAGAAAGACAAGGTATAAAAGCGGTTTTACACTGGCTGAACTGCTGATTGCTTTAATGGTAACTTCTATTGTCCTCGCTGCAGTTGCCACCCTTGCTTTTGCTATGGGTTCGGCAAATGATAGTGCGGGTGATATTGCACTTAAACAGGCGCAAATTCGCTTTGCTACAATTAAAATCAGAGACCTTATAGGCAATTGTAGAATGATATGTCATCTCGAAGAGAATAATTTTGCCATCTGGAGAGCCGATGATAACGGCGATGGCTGTATCAATCTTGATGAGCTTATTTACATCGGCAGTGATAATAACAGAGATTATGTTCGAATTTTTGAGTTTTATGGCGATGACCGTGTGCTGGGTATTGGTGATATCAAGCCGCTCTTGACAGAATGGAATGACTATGGGTGTCCTACATACCGTTTTAACAAACTCATACCGGAATGTGAAAATGTCACCCTTGCCGTCTATACTGCGCCGCCCTGGTCTAAATTTGCGAGCATCAGCTTTGATATTGAAGAAAATGATGTTTCGCATCACTACGAGATAACAGCGGCACTTCGAGCATGGGCAGGTCATTTAATTGATGATAACGGGGATTTTATATTTTCAGATGATGATGAGTAGAAGTAAAAACAGCAGAAAGGCCGCGGCATTACTTGTGGTCCTCTTTATCGTTATGGCGATAACAATATTGTCGCTGGGCTTTTTATCGAAAAGCGACGTGGAGCTGGCCTGTGGTGAGAACATGATAATCCGCACACAAATGGATTATCTGGCCGACTCAGCCCTTCAGCAGGCAAAAGGATTTATATTGAATCCTCAGGATGTCTCCGGCGAATACTGGACTGGTGCGAGTGCTCAGCAGCTCGTTGCGGGAAGTGATGACTATTACGATGTCTCTGTGAATCAGACCGGTCCTTACAATTACGCAATAAACTGCACGGCTTATAAAGAAAAACAAGGCGAGCAAATCGCTCGAGGCAAATTAGCCGCCCAGTTGCGGCTCAATCCCTGTTTTGCATACTACCAGTATGATAAAAAGGATTTGTACAGTGAGGTTACAATTAATGGAGATGCATACTTTTGCGATGATGTAAAAGTCTACGGGGAGGTGAGGGGAGATGTTTATTCAAAAAAATCGTTAGAGACAAAGGATTCTGGAACCATTCAGGGCCGGCAATATGAGGATAACAGCATTTATGAAACATACATTCCCGGAATATATTCGTGGCAATTTAGTATGTTTTATTTTATTGGTTCTACATTGTATACTGTAGGGGGCATCTTTCCCGGTTCATATGAAGACCTGCAGCTCGGTCCCAGCGGGTCCAATCCAGCGGGTATTTTCTATTGCAGTGATAATCTCGAATTGGAAGGCGATTGCAGTATAAATGGAATGCTTGTAGTAGGCGACGACTTGAAGTTAAGCAACGGCTGTAACCTTACAATTACGGCTGTTAAAAATTTCCCTGCACTTTTAGTTGTCGATAATATAACTTTTGAGAATGACGATTGTGAATTGGATATAACAGGTCTGGCGAAGGTTGTTGGTCATATTGATTTAAAAAATAAAGAAAATAGTATTCTCAATGTAGTCGGAGCTTTGTATGTTTTTGAAGATGGCATAGTAAATACTGGCAGGGGTACCGTAACAATAACTGCTTCTCAGGAGAAAGGCTCTATTCAAACCTGGCCCGCTGCGGGCGTGCCAAATAGATTCAGCCCG
>Ga0315551_10001835_pt1 | contig 15958 bp, 11 predicted proteins | sample SalMarSW160290MG_FD_203678 | JGI IMG/M metagenome (GOLD analysis project Ga0315551, IMG submission 203678) | Salt marsh sediment microbial communities from the Plum Island Ecosystem LTER, Massachusetts, United States - Salt Marsh Sediment SW1602-90 ... | reverse complement strand
AGTCAAGAATGCTGGCAATCCGAGCGTGGGCATATTGAACATAATACACAGGGTTGTCCGCTGATTGCCGCTTGGCCAGCTCTATATCGAAATCCATCTGGCTATCGGCAGAACGGGAGAGGAATATGAAGCGACAGGCATCCGAGCCCACTTCGTCTATCACCTCTTTCAAAGTAATAATATCGCCACTACGCTTGGATACTTTAACTATCTCCTTTCCCCGCCGCAGGGTGACTAGCTGGCATATTATCACCTTAAGCCGCTCAGGGTCACAGTTTAAGGCTTTGAGCACTGCTTTCATTCGAGGGACATGTCCCTGATGGTCAGCCCCCCATATATCAATTACCCGGTCGAATTTCCGCTCCAGGAACTTGTTGTAATGGTAGGCAATATCCGAGGCAAAATAGGTGGGAGAACCATCGCTACGCACCAGGACGTTGTCCTTATCTTCGCCCAGGGCGCTCGATTCAAACCAGGTGGCGTTTTCCTTTTTAGCAACATAGCCCTCGCTCTGGAGTAGTTCCATAGTCTTGTCATATTGTCCGCCCTGATAAAGACTTCTTTCTGAGAACCAGGTGTCAAAGACAACGTTTAGCAACTCGAGGTCTTGTTTAATTCCCTGTAGCATACTGGCAGTCCCAACTTCTGCCAGTTGCGAAGCTGCCTCGCCCTCGGGCAACGATAAAAATCTATCACCCTGCTCCTGGACTATTTCTTTGGCCAGGTCAATCATGTAGTTACCGTAGTAGCCGTCCGGGGGCATGGCGGTTTCCTTGTCCAGGCATTGCCGGTAACGGGCATATAGGGAACGGCCGAAGTTATCTATCTGGTTACCCATATCATTTATGTAAAATTCTTTTTCTACGGCATAGCCAGAGATGGTCAGCACGTTAGCCAGGGTACTGCCTAAAACGGCGCCACGGCCATGACCTACGTGAAGAGGTCCGGTGGGGTTGACACTAACGAATTCAAGCTGGACCCGATCACCTTTGCCCAGCTCAATATCACCATACGCTTCACCGGCAGCCAGGACCGATTCCACCTCCCTACTCAGCCAGTCCTCCCGCAAGGTGAAATTAATGAAGCCCGGCGAAGCAACCCAAATCTTGTCAACTTGGGGCGGCGGTACTATATGCGCAGAGACCTTTTCGGCTATCGCCATGGGAGACATCTTCATAGCCCGAGCCAGCTTCAAAGGGAGGCCTGAGGCAAAATCTCCGTGTTCGGGATTTTGAGGATGTTCTATAAGCACCTCGGGCAAGGCGGCTGCAGCCAGGTCACCGCTTTGCTGTGCCTCCGACACAGCTTGCTGCAAACATCTGGCTAATTCTTGTTTGAGCATGTCTAAACAATAAATCCTAAATCCAAAATCAAGATATCAAATCTGTGTTGTCTTCTCAAGTATGGCACCAAAGAGTTTCATAAGCCCATCGACTTCCCGAATTAAGTCAGGAAAATTCCACCGGCTACGACGATACATTCTCCTGTCACGAAGTTGGAGGCATCGGATGCCAGATAAATCATCGCCCCCACCATATCGTCAGGGTCGGCTATGCGTCCCAGTGGAGTCCTTTTTATCATCTCGTCCTTGTATTCAGGCATAGCCAGGAAGCGGGAGTCCCCGAGACGGGTGTGCACATTTCCGGGAGCTATCGTATTTACACGGATATTATACTGGGCCAATTCCAGGGCCATGACCTTAGATACCATTACGACCCCAGCCTTGCTGATTGCATACGTGCCGATATTTGCCTCTGGCCTAAATCCATCCATTGAAGCGACATTGATAATCTTGCCTCCGCCATGTTCCTTCATCACTTTAGCTACGGCCTGACTGAGGAAGAATAACCCCTTCAGATTAAGGTTTAAGATGCTGTCCCATAGCCGTTCATCAACTTCTAGTGAAGAGGCCAGCGCCGGGCTGGTGCCTGCGTTGTTCACCAGAATATCAACTCTCCCAAATTCATCGGTGACTTTGGCGACAAGGTTGTTTATATCTTCCATCTGCCCCACATGAGCTGCTACTGGTAAGGATTTCCTTCCTAATTTCTTTATTTCCTCGGCTACTTTCTCCAGGTCAGGAAGTTTCCTGCTGGCTACTACAACGTCTGCTCCGGCCTCGGCAAAACCCAGTGCAGTGGCTCGGCCGATGCCTCTTGAGCCGCCGGTGACTAAAGCCACTTTCCCATCCAGGCGATATTTATCAATGTACACAGTAAACCTCCTTAATCACCTCCCGGGTGCGTTTTAAAACCTCTCCATATTCTAGCTAAATTGGAAAGTTTTTGCTAAACCTTATCAATTTCCGGGCAAATCTTAAACTGCGCCCTTCCAAATCGTATTGCTTTGGATTTCCTATTTCGTCATTTGGATTTGTCTGGCATTTCGGATTTAGAGATTAGTATTTAGCGGGAATCAGCTCCATTCAGCGCCCTTGGACCATGCCCGACTCAATTGTTGACGCAAAGGTTGATGTTCAGCTTTATTTAGACTGGGGTCGCTTTGGAAAAGAGTTATCGCCTCTCGCCTGGCTAACTCCAGACTGTGTAAATCGGATAGCTTGGCAAGTTTGAGGTCAGGCAAGCCGCTCTGGTGAGTACCGAAAAATTCCCCGGGACCTCGTAGCTCTAAGTCTTTCTCGGCCAGGGCGAAGCCGTCATGGACCTTCTCCATCAGCCGGAGGCGCTCCCTTGCTTCAGGTGAAAGCTTTTCCGGGATAAGCAGGCAATAGCCCTGTTCTTTATCTCGCCCCACACGTCCCCTGAACTGGTGGAGCTGGGATAAGCCAAAGCGTTCAGCTCCCTCTACCATCATGACCGAGGCCCGGGGCACATCGATGCCCACCTCCACTACCGAGGTCGACACCAGAATATCGAGCTCCCCGCCTCGAAAACGGCGCATCACCTCCTCTTTTTCATTACCAGGCATTTGACCATGGAGCAGCCCTAATTTTAAATTCGGAAAGACCTCTCGGGATAGTCGCTCATATTCCGTTGTGGCGGCTTTTGCCTCGAGTATTTCTGATTCTTCGACTAAAGGGCAGATGATGAAAGCTTGCCGGCCATTGCTGACCTGGCGATGAAGGAAGCTGTAAGCCTTTTCCCTATCTTGTGGTTCGAGGCACTTTGTTTTCACTACCTGTCGCCCCGGCGGCAGCTCATCGATAACCGAAATGTCGAGGTCTCCGTAGAGCGTCAGCGCCATGGTTCTGGGAATAGGTGTGGCGGTCATGACCAGAACATGAGGGTTAAACCCCTTTTGCCGCAGAGCCGAGCGCTGCAATACGCCAAAGCGGTGTTGCTCGTCTATCACCGCCAACCCTAGTTTGTTGAATTCCACCTCTTTTTGAATAAGGGCATGGGTGCCGACAACGATATCCACTTCACCTTGCTTAATTTTACCGTGCAAACTTTCCTTCTCAGCACTGCTGAGGCTTCCGACGAGCAGAGCGATAGTAAGCGGCCTGGAGAGAAATGCCGTGTAGCGCCTGATAGTTCCTTCGCCTGGTTCCTGGCTGCCGGCCTGGGACAGATAGCCGCAGATATTGGTGTAATGTTGCTCAGCCAGGATCTCGGTGGGCGCCATTAACGCCCCTTGGTAGCCGTTGGCCGCCGCTATCAAGAGGGCCAGGGTCGCAATTACGGTCTTGCCGCTCCCTACTTCTCCCTGAAGAAGACGTGACATTGCTTTTGCCTGTTTAAGGTCGGTTAAAATTTCCTGCAGCACCCGCTCTTGGGCCCGGGTCAAGATGAAAGGCAGGCAACGTAAAAAGCTGCTGATAACTTCCTGGTCTATATCAAAGGCATTAGCAGGTTGGCCTTCCTGCCAGTCCCGCTTTCTAGCCAGCACGCCTAGCTGCAGAAGAAATAGCTCGTCGAAGGATAACCTCCCTCTTGCCCTTTCCGCCATTGTCAGGTCATCGGGGTAGTGAATTTGAGCGATTGCGGCGGGAAGGTCTAATAACTGGCAACGGGCCTTAATATCTGAAGGCAGGAAATCATCCAATTGCCAGACATAGCCATCGACAGCCTCCTTGGTCCATTTCCTTACTTGCCTGGGATATAAGCCCTGAGTAAGGGGATAGACGGGAACCAGGCGCCCGGTGTGAATCAGTTCTTTATCTTCAAGCAATTCCCACTCCGGGGACTCGAACACTTTGTGACCTTTGAACAGGCCGACCGTACCGCTGATTACTACCCTGTCGTTGGTACGGAATCTTTTAGCCAGGTAGGGTTGATTAAACCAGACCACTCTAACGTTTCCTGTCTCGTCGCCGATAATTGCCTCCGTGCCCTTCCGGTTACCTAGAGTAGCCACTCTGGCCTCCCATATTTTGCCTATAATAGTTTGCTCTTCACCTTCTATGAGTTCGGAGATAGGTTTTATCTGGCTGTAATCGACATAGCGCCTGGGAAAGAAATAGAGCAAATCGCCCAGTTCCCTGACATTGAGCCTGGCAAATTTGTTAGCTACGTTAGGCGTGATGCCTTTGATAACGGTTATGGGCGAGTCCAGCCCTTCTCTCCGCCTCTGACGCGGCTCAGCTTCTGACTTCTGACTACTGACTACTGTTTTCTGCCTACTGACTCCTGACTCCTGCCTGTTCGTTTTCGTCGCTTTTTCTATCTTATCCAGCCAGCCCAACACATTTGTCATCCATCTCTTGCGCTCATCCACGCCGTAAGAGCTGTAATCGGACTTGGCCAGGTTAAGCTCATCAAAGCCGCTTAAAAGCTGAGGGATTAGTTCCTTCGTCTTCACTTCGTTCAGACTCAGGACAAGACTCTGCCTGATTTGCCCGGCCTGTTTGTGAAGATACTTATCCAGGCCGCCGATTACCGCCTTATCGGTGTACCCTTTCCGGCGTTCCAGTTCAAGAACGTTTCGTAGCGAATCAATGCCTGTCACTTTCTATTCTGCTTCGAGGACGGCAACAGCCAGGGCATGAGGACCAACATGAGTCCCTACCACCGGGCTTACCTTGGAAAGATAGGTGTGTTCTGGGGGGACGACATCCTTAAGCCGCTCGGCTAATGTCTGTAAATCGTCGGGAGTAGTGGCATCCTCGATAGCCAAGGCTTCTATCTGACTGAAACCGCTGACAAAATCCACCAGGAAATCCATGGCTTGAGCCCGGCTGCGACAGCGGGCAATAGGAAAAGTTGCACCGTCTTTTACTCCTATTATAGGATTTACTTTCAACAAGCCACCCAGGAATGCCTGTGCCTTACCAATGCGCCCGCCTCTCCTCAAATATTCCAATGTATCGAAGCTCACACGAACGTGCACTTTGGGAATCGCTCTCCTGACCCGGTCGGCAATTTGCGCCAGATTATCCCTTGCTCTGGCCATCTGAGCTGCTGAAATGACTAACAGCATTTGTGCGCCTGCTCCTGTCCTGGAGTCAATGACCTCAATCTGGCAATTTTTTTTGACCATAGTCTTGGCCTGAAGCGCCGTTGCATAAGTGGCGCTGAACTTTTCCGAAAGAGTTATAGTCAGGATTTCCTTTGTTTCTTCCGCTAAGCTGGTGAAAAGATTGGCAAAATCAGCCGGGGTGGCGGTTGATGTGGTAGGGTGAACTTTAGTTGTTTTCAACTTATGGTAGAACTCCTCTGTACTCAGGTCTATATTATCCTGGTAGGTCTCCTTGCCAAATTGGACGTACAACGGCACCACGGTAATCCCCAGCTCCTGGGCTAACTGCGGGCTAATGTCAGAGCAGCTATCAGTTACAACCTTAACCACTATTCCTTACCTCGCTTTTTGTCATTGAGAGTGGCCTGCCCGCCAAGGCTTGGCAGGCGGGAGCGCGGCAATCCCCTGCCCCACCATGAGATTGCTTCGGCACTACCGTGCCTCGCAACGACAAGGGGGGAGTCGTCATTGCGAGCCCCGACTTGTCGGGGCGTGGCAATCTCATACACCCACTGAGTTTGCGGAGCCCGTTCCGAAACATAAGCGAGGAATCCCGCTCCTCGCAACGACATAAGAGGGAGTCCAATAAATTGGACTATAGCTTCTATTTTCAATTCAAAATTCCTCTCGCCTTTAGCTTCTTCGTCGCCAATATTAGATTCTGTAGTGCGACCCTTCAGGGTCGTGCAGCATGAGGCTAAAGCCTCGCGCTACTTTTCAAACACCCTCATTAGACATTCCTCTCATCTGTAGCTTTGCCGCAAACGTTATTCCAGGGAAATTATATAATTATAATGTGGCTGGCCACCGTAAATTACCTCGACCTCGGTTTGGTATCGGTCACGGATTTCCTGGGCTATCTCTTGAGCTTCAGCACCCTTGATTTCAGCACCGTAATAAACGGTGACTATCTCCGCCTTTTCCACTCCTGCTTTACCTAGGGCTTCAAGGACAACATCCCCCGCCTTATCAGCCCTGGCTATTACATCTTCGTCGTTCAGAAGGGCAATGAATTGTCCCTTTCTTATTTCCAGGCCGCCAAGACGGGTCTCACGCACTGCCCTGGTAACCTCTATGGCCTTCACTTTACTTATCGCCTTCTCCATAGCCCGGGCATTTTTCTCCAGATTCATGTCATAACCGAAAGCCAGAAATGCCGCTATGCCCTGGGGGATATTCCTGGTGGGGACCACCTTCACCTTTTTGGAAGTTAAAGACCTGACCTGGGAGGCGGCAGACACGATGTTCTTGTTATTGGGCAGTATAATAACGTTGTCCGAGGGAGCTGATTCTACAGCCTGCAGGAGTTCACGAACGCTGGGATTCATCGTTTGACCGCCGGGGACAATGATTATGTCACCTAAACTATTAAGCAGCTCGAAAAAACCGTCTCCGGTGGCCACTGTTACCATAGCGATGTCGACTTGAGGCATTCTTTCCCTCTGCATCTTGATGAATTCGGCGTACTGGTCGTCCATGTTATTGATAGTTATCTCGTGCAGCTTGCCCAGCTTTGTGGCATATCCCAGGATTTCACTGGGCTCGAAGCTGTGGATATGGACTCTAACCAGGGTATCGTCGCCGGTGACTATCAAAGATTGCCCCTTCTTCTTGAGGTCTTTTCCGATTTTGCTTAAATTAAGATTCTGCCCCTCCAGGACAAAATTTGTGCAATACCCATGGGGCGTTTCCAGCCGGGTAGGCCTCTGGGCTGCCCTGGGAACTAATTCCTTCGCGGCAACAACCAGGCGGGGCCTCCGGTACTGCATCTTCTGTGACTCTCCCTTGAGGAATTGAAGGGCGCCGTCCAGCAAAACATACAAACCTTGCCCACCGGCATCCACTACTCCGGCCTCTTTCAATACCGGCAGTAAGCTCGGCGTCCGGGCTACTGAGTCCCTGGCCGACTCTACCGCGCCTTCCAGTACCGAGACCAGGGTATCATCATCTTTAACCGCTTCTTGAGCAGCTTTGGATGCGTCCTTCAGCACCGTCAGGATAGTCCCCTCGACAGGATTGACAATCCCTTTGTAAGCCATTTGTGACGCTCCGGCCAGCGCCCTGGCAAAATCCCCGCCGTCGAAATGGGTCTTGCCCTCCAGCCCTTTAGCCAGACCCCTGAAGAATTGAGACAAGATAACCCCGGAATTGCCCCTCGCCCCCATTAAAGCCCCGTGAGCCAGCGATTTAGCTACCGAAGAGACATGGTTATCCGAATCGAGCTTGACCTCTTCCAGTGCGAACTTCATGGTGAGCACCATATTGGTGCCGGTATCGCCATCGGGAACGGGGAAAACGTTTATAGCGTTGATATCGGCGGCGCTTTTCTCCAGCCAGGCGGTTCCCGAGGCAAACATTTCCTTCAGGGTTTGACCATCGGCTAAATCAGTTTTCATCCCATCCCTTTACCCGGGCCGATAATTGTGCTATCATTACGCAAATTTAACGGATAGAAAAGTTTCTATGAAGTGCGAGATTTGCGGTAAACAAGCTCAATTCGGGCATAATGTAAGCCACTCCAAGAAGCATACCTTGCGGCGCTGGCTGCCTAATATTCACCGAACTACGATTATGGTAGAAGGAAGGAAGAGAAAAGTCAACATCTGCACCAGATGCCTCCGCACCCAGTACAAAGCCGCCCGTTAATTCAACCCCACCGGCTAAACCCCAAACCCAGTTGTAGTACGACCTTTCAAGGTCGTGCAATTCTGCGCTGGCACGAGGCTGAAGCCTCGCACTACACTTTTTGTTCTCCCATCAAGGGAGAGGTTAAAACTTTTGCTTTTTGAATTGTCATTTTGACTCCTGACTTCTGACTACTGACTACTGTCTACTGTCTTCTCCGCCGCTGCTTCCCTCAGCCTCTGCATAGCCCTGCTTATCCCATCCTCGGCCCTCTCCCGTTTGTCATTGCGAGCACCTGAAAGGTGCGTGGCAATCTCCTGCCCCACCACGAGATTGCTTCGGCACTTGCGCCTCGCAATGACGGGATAGAGGTTAAAACTTTTGCATTTTGAATTGTAATTTTGATTCCTGACTACTGTCTACTGACTACTGTCTACTGTCTTCTCCGCCGTCGCTTCCCTCAGCCTCTGCATAGCCCCGCTTATCCCGTCCTCGGCCCTGAATATGCTGTTCCCCGCCACCAGGACATCGGCGCCGGCTTCGACTATGTCGGGGGCATTGTCGGCATTAATTCCCCCGTCGACTTCCAGCTCAATACCCGGTTTTCTATTATCCAGGATTTTGCGCATATCGGCTATCCGGGGCAGTGTTTCCGGGATGAAAGATTGCCCGCCGAAGCCGGGATTAACGCTCATAATGAGGACCAGGTCCACATGATGAATGAATTCATCCGCTGCGCTGAGAGGAGTAGGCGGATTCAAGGATACTCCAGCCTTGACCCCCAGCTCCTTTATCAACCGAATTGTGCTCTGGAGGTGGGGAGAGGCTTCCACATGCACGGTAATAATATCGGCGCCCGCCTTAACGAAGTCGGAGATATACCGCTCCGGGTGCTCTATCATCAAATGGACATCCAGGGGCAGGCTGGTCACCCGCCGAATTGAAGCCACCACCGGGGCCCCGATGGTAATATTGGGCACGAAGTGCCCGTCCATGACATCTACGTGGATATAATCGGCCCCCGCCCTGGCCACCTCGTCAATTTGCTCGCCCAGGCAGGTAAAATCAGCGGAAAGAATTGACGGCGCCAGCTTAATCATCGCTTGATCAGCCTCTTGGCTCTTCTCAGCGCCTTCGCCACCTGCTGGGGGGAGGTGCCGCCAACTACATTCCGGGCGGCTACCGATGATTCCGGAGTTATCTTATACACATCGCCGCCGAAGAGCGAGGAGAACTTGCGGTATTCCTTCCGGCCGAGCTCCCGGAAGTTTTTGCCTTTACGCATGGCGTATTCGCTGAGTTTTGCTACCACGCCGTGGGCCTTCCGAAACGGCATGCCTTTCTTCACCAGGTAGTCGGCCAGGTCCGTTGCCAGGATATAATCTTCTTTCATCGCCTGAGAGATACGCTCGGTATTAACCTTGATTGTTTTTACCATCCCTGCAAATACTTCCAGGCTGGAGTGCAGCGTGTCCACGGTGTCGAAAAGCCCCTCCTTGTCCTCCTGCATATCCCGGTTATAGGCTAAAGGCAGTGACTTCATAGTGGTCAGGATGCCCATGAGGTTGCCGTATACCCGCCCGGTTTTCCCCCTGGCCAGCTCGGCGACGTCGGGATTTTTCTTCTGGGGCATTATGCTGCTGCCCGTAGTAAAGGCTTCGCCAATCTCTATAAAGCTGAACTCGCTCGATGACCACAGGATAAGCTCCTCGGCCAGCCGGGAAAGATGCATCATGGTGATGGCCGCCGCCGCTTCGTATTCTATGACGAAGTCCCTGTCGGAAACGGCGTCCAGGCTGTTGCTGCTGACCTTGCTGAGGCCCAGCTCCTTGGCGACGAATTCTCGGTCCAGGGGATAAGGAACGCCGGCCAGGGCACCGCTGCCCAGAGGCAAGACGTCGGTTCGCCCCAGGCAGTCGTGAAATCTTTCCTTGTCCCGCTGAAACATCTCGAAATAAGCCAGCAGGTGGTGTGCCAGGAGGACTGGCTGGGCTTGTTGCAGGTGAGTATAGCCGGGCATGATGACAGCTTTGTTCGCCTCGGCTAACTCCACCAGCGCAGTTTGCAGAGCCTTTATCTTATCAACGGTTTTCAAGATTTCTTCCTTGACGAACAGGCGCAGGTCCAGGGCCATCTGGTCGTTCCTGGAACGGGCGGTATGTAGCGTGCCTGCCGCGTTGCCTATCTTTTCAAACAACCTCGCTTCGATGTTCATATGTATATCCTCGAGCTCGGTCTTGAATTGAAACTTCCCTCGTTCGATTTCCTTTCGAATAGAATTGAGCCCTTTTATTATCGCTACCGCCTCGCTCTCGGCTATTATCCCCTGCTTTGCCAGCATCCTGGCGTGGGCGATGCTTCCCTCGATGTCCTGGCGGTATAGCCGCCGGTCAAAGGGAATAGATGCCCCGTATCCCCGCGCTAGCTTATTAGTGTCTTTCATCTCTAGAACTCCGGTTTCTATTTTGGCTTCCGCTATTATACCTTGTTTTGCCGGTATTTTTAATAGGAGCACTAACCTCCCGTGTCATTGCGAGCCCCTTTCCTCTTGTCATTGCGAGCCCCCTCCTCACGTTGTCATTGCGAGCGAAGCGTGGCAATCCCGTTGGCTAAATCCCAAATTCTAATTTCTAAGCTCTAAACAAATCCAAATATCGAAATTCAAAACCCTAAACTGTTTCTGAGGCGTGAAGGAATCCTTTCCTTCACGGTTTTTTGATATTCGATTTTTGAATTTTGATATTGTTTAGGATTTCGTGCTTCGGATTCAGGATTTCACATCAGCGAGGTATGAAGTAATCCCTTCCTTCACGATGGAAAAGGAAGTGTCACTAAGGCACTGAACGAGGACGACGGCTTCCATTCCGGGGTAGGTAGGGATATAATTGAATCAAGAGGGGATAAGAATAAACGGACATTGGCAAGCCTCAAAGGAGCGAATAGATGCGTATTCTTAGAGTCGTCTACGTTCTGGCTATAGCGGGTTTGCTTATCGCGCTTGTCATCGCGGGCGTGGAGGCTTTCTATCCTGGTCCCCAATACCCAGATTGTTACGAGTTGCTGGGACCCCAACCGGCTTACAATAGCACCGAGTACGAGGAGTGGGAGCAAGAATGCACACAGCTTTGGGAAGAACATCAGCAGGAAGCAGCGAGGCGTGATAGGAACATATTCTTCGTTGTCTTGCCTCTGGGGGTGGTGTTTGCCGTCGTGGGCACCTTCGTTCGGCGCAGGCTGGATATCTTCGGCGCCGGCTTGATTTTAGGCGGCATGGGGACGATGATATTCGCACTTGCACCTTATGACCTGAACAACATACTGAGATTTATCGGCATTGCTGTCGCCCTGGCTGTGCTTGTCTTCGTGGGCTACAAAGTCTTCCTTTCCCTAAAAAGAAGCTAACGTATTTTTGTAACGAGGCCTAATCTTGCTATCGGCGTGGCTCTTGTGAAACAGCCGGACAATACGCCCGTCTATTTCTAGAATCCTTGAGTTTTGATTTGTCATTTTGATTTTTTCCTTTTGACCTTTGCATTTTGACGTGGTCCATAAGGTCTTCCTCTCCCTGAAAAGAAGCTAACCTCTTTCTCCGGGCATCGGTCATAATCCACTTCGTGCCGCCCCGAGAAACGAAGTCAGGCCTGCTGCAAATCAGGCACTGTGTCCCCGAATACCTGGCTCATTCAGCGAGTAAGTTGACAGACCAGAGCACGGGTATATATCATCTTCATACCGTAGTAATCAAATTAATAATTAAACAGGAGGTATATAAGCATGCCGGTTGTTCGTACGCCAGATGAACGTTTTTCCAAATTGCCTGGTTTCCCTTTTGCCCCGCACTATATCGAGGTTAACGGACTGCGCATACATTATGTGGATGAAGGCCAGGGGGAGACCATACTCTGTTTGCACGGCGAGCCCTCATGGTCATTTCTATACCGTAAAATGATTGCCGCTATGTCCAGGAAGCACCGTGTTATAGCGATGGACTTCGTCGGCTTTGGCCGGTCTGATAAATTCACCGAGCGGGAGGCATATACCTTCAAGATGCATCTGGATACGCTGATGGGCTTTATAAAGGCCATGGACCTTAAGCAGATAACCGTTGTGGTGCAGGACTGGGGTGGGTTGATCGGTCTGTCTGCGGTCGCTCATATGCCGGAACGTTTTGCCCGGCTGGTTATCATGAATACCGGCCTGCCCATAGGTAAGGGAAAGCCCGGCGAAGCTTTCCTGGCCTGGCGCAGTCATGTTGAGACTCATCCCGATTTGCAAATCGGGCAATCGATACTTGGTGGTATGGCCCACCCGGAGAGGATTACCAGGGAAATCATCGCCGCTTATGATGCGCCGTTTCCCGACGTTAAATATAAAGCCGGGGCTGTCGTATGGCCGCTCCTCGTCCCCATTAGCCCTGATGACCCCGCTTCCGCTGAAATGCGGCATGCCCGCGAGGTCCTGTCAAAGTGGGACAAGCCGGCCCTGGTCATGTTTTCCGATAAAGACCCTATTACAGGTGGCGGTGAAAAATTCTTTCGCTCTCTTATACCTGCGGCCAAAGACCAGCCGGAGATTGTAATCAAGGACGCCGGTCACTTTCTTCAGGAAGAGAAAGGCGAGGAAATATCTCGGCATATACTGGACTTCATAAGAAGAACGCCCGTTGCCTAGTATTTCGACGGGTCTTGTCGGCGAGGCTGAATATGATTCCGAAGCAATGGTATGTAGTTATGGACTCCACCCAAGTTAGAGACAGACCGGTGGGCGTGGTCAGGATGGGAGAGAAACTCGTCTTCTGGCGAGATGGCAGCGGGAAAGTGAACTGTCTCCAGGACAAATGTGTCCACCGGGGTGTGCAACTCAGCAAGGGCAAGGTAATCGGAGACCATATCCAATGTCCCTTTCACGGTCTGGAATATGAGTCCTCTGGAAAGGTTACAGTCATACCGGCCAATGGTAAAAATACTCCTGTCCCTGACCGCTTTCAAGTCTTGAGATATCCTACTTATGAGGCACACAGTTTTATCTGGATCTGGTGGGGCGAAAACCCTCCCGAGAACCTGCAGCCTCCCCGGTTCTTTACAGATATTGATGACAGCTTATCCTATAGCAGGACTTATGATTACTGGAATGCCCATTACTCCCGGGTCATAGAAAACCAGCTTGATGCTGCCCACCTTCCTTTTGTTCACTACAATACAATCGGGCGTGGAAACCGCACCATAGTAGATGGGCCGTTCTTTCAATGGTTAGATGGGGATATGTTCTATGTCTTTGTTCATAACCGGGTTGACGATGGTACCCCGCCTCTTAAACCCGAACAGATGCCCACCCCGGATCCGGTTAAAGACTTCAAGCTGGAGTTTATCTTCCCTAACCTCTGGCAGAACTATATCGGCGAGAAGGTGCGAGTTATGGTTGCCTTCGTTCCAGTGGACCAGGAGAATACTATTCTCTATCTTCGGTTTTATCAAAAGTTCATGCGTGTACCTGTGTTGAGACAATTAATAACGCGCTTATCTATGCCCTTTAACCTGATTGTTACCCATCAGGACAGAAGAGTGGTGGTTACGCAGCAGCCTAAGGCATCAGGCCTGCAAATTGGGGAGCAGTTATTTCAAGCCGACCGGCCTATAATCGAATACAGAAGACGCAGGCAGGAGCTGGTGGAAAAGGCCCGCCAATAATTTCTAAGAGGAGTTCCCGGGACACCATCCTCCACAAGGTGAAGGGTCAGGTCTGCTACAAGTCAGGTATTATGTCCTCGGAATACCGCTTTCATGATGGTTCTGTTCGATTCTGGTGTATGCCCGATTCCGTTCTTTTTTGATTGGCATATGGTTTTCCGAGTGCTAAATTCCCCTCTGTGTATAAACTTTACAGCAAGGTTAGTATTGGGGTAGGTGTTGGTTTTTTCTTAGCTGGTGCTTTATTTGTATTGGCACATTCGAGAATTTGGGCTACATATTCGATTCTACTTGGCATATACCTTATTCTCAATGGCCAAAGCTTTATTCTCGGTGGCATAGGTCAAAAAGTCACACGCCGTCTGAGTTTTGGTTTCCTCGGAGCTGCTTTAGTTTCTTTCGGCATCGGATCAGCGCGGTTCCTATCTTAAACTTTGATACGAAAAACATAAAAATAGCTTCAATTTCCTTTCAACCATAAGGGAACAGAACCTTCATGAGCGGGGAAGTTGACAGCGCCATGTCGGCCGTCTAAAGTGTAAGTCCGTGAGCTGTGTCGCGCTTGCTCGCGGCGCCTTAATATCTATGGAACCGGGATACGTTGCGCTATACCACTCCGGCGAATTGGAGCGTCGTGCCCGGGCGCTTGAGGCTCGGTTGGCCTCCTGCGATATCTGCCCCCGGGAGTGCCGGGTCGACAGGTTGCAAGACGAACCGGGCTATTGCCATTCCGGGCGTCTCCCCGTAGTCTCGGCGGTCTGCGCTCATCACGGCGAGGAGCCGGCTATTTCCGGGACCAGGGGGTCGGGGACGGTCTTCTTCGGCAACTGCAATATGCGATGCGTTTATTGTCAGAACTACCAGATAAGCCAGGACTGGAGAAAGCAAAAGTCGAAGGAGATGGACTGCCACACCCTGGCGGAAAGGATGCTCTACCTTCAGGATGGACTGGGCTGCCACAATATCAATTTCGTTTCGCCGTCCCATTTTGTTCCCCAGCTCCTTCGGGCGGTTGTGGAAGCGGTGCCCCTGGGGCTGCGGGTGCCCCTGGTCTACAACACCGGTGGCTATGATTCTGTCGCTTCTCTCAAAGAGCTCGACGGCGTCGTAAGTATCTACTTGCCTGACTTGAGATATGCCTCCGACAGGTGGGCCAGGAAGTTCTCGCGTGCCTCCGATTATGTAGCGCGGGCCCGTCAGGCTATCAAAGAGATGTATCGACAGGTTGGAGACCTGGTGGTAGATGAGTCCGGCCTGGCGCAGAAAGGACTGATAGTGCGGCATCTCATTCTGCCCCACGGTCTGGCCGGCAGTGAGGAATCGCTAGCCTGGCTTGTCCGGGAGATTTCTCCCGCGGTCACGGTCAGCATAATGTCTCAATACAAGCCGGTGCACCGGGCGCTGCGGATACCGCTGCTTTCCCGGACGATATCCGTTGCTGAGCATGAAGCGGTCCTCCGGCTGCTGGCTGACCTGGGAATAGAAAACGGCTGGGTGCAGGAAATGGGGGCGGCAGAAGAATATCTCCCTGATTTTGAACGAGAAGGCCACCCTTTCTCCCCGGCTCTTCAAAGACGGGAGGAGTCCATACCTGCAAAGGTATTCCCTGACCGCTAGCAGTTGGTTAACACCTTTACAGCAGCTTGGTAAATTCGCTTACTGACAATCCCGCCTGACGGATAATAGTTCGCAGTGTTCCTCTATCCAATTCCTTATGAAGAAGGACAACTAATTGACAAAATGGTTCGTCTCGTCTGAGTGTCACGTGGCTACCTTCCTGCCTTTGTCAAAGCTTTGATACACCTTTCGCCTGATAGGACAGGAAGTTTGCTCATACTACTACCACTGATACCTCGAACTTATCTTTGGGTACAGGAAGGTTATCCTCTTCGAGGGCGTGGATGTAACAATTTATAGCTTCCTTGATATTTTTTATTGCTTCCCTTTTTGTCTTTCCCTGGCTGACGCAACCAGGCAAGCTCGGGCACTCCACTACCCAATAGCCATCCTCACCGGGATATAAAATAACCTCTCGCATTTCCCCTCCTATCTAATTCTATCAGCACTTGGTAGTGCGCGCTTTCAGCTATTATAACTTGTTTTGCCGGTATTTTTAACAGAAGCAATAACCCACCGTGTCATTGCGAGCCCTTCGCCTCACTGTCATTGCGAGGAGCCCCGACCTGTCGGGGCGTGGCAATCTCTGTTCACTAGCCTACCGATTCCCT
>Ga0315551_10001832_pt1 | contig 15967 bp, 12 predicted proteins | sample SalMarSW160290MG_FD_203678 | JGI IMG/M metagenome (GOLD analysis project Ga0315551, IMG submission 203678) | Salt marsh sediment microbial communities from the Plum Island Ecosystem LTER, Massachusetts, United States - Salt Marsh Sediment SW1602-90 ... | reverse complement strand
ATCCAGCACGCCGTTGACAATTCTGGCGCCGGCGACACGATCAAGGTCATGGATGATGACAATGCTGCTAACGACGATTACACTGAGAACGTCAACGTCGGGAAGAGCCTGACCATAGAAGCGTACGACGACGATGGCACTGCGCCTCAGGTTAAGGCAAGTAGCACCACCGACCACGTGTTCGAGGTATCGGCGGACTACGTCACGATAAGGGCTTTGGACATTTACGGAGCAACAGCCGCTGGTCAAAGAGGCATATACCTTGGGAATGGCACTGACCATTGCACGATATCCGACAGCCGCTGCGGGTACGACGCCAGCCACAAAAACTACTATGGCATCTACCTGAACGGCTCCTCCTCCAACACGATTTCGGGCAACATCTGTTCCAGTAACACTTTTGGCATCTACCTGAACCCCTCCTCCTCCAGCACGATTTCGGGCAACACCTGTTCCAACAACGGGGCCACAGGCATCCACGTGTCCTTCTCCGACTCCAACACGATTTCGGGCAACACCTGTTCCAGTAACGATTATGGCATCTACCTGTACTCCTCCTCCTCCAACACGATTTCGGGCAACACCTGTTCCGAGAACAACAGAGGCATCTACGTGGACTCCTCCTTCTCCAACAACACGATTTCGGGCAACACCTGTTCCAACAACAGTTTTGGCATCTACCTCTACTTCGAGGAGTGGCCCTTGTTCGCCAAGAACAACACTCTCTTCGAGGACGAGGGCTTGTCTGCCAACAACAACACTATCTACCTGAACAACTTCAGCGCCAACACAACGGCTCAGGTTTGGTCGAACTCAACGAACACCTGGAAGTCGCCGACGATGCTGGGGTACTTCTACAGTAGCGTATCCAAGCAGAATTATATGGGGAATTACTGGAGCGATTACGGGGGGAGCGATGGCGACGGCGATGGTATCGGGGATACATCGTACGACACGGGTGAAGGAGCAGGGCATCTGGATGACTATCCCCTCGTCGCGTCCACAGCCAGCTATGATCTCCAGGCGTGGTGGCTCTCCAACCCCTCCATGTATCAGGGGGATATGTCGAAGCCTGGAGGCACCGTAACGGTGGGCGCCAGCGCCTCGCAAACTTGGGCGATGGGGCCTGCTACATCGAACACAAACTTCGGCGGCGCCACCGGCTGGACAGGGCAGGTAACGTTCACCTCGGCGCCCACAGGCCCAGACCCAGGCCCCGCGCACACCTTCACGGTTGAAATAGGCTATGCCGACGACGAGAACGGCACGAACTTTCAGGCAGGCGGCCCGGACGCAACCATAACGGGAGATGGCTCAGCGACAGTCTTCACATTCACCACGGACGCCGCTTCGTTCACGGTTAACTCGGGCAAATGCCTCGCCATGAAGATAACGAACAACAGTGCTTCGAGCTACGATGTCCGTGTTGGCGGTTCATGGAGCTACTGCTCCGCCCCGGTGAGCCAGGAATACACTTTGGTTGAACTGTGCTCATTCCGCGCAACCGCGCTCGATTCCGAGGTGGTCTTGGAGTGGGAGACGGACGCGGAAGTTGATACCGCAGGATTCAACGTCCTTCGGGCGGAGACGCTGGAGGGGCCGTGGGTTCGACTCAACGACTGGCTTATTCCGTCCGAGGGAAGCTCCTGGGATGGCGCGTCCTACAGCTTCTCGGACGAAGGCAGAGAGGCGGGCAATGTTTACTGGTATTGCATCGAGGAAGTTGGCGCCGGCGGCGGCAGCCAACGCTATACTACGCAGCTCGTCTGGGATGAGGGCCTAACCGACGCCGATGGCGACGGGATGCCCGACGTCTGGGAACAGGCCGTCGGAATTGACACTGGCAGTGAAACCGACGCCGATGCCGATGCCGACAATGATGGTTCCACGAATTTACAGGAGTATCTCGCCGGGACCTCTCCCGTGGACCTGCTGGATTGCCCTCGGCTGCGGATTCAATGGCCCGATGGAAACAACGGCTTACTTCTGACCTGGCCGGGGCGAGCCGGAAGGACATACAAACTGGTATGTGCCGATTCCCTGGCGGAGCTTCTGAACGGCTTTCCGACCGTCGTTTCTACCAGGTCGGCAACCTCAAACGGCGCCATGCGGTTCGAGCGCGCGCCTGGAGGCGACGAATCGAGACGCTTCTACCGTCTCATCATTTCGCCGCCCCGGTAGAAGGCGCTGTGCATAGGAAGGCAAGAGGACGCTAACGCAAAGACGCAAAGACGTAAAGAGGGAGCTTTTTTGACGGGATAACAGGATACACAGGATAAAGGATACACATGATCCAAAAAATGGGTACGGGACGGGGCAGACATCTCGCAGAGGCGCAAAGGCGCGAAGAGGGAGTTCCTTTGACGGGATAACAGGATGCACAGGATAAAGGATGGAGATGATTCAAAAAAATCCCGTTCATCCTGTCATCCTGTCGGAAGCAATACACCGGCATGAGATACAAGAGAAAACAACTCGACGCGGTGCAGGTTGGGGAGGAGTTGCTTCTGTGCGAGAAAAGCGGCGAGCAGGTGCACCGCCTGAATGGCACGGCAGCCGCAATCTGGAAGCTGTGCGATGGAGAGAAGGGCGCCAGCGAGATCGCAGCGAATCTCGCTCGGGAGTTTGGCGGCGCTTCCGCGAAGGAAATCGAAGCCGATGTTCTCGCGACGTTATCGGAAATGACGAAACTGGGCATTGTGAATTGTTGTGGTTGACGAGAGGAACGCAGTCCGCGTTGCCTCGTTATTTGTGAACGCGAGAGAGAGCTGGTCCTATTGATAGACGATGTAAGAGGAGGATGAAAATGAGCGAAAGGAACGTGAGAAGCACAGCGCCGGATGAAAAAAGAAAGCCTACGAGCGGCGCCCGCCGGATGGGAAAGTACATCAAACCAGAGATAATCACGTCCTCCGCCGAAGAGCTCCTGCACCTGATAGGTTCTGCGAGGGCTTGTTCGGGATTTGGACAGGGAGCGATGGGATGGGATCAGCAGGACCTGAATCCGTGATGACTTGTGCCGAAATACGAGCACGGTCATCAAATCTGACTGCCGTAGAGGTATCGCTCATCGAAATCCTCGACGGAGACGTGCACTATGCGGTTTCTCAGGTCGCCGATTGAGTTTCTGTGGCTGCGGAATGCGGTCCTGAGATAATGTGATGAAAAACCCTCGTATGTCATCCCCCCGTTTTTCAACGCAGGCGGGATCTTCCTGCTATCAGGAAGCGAGAACTCTCTCTCAACCAAAACGTGGACGACCTGCCCGCGCAATATCTCCCTGATTTTGAGGGCGGTCGCGTTCGCGGCTTCGGATAGCTGAGCGATCCTTTCTTTGATAACTTCCGGTCTCACACGACCGGAGAACCGCTCGGCGGGCGTGCCCGGCCTGTTGCTGAAAGGGAAAATGTGCACCTTGTTGAACTCCGCTTCGGAAACGGTGTGACGGGTTTGCTGGAAATCCTCCTCCGTTTCTCCGGGGAAGCCAACCATCACGTCGGTAGAGACTGAAACCCCTGCCAGCGCCTCCCTGAGAAGAGCGAGCGTCCGGAGATAGCTGTCCCGCGTGTAGCCTCGGTTCATCTTGTGGAGAATCGCATCCGAACCGCTTTGGAGTGGAACGTGAAAGTGTCGGCACGTCTGAGGAGAGCGCCGAATTGCGTCAATCAGCCTTTCGTCTATCTCGTTGGGGTCAATCGAGCTTAGCCGGACGCGGAGCAGTCCTTCGATCCGCCGGAGGCTTTCGATAAGCTCCGGCAATTTGTTCTCCTGGCCCACTCGGTCGGCGCCGAAGCTCCCGATGTGAATTCCCGTCAGGACGACTTCCCTGTACCCGTTCGCGACAAGCCCCTCTATTTCGCCGAGGACATCGGCGATTTCGCGGCTGCGGCTTTTCCCTCGAGCGACGCGGACGATGCAGTATGAACACCTCCTATCGCATCCGTCTTGAATCTTCACAAAGGCTCGCGTGTGACCCGAGAAAAACGTGATGCCAGAGCAAGAAGGCTCGGCAAGCCTCTCTCCGACATTCAAAAGTGCGCACACACTGTCCGCGAGAGTTTCCTTGGATGGATTGTCGAACACCCCGTCCACCCCCGGTATGCCGCGGACCTCCTCTGGGTTGATGTGCGCGTAGCAGCCGGTGACTACAATTCGGGCATTGGGGTTTTGTCGTTTGAGGGCGCGAATCGCCTTTCTGGACTTGGCGTCGCTGCGGGCAGTGACGGTGCAGGTGTTGACGATGCACGCGTCGGCGTCCCCCTCGCCCCGACATTCCACGAGGCCCCGCCGGAGGAGTTGCTCCCGGAGAAGCTGGCTGTCGTACTGATTCGCTTTGCAGCCAAGCGTCCTGATGGCGAAGCTGCAAAGGTGATGGACGGGCATTGTCAACGGACTCCACGATGACTGATGAAACCTCGGCGTCTTAGTCCTCTAATTCATAAGTTCGGTGACGTATCTTTTTTTTTGACGGGATAACAGGATGAACGGGATTCTTGGAATCGTGTCTATCCTGTTATCCTGTCCAAGCATTCTTTTCCCCCTACAATATACGTTACCGTACTTGCGAACGCGTGTACTTGGCGGCAAAAGCGGGAGAGAGCCACGCGTTACGCGTGGTCGCAAAGACGCAATGACGCAAAGAAAAACCGTTACCCATTCTTGCCGAAATGTTCCAGAAGAGCCACAACGACCAGAATCGCAACCGATTGAACGAATACCACCGCCACGCCCAGCAAGTCAACCTTCGGAAGCTGCGTGGCGCCCACTCCTATGCAAAAAGTCAGCAGGTAAATGAACAGGACTGCTCCTCGGCGGGTCATCCCCAACTTCACCAACCTGAATGAAAAATGGTCTCTGCTTGCCCTGAACACCGGTACATTCTTGCGCCAGCGTATGAAGCTGACGGTGACCAACTCGTACAGCGGAATCGCCAGAACCACCACGGGCAGGATAACGGGGAAGAACGTCCTGCTTTCCCCGGAATAGAAAGTCGCGATAACCGTCAGACACGCGAGCGTATATCCGAGGAACATCGAGCCGGCGTCCCCCATGAAAATCGAAGCGGGCGGGAAGTTGTACCGAAGAAATCCCAGCGTGCTGCCCGCCAGAGCCAGAAGAATGAGCGAGACAAAATATTGATTCAGGTACGCCGCCGTGAAAAAGAATAGAAGAGAAGCTACCGCCGCAACTCCCGCGGAAAGCCCATCCATGTTGTCCAGAAAATTGAAAGCGTTAGTCAGCGCCACGATCCACAGAATTGTCAGAAGGCACCCGGGGAGGAAGCCAGGGATGAAAAGCGTTATGCGAACGCCGGCCAGCACAATAGCGAGCGAGCAGACGACCTGGCCGCTTAGTTTCCACAGCGGGCGAAGCTCTCGTTTATCATCAATAATCCCCAGAACCACAATCAGCAGACCCCCGAAGATGATGGAAAGAAGCCGCCCGCTTTGCTTGATGACGCCCGGTATGTAGTCGAGTACCGCCTGTGGGACGATTGCTTTCAGGAGAGCGGAATCTCTTAGGAACAGCAACAAGCCCCAGTGCAACAGGATAGTGAAGGCAAATCCGAAGTAGATTGCCACTCCCCCCAGAAGCGGTGTCGGACCGCTGGCAGCTTTGTCAGGGTGAGTTTTAGAAACGATGCCGAGCCTCTGGGCAAGCCGCCGCGCCACCGGCACGCAAAGCAGGGAAACAACCAGCGAGAAGACGAAAATGTATGCGTAAACCAAAGCCCACATCAGGCACGCCCCGCCTTCTGAAAATGGAGAGACCGGTAAAGCGCGTTTATCTTTTCGACCATGAGCTCCTTTCTAAACGCCGGCTCAACGAGCCGCCGCCCATTCCGCCCCATGCGGTCCCTGAGACCGGCATCCAATAGCAGCCGAGACAGCGCGGAGGTCAAGCCCTGAACGTCCTTCGGCTCGACGAGATAGCCTGTGACACCATCTTTCACCACTTCCCGCGCTCCGTCCACGTTGAAAGACACCACCGGCTTACCACACGCCATAGCCTGCGGCAGAGCCTTAGCGAGTCCCTCCCGCAAGGACGTATGCACCAAGATGTCCATGGCGGAAATCATCTCCGGGATGCGCTCCGGCCGAACCAGCCCCGCGAATATAAACCTCTCCGCCAGACCCAATTCCTGCAAGGTGCGATTGAACTTTTCTCTCAGAATACCATCCCCCACCAGCAGAAAGCGAGTGCTCGGGAAACGGCGGACGATCTCCCCCGAGGCAGCAAACAGATACTCGTGCCCCTTGAGCGGAAATAGACGCGAGATCATTCCAATCACCAATCCCTCGCCTCTCACACCCAGCTCGTGCCGAGTCCGTTCCCGAAGAGCAGGTGATTGAAGAAAGGCGTCGAGGTCCATCCCGCTGTAGATAGTCGTGAATTCGCTTCTGGGGGCCACATGTGCGGCGACGGCTTGCTCCGCCATGGCGTCCGCCACGCAAACGATTTTGGTGCTGACCTTCGCCGCCAGCCTCTCGAAAAAGATGTACAGCAGATTTGAAAGCCGGCCTTGATACCGGTGGAAGGGCAGGCCGTGAATGGTGTGGACGATGACCTTGACTCCCGCGAGCCCAGCCGCCAGCCGACCCAGAATGCCCGCTTTGGAGCTGTGGGTGTGAACGATGTCGTACTTTTCCCGCCGGAAAATCGAGTAAAGCTGAGCGAGGGCTATGGCATCTCTCACCGGATTGACCGCCCGACGCATCTGCGGAAGCAGGATGCATCTGACACTTTTTCTCCAGGCCCCCTCGAGCAGACTCCCCTCCGGCCCCAGCGGCGGACCCGTGAGGAGCGTCACGTCGTAGCCGTACGTTTTTCGCAGCCCCTCCGCGGTGAAGATCGTGTTTTCCTGGGCTCCGCCGATGATCAGACGGGTGATGACATGAGCAACTCTTGTGGGATGGCGGAGGCCCCCACTCGTCTCCGTCGAGGGAGGAGAGCTGACGCTCATTTGTTGGCACCACAGCACTTCTTGTATTTCTTGCCGCTGCCGCACGGACACAGTTCGTTTCGACCGATCTTCCGGCCCTGACGCACGTACGGGGTGTGGGCGTTCACTTTCTGCGCCGGCATGCCGCCTTCCGCGTCCGAGAAGGTGGTCGTCTCCGGGAGGGAAGCGCCGGACGTGTCCCCGTAGAACAGGTCCTCCGGCCGGATGCCGAAAGGTAACGCGACTTGCGATGGAACAGACGAGGTTCTGAACACGTTCGCCACGATCTCCTTTTTCATCGTCGCCGTCATGGACACGAACATGTCATACCCTTCGTGCTTGAACTCGATCAGCGGGTCCTTCTGCCCGTACGCCCTCAGCCGCACGCTTTCCCGGAGGTGGTCCATGTCGTAGAGATGGTCCTTCCAGAGGCGGTCGAGCGTCGAGAGCATCACGTAGCGCACAAGCTCGTTCATTGTGTCCGGGCTCTCGATCTTTTCCTTCAAGTCGTAGCTTTGCTCGACCTTCTCGAAGATGATTTTCCGAGCGCCGTCAGCTTCCATCTCCTCGCCCGACAGTTCCTTCACCGACACCCTCGCCGGAAATGTGCTGTTGACCCAACGCACGACCGATTCGACGTCCCACTCCTCCGGGCGATCCTTCGGAACAAGATACAGCTCCAGCGTCTCATCCAGCAGCTCGTTGATGAATTCAAACAGCAGGTCGCTGAGGGTCTCTTCCTTCATAATTCGCGTGCGGTACTCGTATATGATCTCCCTTTGCTTATTCATCACATCGTCGTATTCGAGGGTGTGTTTGCGGATGGCGAAGTTCCTTTGCTCCACTCGCTTCTGCGCGCTCTCGATAGATTTATTGAGAAGGGGATGCGAAAGCTCCTGCCCCTCCTCCAGCCCTACCCGCGTCATGATTCTGGCGATGCGCTCCGACCCAAACAGCCTCATCAAATCATCCTCAAGAGAGATGAAAAACTTCGTTCCCCCCGGGTCGCCCTGACGGGCGCACCTTCCGCGCAACTGCCGGTCAATCCTGCGAGCCTCGTGGCGCTCAGTGCCGATGACGTAAAGCCCGCACTGAGATTCCTTCGCGCACTCCTTGTGTCTTTCTGTTTCCTCGCGAGACAGACTGTAATTCTCAGGCTTGATAATGCACTTCTCGCACTTGACCACTTCCCGACCGAGCTTGATGTCTGTCCCGCGCCCCGCCATGTTCGTCGCAATAGTTACTGATCCCGATTGACCCGCCCGAGCGATGATCTCGGCTTCTTTCTGGTGGTATTTCGCGTTGAGCACCGAATGCGGAATCCCCCTCCTCCTGAGATAGCGGCTGAGAATCTCGGAGGTATCCACGGAGATTGTCCCGATGAGCATCGGCCTACCGACGGCATGCCACCTCGCCACCTCCTCCACGAAGGCGGCATACTTCTCTCGCCTGGTCTTATAGATAGCGTCGTTGCTGTCAATTCGCCTCACCGGCTCGTTGGTCGGGACCACCACCACGTCCAGATCGTAAATCTGGTGGAACTCGTTCGCCTCGGTCTCGGCGGTCCCCGTCATCCCCGCCAGTTTCTGATAGAGCCGGAAGTAGTTCTGAATGGTGATTGTGGCAAAGGTCTGAGTTTCGTGCTCGATGGTCACCCCTTCTTTCGCCTCCAAAGCCTGGTGCAGCCCGTCGCTGTAACGCCGCCCCGGAAGAAGCCTGCCGGTGAACTCGTCAACGATCATCACTCTGTTATCCTGCACCACGTATTCCACGTCCTTCTCGAACAGAGAATATGCCCGCAGAAGCTGCGAGATATTGTGCAGCGTCTCGCTCTTATGAGCGAACTCCTCGTCGAGTCGCCTTTTCTTTCGCGCCTTCTCGTCGTCCGGGAGGTCGGGGTCCTCGTCAATCTCCTGGTAAAGCGTGATCATGTCCGGAAGTACAAATGCCTCCGGGTCATCCGGCGAAAGGAAAAGCCTCCCCTTATCGGTCAGGTCAACCTCGTGCCCCTTTTCATCTATGACGTAGTAAAGCTCCTCTCGTACCGCCTCCCCTTCCTCTTTCCTGGCGTCGCTGAGAAGCTCCAGCGAGGCTTTGTCCAGAAGCTTCCTCGCCTCCGGATCCTCCAGCATTTTCAAAAGCTGCCGGTTCTTCGGCGACCCCTTCGACACCTGATACAGCTTAATCCCCGCCTCCCTCCGGGCTTCGGGGTCCTCGAAAAGGTCCTTTCCTTCCTTCACAAGCCGGTTGCACAGCATCGTTTGTTTTCGGGAAAGCTCCGCCACCGAGGGCTTCAGCTTCGCGAACTTGTGCGTGGACACGCTCACCGGCGCCGTGATTATCAGTGGAGTTCTCGCTTCATCAATAAGAATGCTGTCCACTTCGTCAATTATCGTGTAATAATGCCCCCTCTGAACCTGATTCTCGGCGCTCGTCGCCATTCCGTTATCTCGTAGGTAGTCGAAACCGAACTCGCTATTCGTCCCGTACGTGATGTCGCAGGAATACTCTTTCTTCCTCTCCTCCGGCCCCATTTGATTCTGAAGACAACCCACCGTCACACCGAGTGATTCGTAGATTTTCCCCATCCACTGAGAGTCTCTTCTCGCCAGGTAGTCGTTCACAGTCACCAAATGCACGTTGTGCCCCGTGAGAGCATTCAGGTACAGCGGCATCGTCGCCACGAGCGTCTTGCCCTCGCCGGTCGCCATTTCCGCGATTTTTCCCTGGTGCAGCACAATCGCCCCCATCAACTGTACGTCGTAGGGAATCTCAATCCAGGACACCGAATGACCGCAGACATCGAAGGTCGTTTTTCGCTCGACAAGGCGGCGACAGACGTTCTTCACCGCTGCGTACGCTTCCGGAAGGACCTCATCGAGAGCGCGATCGAGCTGCCCTCTCAAATGTTTCGTCGCCTCGTCTCGCTCCTCCGGGGAAAGAAGATGAACCTCTTCTTCCTTCGCGCCAAGCGCCTCAACGTGAGGCCGCAGCCGCTCCTTAAACTCGCCAGCTTTGGCGCGGATTTCTTCGTCCGTCAGCCTCTGGTACTCCTCTTCCTTCTCGTTGATGAGGGCAACGGTCTTGCGAAGCTTTTTCAGCTCCCTGTCGTTTCTCGTTCCGATTGTCTTTTTCAGAAGCCACGTAAACATCATTCACACTCGCCTTGACAATAATAACATGCCGCCCGGCCAGCCTTCCCGGACTTCACCACCGAAAAAACACAACCTCTCGGCGGTACGGCCGGTTCCGGCCCCCCAATACCCGACTTTTAGCATACCAGATAGACGCTCATATTTCAAGGTCCCTGCGCGGGCCGCTGCACTCTGGGCGCCGAAAACACGACCAACACCGCCTCGCCAAAGCCACTCCGCCGGGGCGACCGGACTCCTGTGCAAAAGCAATGTGAGAGCGTCAACATCCCGCGGCACGCGGGACGCCAGCGATACGTGTGCCTCTCTGCGTGCTCTGCGCACTCTGCGGTTCCACTCCCAGCCGCCGGTAACTGAGGCATTACGGCTGGGGGTGGCTGCCAAATCGTGGCATATCCGGCAGGCTTCCTTCAATCTCCTCGTTGTCGTGCTTGCATCGGACATGCCGGCCTTTAGCCCCGCCTTGGCGGGGCTTTAGCCGGGCTTCTCGAACAAGGGATTCATCCATAACTTGCCACGGAAATACAGCCGCACCCGATGGGCTGGCGGTATGGCCTCAGTCTTGGGCGGATACCCCGCGAACGCGGCGGAGGGAAAAAGGGAAGAGAAGGGTAACGCAAAGGCGCAGGGTCGCAGAGGGGAGAATGAGAAGGACTCCGTCGTCGCCTGCCGTAGCATGGCCATCTTGCCCATGATTCCCACGGCCGGGATGCCCGTGCCACGTGGGGCACGGTTTTTTTGCCGTGAAGGGTGCAGCCCGAGCCCGTTGAGCGCAAGGGAGCAGCCCCTCGACATCCCCCGCGGAACGCGGGGCGGGACAGGACGCCGGCGATATGTGTGCCTCTCTGCGTGCTCTACCGCACTCTGCGGTTCCACCCCGAGCCCCGCGTAAGTCAGGGGTTACCTATACCTTGATCAGACAATATCCGATGAGGACTACGCTAATGTACGGGCTGAGATTTCCCTCAATTGCCGCCGATAGAGTCGAAGCTTGTCCAGCTGGAGACCGACCAGGCTTTTCTTATTCCTACCGCACGTCGAGCGCTCGAACTCGCGCAACGTGCTCTGTTCCCTTATGCTGCACAGAATCGGGAGGAAAAACGAGAATTCCTGGATTTGTTCTTCTCGAACCTTTTCTTAGGGCGCGCAACTGCTGCCCTTGCATGGACCTCACCCTCGTACCTTATCGTGGAATGTCGCAAAAAGGAAGAATGGCGCGCCCAGGAGGACTCGAACCTCCAACCTTCGGATTCGAAGTCCGCAACTCTATCCTATTGAGCTATGGGCGCGCCAAGTGTTAGTCCTTTGAACAGCAGGGAGTTACGGTCCGTCGGTAACAAACCTTCAACACCCTATACAGCCGTTCGTGACACATAGTGACGAAACTCCTTGACTTCCGACCGAATTCAGGGTACATAGATATAAGCTAACATGGAGCGGACCATTTCATCAAGGACTTTGTCATGGGCTCTTTTGTTCGCAAGCGAGGCGAAGCATATTGGACCGACTTCACGGTACGGCGACGACGTACCCGCGTGCGCATCGGCAAAGTGACCAAGGGCTATGCCGAGAAGTTCGCCACTGAACTGCGGGCAGAAATGCTCCTCAGTCACGGAATTCCGGGAGAAAGCAAGCCCACGGAGATTAGCCTGTCCGGTTTGATGGAAAGGAGCCTTCAAGTTTCCTCCAGCAATAACGCTTCTCGCACACTGGAGAGGGAAGGGCATGCGCTCCGAACCTTCATCAATAAAACAGGTATCAAAAAGGTCTCGGAAATCACACCCCTTCTGATTGAAGACTACAAAACACACAGGCTAAAGGAGGTTTCTCCTCGCACTGTCAACATTGAGGTCGGCGCCGTCAAAACCATGCTGAATCGGGCAGTGCAGCTTGGTATCATGCCAACAAATCCCATTGCCGCGGTGAAGAAGATCAAGGGGCCATCCTGGAAACCGATCCAGTTTTTAACAAAGGAGCAGGTCTCTGCGCTGCTGGAGAATTGTTCTCCGACTTACCGACCGATCTTCTACACGTATCTGAACACGGGAATGCGTCGGGACGAATTGGTCAATCTGGAGTGGTCGGACATCGACTGGCAAAACAAACAGATCCGAATTATCAACAAGGAGAAGAAACGATATCACCCCAAAGGCCAGAAGGAGCGATTCATTCCCATCAAGGATGATCTGATGGCGGTTCTGAAGAAACAGAAAAAAAGGGTGAATGGTTCATACGTTTTTGGCACAACCAACGGTGAACCCCGGCATAACAATATACTCAGAGAATTGAAGAGAGCAGCCAGGAGGGCGGGGATCGAACACATCACGATCCACATGCTCCGTCACACCTTTGCCTCCCATCTTGTCATGGCGGGCGTGGACCTTCCAACTGTTCAAAAGCTCCTCGGACATTCAAGCATTACGACCACTATGATCTATGCCCACTTGGCTCCTGGCCATCTGAGGAGCGCTATTGAGAAGATCAATCTCAGCTGAGCGTCAGATCCTTCTGGGTTTTCCTTTTCAGCCATTTCTCGATTTCAACTCGGTCAAAACGAACGCATTTATTGCTCAGCCTGATGCAGGGGATACGTCCCTCATAAACCATGTTGTAGATGGTCTTAGGCGAAAGCCGAAGGAGCCCGGCCACCTCTTCACATACGAGGTATCTTGCCTGCGTTTCAGGCGGCTTCTCTTCCCTGTGGGGTGAGCGCAGGCGGGGCCACCTGAGAACGCGCATGGGTTTCAGTCTGTGAGAACTTCTTCGGCTATTCTTCATTACCTAACACCATCTTGATCGCCTTCGCCACGCCGTCGGCGCAAGACCGTTGCCATCCTGTCGTTGAGGCGTGTTGCCCCTCCCGATGCCCCAATCCGTCAAACATCCGAACTCTACCCATTGTTGGAAGAACATCAAACGCATTGGCTTCGCTTGCAGCTTAGTTCCAGCGGGTTCTACGAACCGCCTCAGCTGGCGGTCGATTCAACAGGGGATGATGGGCGATGCAGAGCTTCTTCTTCATCTTGATAGCATCCCGAGCGGACTCGCAGAGCCAGTATCGGAATATCGCAGCCTTTCTCATAATGCCGGCCTTGACCGGGTCGATACTGTCAAGGGCATCCACTGGCAGACTGCAAACGCCATACTTGCAGAGGAAAGGATTGAACCCCGCCTTCCACACATTCGTTCTGCTGTAGCCCACGAGAAGCCAGTTCCCATGGGAATCCAGATACGCCCAGACACCCGGGTACCCGGGCTCCGTGGGCCATCCTCCATCGGGCATGCCCTCTGAGCCGCTCAGACACAGAAACCTTTCCGCGTCCACCCTTGCTTCCCACTTCTGAATTTGGATTCGTCCTTCTGGTTTCATCTTGCTCACGGCCATTCCTAACTCTCCCTGCCACACGATTCGTAGTATCTCTTTCTGTGTCTGATTCGCCACTCTCACGGCTTGCTACTCGACCGGGTCCCCTCACTCGCAGTTGCAGTGCTTATGCAGTAGGTCGGTCTCAATGCGAACGTCTTTTGTTTCCTTGCAGAGCGCGACGATCGGGACTGTGCCGGTGGATTTCCATGCTTCAAAAATCGCCTGCTTGAGGAATGAGTAAATGTGAATCCGTTCCTCAACCGACAGGTGATAATGGCTTCCATCCTTGGTCAAGCGAGGGGGCTCCCATTCCATGGGCGGAAGCCCCCAGAGCCTCGCCCAAGTCAACAGTCCAGGTTTCATCTCTCGATAAGTTCCCAGAGTAATCCGTGTCGGAGCGTGGCCGTCTTTTGCCGCCTGCCTCATGAATTCCTCGTAAATGTCTTCCCACCCTTCCACGGGAAAGATCGGGTCAATTCGCCATCTGACCTCGAACCCCATCTCTTCGCCCTTCTTTGACGCGTCGAGCCGACTGGCGATGCTCGGCGAGATACGGACTCCGTCGTTCCATTTGCCTTCCCATAAATCAGCGATCGCTTCTGGGTTGAGGCTGAAGGTCAACAGGATGTTCCTCGGCGAAAGCCCTTCAAGGTAGCGAACATTGGCGCTCTTCGTCAGGAGGATCAGTTTGCAGCCATGAGGATTTGTTCCCGGGTCATTGAACAAAGGGGCAAGGCGGCGGACGTGGCCTGTCACTCCCTCATAGAGCAAAGAGTCGCTTCCGTCTATTCCGAGCCCAAGATTTCTCCGTGTTGGTTTGCGAAGCCATCTCATGACAGCCTCCTTGTAGTCTTCCACATTTTCATACAGGACATGCCGAGAAGGGTCGCACTTGATCCTGTGAGTGAGCATCAGGAAACACGCACGGCATCGGAATCCACACGCACCCCAACCGATCACAAGGTCTGCCCAGTGGGCCGGGCAGTATGTTTCATCCTCTTTTGCCCGATTTGTCCATGATTTGATCAGGTTGCTCTTCCTGACTACACGATAGACCTCAAGCGGTCTCGCTGTACCGAGAACCTCGGCATCTATGCGTTCGAGCTTCCATTTCCCCTGTCGCACCATTTTTTGGACATAGTGATTAACCGGCTTGCCTCGGCTTGTCACACCGGGGTTCGTCCTGATTAGCTTCAGTTCTCTGTCCTCGATGAAACACATTTCCATTGCCCTCACTTTTGGACTTCCTGATATTCACGCTCTGTTTTCTGTCCCTTGGGGACCGCATCTTGGGATTCTTTCTCCCTCTCGAGAGCCTCCGCCATCTCAATCGCCTTTGCCACTGCATCGGCGCAAGACAAAATCTCCTCGCCTTCCTCCTTGCTTGGCCTCTGACAGCTTATGCCCTTCAGCTGCATAACAATGTCGTCCGGCTCAATCCCATTTCGCCATGCGAGGGAAATAAGCCGCCCGATAGCCTCACATTGGCTTGCCGCACATCCGCCAGCTTTCCCACCTCTTATGAACAGCTCAAAGAACCTCCCTTCGAGAGTGTTCACGGTCACGTATAGGGCACCACAGCCAGTCCTTATCTTCACCGTCTGCCCGTGGAGAACCCTTGGTCGCGGTGTAGTTCTCGTGCCAGGACTGTCCGAAGTTCCCGCTTTTGCCTTGGAGACTTCCTTTTTGGCTGCCTTTTCTGAAATGATTGGTTTCGTTGCTCTTCCCATTGTTTGCGAGTCCTGAATACTACGAAGGACTATGTTCTATCTCAACGACGGCGGTTAACTGCGGAAGATACGCTTCCGGATTTTGAAAAAGACGATGAGGGCGATTACCATCCAGAAGATCGCTCCAACCCGGGTCAACGAGAATCGAATCAATCCGATCGCTGCCGCCGCGAGGGTCATGGCGAGCGGGATGCAGATGAGAAGCTTGAGTACGTCGGACAGTGATATCTCTCGATCATCTTCCTTCAAAGACAACCATGCTTCTCTCAACCACGACGCCCATCGTGAGAACAAGTCCTCTTTGGGCGGGGAAGACCTGCCCGGAGCTTCGCGGGAGCCAGCACGAGTGCTGTCCTCCGGCTCTTCACAATCGCTCTTCTCCTCGTCCCATTTCATGTTTCTGTATCCTCCATCTTGGCCTACCTTCTGTATCTGTTGGCGGGAACGTCCCGATCAAGCATCCTGTTCTTCAACCCACGGAAATCACTTCACTTCTCTAAGCGCCAGAGCCTCGAACTTCTTCACCAACTCAGGCACATTCCCGATGAACCAGTAACGTCTTTCGTTATCCACGACCGACGCCATTCGTCGTAATTGCCTCTCATTGACGTCGGAGGGCGAACCCCCAATGCCGATGATGTCCAGCTGGATACCCTGCCGTTTCAGCTTCTCAGCCACGGGTTCCGGGTCTCCCCCTTTATTCGCGTGTCCGTCGGTCAGCACGACTATCCGGCCGCCACCGCTTCGCGGGCATTTGCTGATTAGTTCTCTGGCC
>Ga0315551_10001828_pt1 | contig 15972 bp, 17 predicted proteins | sample SalMarSW160290MG_FD_203678 | JGI IMG/M metagenome (GOLD analysis project Ga0315551, IMG submission 203678) | Salt marsh sediment microbial communities from the Plum Island Ecosystem LTER, Massachusetts, United States - Salt Marsh Sediment SW1602-90 ... | reverse complement strand
TAGGCTCGACTATTCTTGCCTAACAAATACATTTTAGCATAATGCAGGGTGCTATGTCAAAAATACAAACGTGGAACTTTTAATGTTCTGATCGCTCCTACCTGTCATTGCGAGAAGCCGTAGGCGACGAAGCAATCTTCGGTACAAAATCGTGGATGAAGGGATTCCTTCACGCCTCTATAATATTAAATACTAAATTCCAAGCACCAAATCCTAAACAATATCGGAATTCAAAAATTAAGATGACAATTCAAAACGGGAAAATGTAGTGCGGGGCTTTAGCCTCGTGCAAAGGCATGATTGCACGACCTTAAAAGGTCGCACTACAATCGTATTTGGAATTTAGCCAGTGAGATTGCCACACCTTGCTCGCAATTACATCCCCCACCCTGTCATTGCGAGAAGCCGTAGGCGGCGAAGCAATCCCGCGAGATTCCTCGCTCACGCTCGAGACAAAGATTGCCACGCCCCGACAAGTCGGGGCTCGCAATGACAGGGTGGAGTTGTTAATCAATCCAATGTTAATATGGTGGAAAAAATTTGGGCAATATGGACATTTGTGAGCAATTAAGGAATAAACTTAAGGAAGCTGTGGAGAAGAGCAGAGCCGATGGCATACTCCTGTCAGGAGGGCTCGATACTAGCGTTTTGGCCTATGTAGCCAGGCCAAGTGTGGGCTTCACAGTGGCTTTAAAGGATTCCCCGGCATCTGACCTTGTCTATTCAGAAAAGGTTTCCAAGCTCCTGGGAATACAGCATAAGAAAATGGAGTTCACTACGGAAGAAGCACTTGCCACCCTTCCCCTGGTTATAAAAATACTGAAAACCTTCGACCTTGCCTTGCCCAACGACCTTTCCATATATTTTGCCCTTAAACTTGCCAGGGAGAATGGAAGTAGTTCTATAATGACCGGTGACGGAGCCGACGAGCTCTTCGCCGGTTATTCTTATATGGCAGAGCTTCCTCCCGAAGACCTGGGAAGATATATAAGAAGACTCTCACAAAACTGGCACTTCTCAGCCAATGAGCTTGGTGGGGCATTGGGTGTTGAGGTAAAGCAGCCCTTCCTTGAGGAGGATTTCGTTCGCTTTGCTCTGGAAATAAGCCCGGAGCTCAAGGTCAAAGACGGGGTAGGGAAGTATATCCTGAGGAAGAGCTTCGAGGGGCTGTTGCCGGCGGAGGTAGTGTGGCGGAGAAAGGAGCCCATAGAATACGGCTCGGGCTCCACCAAGCTTCACGAAATAATAAACAATATGGTCACAGATGGAGAATTCCAATCGGCAAGAAAGGAAGTTGACATAAAGTTCATAAACAAAGAGCACTTCTTTTACTGGCGTATCTATAGTGAAGTTGTGGGAAAGATTCCCAAGGCCAGGGATGATGAAATTAACTGTCCCTGCTGCGGAGCAGGCATGGGCGTGTACCACTGCCCCACCTGCGGCTTCTGCCGCCCGCTGAAGGAATCGTATCAGCTCGGTTCATGACTCCCGCCGGCCGTGATAAGGGTGGTGGGCAACTTATTAATGGGGTGGGGATAAACACATACTTCGGCTCCGTAAACTTTCTTGATATTCGGCGCTGTGAGTATGTCAGGCGGCGTGCCTTCGACGTAAACCTTCCCTCCATTTAGCATGACCATCCAATCACAGTATTGGGCAGCTAAGTTCAAATCATGTAAAGCGATAATGACGGTCAAGCTCTGCTCCAGGCAAAGGCTCTTAACTAGATTAAGAATCTCGACTTGATGGTTTATATCCAGATTGGCAGTTGGTTCGTCAAGGAGCATCGCCTTGGGCTGCTGGGTTAGTGCCCGAGCGATAATAAGCCTCTGTCTCTCTCCTCCCGAGAGCTCACTTACTCTGCGCTCGGCGAAGGACTGGGTATGTGTTGCCTCCATGGCTTGCCAGGCGATAGCCAGGTCCTTTCCTCCCTCGTAGCGAAGAAGTCCGAGGTGAGGCGTCCGTCCCATAAGCACCACTTCAAAAGCAGTGAACGCCCCGGGCAAAGCTGGGCTTTGCGGCACTGTGGCCACAAGGCGAGCCAGTTCATCATGCTTAATAGTTCTTATGTCACGGCCGTCAATCGAGATACGCCCGGAGAACAGGTCTATTACCCGGGTCATTCCCTTGATTAATGTTGACTTCCCCGAGCCATTGGGGCCAACCAGCCCCAGTACTTGGCCTGGCCTGGCCTTCATACTTACATCGTGCAAGATGGCTCGGTGGTCGTAGCCCAGGCTGACATTATCCAGCTCAATCATAGTGTCTTATCCTTTCAGAAGAAAGCAAGCCCCTTCCTTCTGCGCAGTAGATAAAGAAAGAAAGGTGCTCCACAGAGAGCAGTAATTATTCCTACCGGAATCTCCGTAGGAGGAATTATGGTACGGGCCAAAGTATCGGCCAGGATGAGGAAGATGGCGCCAACCAGTGTGGATAGAGGAAGCAAAAATCGGTAGTCCGGCCCCCAGATAAGCCTCACTGCGTGAGGGATGAGTATGCCGACAAAACCGATAAGGCCAGTGAAGCAAATCGCTGAGGAAGTAATAAGGGTGGCAGCCGCCAGTAATATGAGCTTGATCCTTTCCACATTGATGCCCAGTTGTTGGGCTTGCTCTTCGTCAAGCTGCATTACATTGAGCGGTCGGGCATGAATCCAGATGACTACCAGGCCCGCTAACACACAAGGGAGGACCGTCCACACCTCAGACCATTTAGTCAGGTAAAGTCCGCCCAGCAGCCAAAATACAATCCCATGTAGTTCTTCACCGGAAATGGTCATGAGATAGGAAGTGATGGAGGCCAGAAGAGCACTCATAGCTACTCCAGCCAGGATAAGGGTGGTGGCGGGCAAGGTTTTGCCGATACGAGCCAGCAAATAGACCACAGCCACGGCCCCTATAGCACCAATGAAGGCAAATAATGGCACGGCCCCAAAAGCCATCCAGGCTAATGTAAAAGGAGTAATCATGGCAATGGTCGCCCCCAGTCCGGCTCCTGATGCCACGCCTAAAAGATAGGGGTCGGCCAGAGGATTGCGAAACAGTCCTTGATAAGTGGCTCCGGCTACTGCCAGGGCTGCCCCTACTAAACCTGCCAGCAAGATGCGCGGCAGCCTGATATCCAGAATTATCGTTTTCAGAATTTCCAGGCTCAACGGCGCCCCGTAAATTTCGGGAGAAACAGGGGTAATATGAACGAAGGGCAGTTGGGAGAGAAGGACTTGAAAAGTAGTGGTGAAGGGTATATGAACGCTTCCCAAAGTAGTGGCAAACACGACTACCACTACCAGCAGTGCAGTAAGCCCCAGTAATGAGTAAACTCTACTTTGCCAGCGAATGGCAAAAGGGATAACGGGCTCGCTAAATACCTCAGACGCAGTACGTGCCATGGTTAAATTCTAAATCCGAAATTTCAAACTCTAACCCCCAAAAGTAGTCAGTAGTCAGGATTCAGCAATCAAAGTCGTCTCCTCCCTACTGGCTACTGACTTCTGAATTCTCCCCATTTTAGGATTTCGAATTTCGTGCTTAGGATTTGTTACTTTTGAATTGTCATTTTGCATTTTTACTTTTGCCTTTTGATTTTCTCTTAATATTCGATACCTTCCCGGCTTTTTATCCCTTGACTGTAAGGATGCTTCACTTCCCTCACCTCGCTGACCAAATCTGCCTTTTCTATAATCTTTTCTGTGGCGCTCCGACCGGTTAAGACGAGCTCTAAATTTTCTGGCTTCGTCTCCAAGAGAGAGAGAACCTCTTCTTCTTTTAGAAAGCCGTCGCGCACGGCAATGTTTATCTCATCCAGGACCAGCATATCCCAGGATGGGTCTCGGAAGAGCTTCTTAATAAATTCCAGCCCCCTGGAACATTCCTGACGGACATCGTCGGGATTCAGTTCCTTGTAGAAGTGAGGATGTTTTTTAGCGAAAAGGAAAGTCTTTATCCCCAGCTTTTCCAGGGATTTATGTTCACCGTAGCCGAATGCCTCAGGGTCTTTAAAAAAAGAGACTAAGCCGACTTTGAAACCGTGCCCGGCAGCGCGGGCTGCCTGACCGATAGCGGCAGTGGACTTTCCTTTGCCGGCTCCTGTATAAACCTGAATTAAGCCCTTCTCTTTCATTTCATTCCCCCTTTATTGTAAGTCAGCCGATATTTCCAAGAACCATACGTTATCTCTTCTTTTCCTTTCACCCCTGGTAACCTTGAGCGCTTTCCTGAAAACGGGCCCGTCGGTGACGAAGGTGTGATATTCGCCGTTTTCACCGCAGGGATGGGAGCCGAGTTTGCTGATTTGCCTTACCAGAGCTTTGTCTAAAACTTTTCCCAGGAAGGTCTCCTCCAATCTGGTGGCGACCACCATAGCTTTGAATTTCAATTTAAGAAATTCCTCGATTAGCTCTTCTGCCTTTATCCCCCAGAGGGGCAAAAATGCCTTTATCCCGACCTCGCTGCATACCTTCTCCACCCATTCCCGATGCTCTTCTAAATCCATATCGCCGAACACGCCTCCTTCGATGCCTTTATCCTTGAGTGCCCTGGCAATTTTTTTAAAGTTCTCCTCATAATCTTCCCATGACGTCTTCACCTGGATGAGGGGAATGCCGATGGCTTCTGCCTGCAGAGCTAAAACACTGGCTTTAGTCCCGTGGGACCTCGACCTCTCACCATCCTCAGAGATAAAGTTAAGCAGATATAGAACTTCGTGCCCCTGGGAAATCGCCTTATACGTTGCCAGGGCACATTCCTTACCCCCGCTCCAGGAAGAAAAAACCTTCACTTAGCTAATCCTCAGGCTCCTCAAATATCTCGGGTTGAATGAAATAGGCAAACCACTCTAAGCCCTTGACCAGTCGGGGGCCCGGGCGCTGAACTAAGTCATCATCGCCTTGATAGATTCTGCCGTTTTGTCTTGCGTCGGTACTATTAAGCGAAGTCTCGTTCATCGCCCAGTCAAATGACCATTCGCTGGTGATAATTACTTCAGGGTTGCGGGCAACGACCTCTTCAATCGTGATTGTCGCATAACCGGTGATATTTTGACAGATGTTCACCCCGCCTCCTTTTTCAATTAGCTCGTGGATGAAAGTCTCCGGGCCAGCAGTCCACAACGGGTCATGCCAGACGATATAAAAGACCCTTGGTCTTTCTTCTAATTCTTCGGTCTGATTAGTTACTGCTTGAATCCTGCTTTCCATTTCAGATGTAACTGACTGGGCCTCCACTTCCGTGTCAGTTATTTCCCCTACTGTTTTAATATCATTAAGCAAGTCATCTAAATCAGTAGTCTTTATACCAAATACTGTAAGCCCCAGCCCTACCATGCTATTGATAACGTCCATGGTAGTACCATACGCGACTAGTACGAGGTCAGGGTTGAGAGCAACTATCTTCTCTATATCTGGTGTGTCATAGCTACCCACCTTTTCCTTCTCCAGGGCTTCGGGGGGATAATCGCACCAATCCGTTACTCCCACCACCTTGTCCCCCAGGCCCAGGGCAAACAGGATCTCGGTGTTAGAGGGAGCCAGGGATACGATTCTTTGGGGTGTTCCGTTAATGGCGACCAGCCTTCCCAGGTCATCAAATATATATTCTACGTCTGTCTGCCCGGTAGGGGTGCAGGCTGTCAGGACAAGAGATATGGTCAAAAGCGCCAGGAACCAGTTTGTCCCCCGGGCAACGATTTGCTTACAAAAGCTTTTAGTGCAACTCATTTTTGCCTCCTTCTACACAAAATTACTTTATTTTATACAAGTGTAGTTGATTAAGCCCTATTATAAAATGCCACAAAGCGGATGTCAAGGCTTTTCGCCGGAATTCTTGTGATTTTCTGAGATCGTCACGCGAATGTCATTGCGAGCGAAGCGTGGCAATCTCGTGGAGAGCCACGAGATTGCTTCGGCTGACATCGTCAGCCTCGCAATGACAGGGAAGGGTGATGCCTCACAATGGCAGGCGTCTAAGTGGTAGACGCCCTGGGGAAATTTTTACGTAAGTCGATAATCTGGTGGCCTAGATTTTCCTCTTCCAATCTCTGTACCAAAATTGAAACCTTGTCCTCGCTACAGACAACCATGAAGGACAGGCCGCAGTAAGCTGCCTCTATGGCTGCTTCCCGGACACCATGAACGTAATCGGGCTTTACACCTATCTGCATCAATGCTACCAGGGCTTCCGTGCCCATTGCTCCCACCAGCCTCGCTTCCTTTACTTCCCTTTCCAATCGGGCCAGGTCGGTGCTCCTTGAACCTCCATCCTGCACATTGGGGACTTTGCCTATCATTACTTCGGCTGGCTTGAGTTTTATTACTCCTTCAACGTTGCCAATGCCGACATCCTGTCTTTTTTTAGCCTCGGTTACGGCTATTCCTTTAGCCCCTTTACCACTAATGACATCGGAGGCGAAGAGTAAGCCGTCCTTCATATATAGCGATGCTGGTTGACCGACGGATAAGTCGCTATCAGCTATGGCAGTTGTAGTTGATATATCAGCCACGACTTTGCTCACAACCCAGGCGTAACTATGTAGCTGCCGGGACATCTGCAAAATCCAATCTACGCCCTCCCTGGTTACCTTATATCGGGAGCGACCCTCGGAGCTCAGCCAACCGTCCTTTATCAATTCCTTCACGTACTCGGAAACCGCCTGCGAAGTGATGCCCAATCTGGGGGCGATATCTTTCTGCTGTATGTTAGGCTGATGTGCGGCTATTTCCACCATTATCTGAAACTTAGTAGCCAAATTTTTACTCTTTAGTATCTGCGCCATGTCAACCATTATATCACTTAATAATCAGGCTATAGTTAACTGAATGAATCTTCATAACCCTCTTTATCCCCCTTATCTTAAGGGGATAGAAGAAGAGAGATTCCATGACAAGAAGGTTGCCAGGTAGAGAGTCCTTTTGTTAAGAGTTGATACGCAACATCTATAGAATCCCCCTCTTAAGTTAAGAGGGGGCTAGGGGGAGTTATGAAGCAGTGAATCATTGCCTCACCCAGACCCTCTCCCTTAAAGGGAGAGGGTCTTATACGAAGGATTAGTAAAGCGAGCTGGGGCAAACGCTTCTCAAAATGCACCTGTTGCAACGAGGCTGCCGGGCGTGGCATATCCGTCTGCCATGCTCTATCATATGGATGTGGAATTGATATACCTTTGAGGGCGGAGTTTGCTTCTGAAGCAAGCCGTGTGCCTTCTTTAGGGAGGCTCTGGAATCAATCAGTCCCAATCGTTTGGCTACCCGAAAAACGTGGGTATCCACGGGCAGGGATGGCTTCCCCAGGGAAAAAAGCAGCACGCAGCTAGCTGTCTTATATCCTACCCCGGGCAGACGCATTAAGTAGTCTTCAGCCTCAGCCATGTTCATCTCTTTGAGGGAATCAAGGCTGATACGACCCTGCTCTTTTTCAATTTGCTCAAGTGCCTGCTTGATTCTAACGGCCTTGATTTGGGATAGTCCCCCGGACTTAATAACCCGGGCGATATGCTCTGCTGGAGCCGAAGCCATAGCTTCCCAGCTATCGAAGCTAGCTTTAAGAGAGGCAAAAGCTCTTCCCGAGTTTGCATCCGAGGTATTTTGAGACAGTATGGTTCCTATGAGCACATCAATAGGGTCTCTGCTTGACTGCCACTTGCGAGGCCCGTATTCCTGCTCTAAGAGCTTGATGGCTTCCTCAATGGCCACTAGCTCAAAAATATCATGTCGGTGCCTCTTGATGCAAAGATGACTTACTTCCTTGTGATTGTGAGACACTTTCCCCTGTCATTGCGAGGAGCGAGATTCCTCGCTTACGCTTCGGAATAGGCTCCGCAATCTCTCCGCCCCATCTGTCTTTGCGAGAAGCCGTAGGCGACGAAGCAATCTTGCTGGGGTTGTTGAGATTGAGATTGTCACGCACCTTGCAGGTGCTCGCAATGACGAAAAAGAAAAGCTCAGAAGTGTAGTGGCGGAGTTTATCTCTGCCTATCTACTTATCTGTTCCAGGCTTTTCTCCAGTTGTCTCTGTGGGTGTTAAATTTGGCTAGAAAGCGAGCGATTTCCTCGCGCTTAAATCTCCGGTCACCCCGGGGGGTAATGCGGTATGCCTTTATTCTTCCGTTGTTACTCCACCGCCTCAGGGTGTTAGGATGGACATGGAGGAGTTGGGCTACTTCCCTTACCGTCAGCATGTCATTCATTTGTTCGCTTGCCATATCTTTCCCCTTCTTCTCTTTAATTAACCTAGCTTAAGGGTAACTCACTTCAGCTAACCGCACAATCACCCGAAAGTATCAATTTGATTAGAAAATGGTCATGGGAAGAAAGTCCTAGATTGGGAAGAAAGGTTAATTTAAGTATATTGACTTCCCTTCGAGGAGATGTTACTCTAACAAGGGAGGGGTGGCTCCTTACTTATACGAGTCATTCTCACATGTGTTATTATGAATAAGCTACGTAAAGGAACACTAAGAGAGCGATTGCATAAGCTCTCGGGAATGTGAGTTGGGTGGTTGGAGAAAACTGATAGCGGGCAAGTGAATATGTAGGGAGGATAGGTCAAAAGTTCTGTTGCCGTTTTGTGTGTGAGGAGGCGGTGAAGCTGTGCCTGTAGTTGGTCGCTTGGGTTCTGTGAGGCTGATAGCGAAACCGACCTGGGAGGTTAGGTTCGTTTTTGTTTGGTGAAGGAGATGAAAGTTCTGGTTGTCGGCTACTCCCAAGACTTACCGCAAGCTATTTCCTCTATACTTAAGGTAAGATGGCCGGACTTAAGTTTAGTCCACGCCAATGAAGCCAGGAAAAGCCTGGAGCTAATACATAGAGAACAACCAGACATCGTTATGTTTCACCTTTCTGAACGAAGCGAGGGAGCACCACCCCTGGACTGCTTTGACATTATAAGCCAGATTCACAGTTTCTCCGGTGTGCCCCTCATTGTTATTAGCCAGATCGATGATGTCATGGACAAGGTAAAAGCTCTGGAGATGGGAGCCGATGACTGGATGTCTCCGTCTTTAATCCCCATGGAATTTATTGCTAAGGTCAATGCTATTCTCCGCCGCCGCTCCCCCAATAAGCGCGATGTTTCCTTTTTCCTGAATGACAAGATGTCTATAAATTACGCCACTCGCCAGGTACGCATCTTGGGAAAGCCAGTGAAGCTAACTCCTATTCAATATAAACTCCTTTGTCATTTAATTGAGAACCAGGGAAGGGTATGCAGCAGCGCCGAGCTGCTCCGGCATGTCTGGGGTCCCAACTATAGCGATGAAAGAGAACTCCTCAAGCTGAGTGTTTACCGCTTGAGGTCTAAAATCGAAGCAGACCCTTCGAACCCCGAAATCATCTTCAATGAAAGGGGCATAGGCTACGTTATCAGGGCCTCCGGTTCGAGGGGGTAGAGACACTCCCTTTATCACTGTAAAGCTCCTCCCCCCCTTGTCATTGCGAGGCACGATAGTGCCGAAGCAATCCCGGTGGGGAGCCAAGGGGATTGCCACGCACCTTTCAGGTGTTCGCAATGACGAAACGGTGTGTCATTGCTCCGGGATTGCTTCACTTCGTTCGCAATGACATAGAGAGTATGCTGAAACCAAAAAGAAACCTTTTGTAACCAAAAAGAAACCCCTGGTAACCGAGTAGCTACTGACTTTTCTAACATTCCCCACTACACTGGACTTAAGTACTGGTACTTAAGTTATGACAACTCTCAGGTCGGTATTTGGCGATGCAGATTTAAGCAAAGCCATTCTGCTTGGCGCTGTTCTCGTCGGGTTGAATATTCTGGATGCGCGGTTGACGGAGGTCGCTGTGAGGCTCGGGAGTTATGAACTTAACCCCTTGCTCGGGGCGGGATTTGGCAGCAGCATATCATTTAAGGGACTGAGTGCCGCTGCAATAGCCTTGACGTTGGTGGTATTTAAGCAAGGCAGATTGTTGAAGCCGCTGAGCCTGGGGATGGTGCTTGTTTGTGCCTGGAATGGACTGGCGATTTGGTCTTGGTACATGGGATCGAGTTAAACATGGAGAAGATTTTGCTCGTTTGTCCCGACTTAGCGATGACAGATAACTTAATCTTTGTATTACAGCATTCCGGTTTTCAAATTATAAACGCTGCCGGGAGCAAGCAAGCTTTGGCTGAGATAGATAGAAGCTTTCCTGACCTCATAGTGATGCGCGAGAACAGCCGCAGACTGAATGGAGATGAGCTTTGTATCCGCATTCGGGAGCTATCCGATGTTCCTATAATCGTTCTCGGTCAGGAGCAAGAAGAGGTGGCGGGAGTCGAGTTTCTGGAAATGGGCGCTGATGCCTATCTGACCTCTCCCTTGAGCTTGAGGGAATTGCTAGCCAGGGTTCGCTCCTTGCTGCGCCCACCCGGCCCTCTCAAGAAACATGAAAGAGAATAGTTGAGTTTGAAAATGCCAAATAGTCTGTGTCTAAAAACCTTTTTGAGTACTACGATTGCCGATGCCCTGGACCCGTTCCCAGGTGGGTCGATCTGGGCGACCGGGCTTCCTTATCCAGTCTCCTCTTCCTCAGCGGGAGTTCTCTCTCCGCTTGACGGAGATGGGCAGGGTGAGGGTGAGCCCGGTAAGGCACACCTTAAATCAAAAATGAGGTGGGATGGTTAATGAGAAACTCCATGAAAGGAGGAACATAAAAAATGAAAAAAATAGGACTTTTATCTTTAGCGCTGGTCCTGGCTCTTGGCACGCTGGGTGTGGCCTACGCTCACTGGACCGACACCATCACCATCGAGGGCACGGTCAACACGGGCAGCGTTGACATCAATGTAGAATATTACTCGGGCACCGACATTTACAAGGATCTGAGCAATGATGGGATAGTCACGGTCTATTGGGTCAAGGATGCTGATGGTAATCCAGTCTGGTCCAGTGGAACCCCGCCTGCTAATGGGTTACTGGTGGCTTATGCTAAAGCCGAGCCTGGTGAACCAGATGACACCGTAGTGATCACCTATAACAATACCTTCCCGTGCGAAACTCTGGTCGCCGACTTCATCGTACACTACACCGGCAGTGTCCCGGCGATGGTGTATGCGGATATCAACACCGAGGATCAGTGGCTTGAAGACCTGTGGAATGACGGCCATGCTGGTGTTTACGGCGCGCGGGTTGATATGGAACAAGGCTTTGAATTCATCGAGCCCATAGAAGAACTGCCCATCCAGATGCACTACTGCGATTACGCCAAGGTCTGGCTCTGGCTGCACCTCCCGCAGGATGATGCCTACATGAACCTAACCGGCAGTTTCAACGCCACCATTACTGCCGTCCAGTGGAACTACACACCGGAATAAAGTCAGGACTGGTGCGGGGGCTAAATGCCCTCGCCTGTCCCCCAAACTTTGGAGAAAGGAGACTATAAGGGGGAAATAAGATGAAAAGAATTGGTTTACTTTGTTTAGCCTTAGTCCTGGCTTTGGGCACGCTCGGTGTGGGCTACGCTCACTGGATGGACACCATATACATCGAGGGCCAGGTCACGACTGGTTCGCTTTGCTGGGAGTTCGTCCAGTGCAGCATGGTAGACGAGATTCCACCAACTAATCCGGGTGGCGATGCGGGTGTGCCGTCATATTTGGCTGACTATACCTGCAATAATGGTTTTGCGGGTCAGAACTACTGGCATCTGGATAAGAACGTTGGCTGGGGTGTACAGAACATTACTGATAATGGGAAAACACTTGAAGTCACCTTGAATAATGTCTACCCCTGCTACTTCAACTCGATGTCCTTCTACGTCAATAACTGTGGAACAATCCCGCTGAAGGTTGACCACGTTGTCATCAACGGGCAAAGCTATAACGGGGGCGTACCTTATGTGCAGTATGACTTCAACAACGACTGCGCGTACGATTTCGAGATCCAGTGGGGCGATAACTGGGGAGAGCAGATTGACCCTGGTGCACGGTCACCGGAGTTCAGCTTCTGGATGCACGTGCTCCAGCCCTGTCCTCAATCCCAGCTTGATACTCTGACCTTCAACATCACGCTGGTAGCTGTCCAGTGGGACGGATACCCGCTCCCGCTGCCATAAGACTAAAGCTAGGCTAACGACAAAACGAGAAGGGGGTGCGGGGCGATTTACCCCGTCCCCCTCTCCTTGGCAGAGGAAGAGGCAAAGGTTTATAATGGTCTTTACCCCTTCCCCTGGGAAGGAGAAGGAAATAGTGAAACTGCCTTTCCTGTATAAAGATAAGGTGAAAACTTGAGAAAAAGAAGCAGGTTTGCCCGGGTGGGAATGCTGTCCATCGCGCTGCTTCTATCCCTGGGCATCATGGGCGTCGGCTACGCTGCCTGGACGGACACGATTAGCATTTATGGAACGGTGGAGACGGCTAGCTGGGGTGGTAGTCTGAGCAACCCCGTCCCTACCAGCGCAAATATTACTTTGAGCGTGGTACTGCCGGACACTCTCAACGTTAGCGTGAGCAATGCTCATGCGAACACCCAGTACACCGGCAGCTTCAAGGTAAATAATGCAGGGACGGTGCCAATGAGGATAGAGAGTATTGTTTTGGCCCCGCCTTCCGGTACTACGGCGACTGTATCAGGGGTGAGCGCAGGCGACCAGATAGACCCGGGGGAGACGAAGTCCGCCGTCGTGAGCACGAGCACCCCCATTGGATGTATGAGCTACAACTTCACGGTGACTTTTACCTTTGTCCTCTGGAATGAGTAATTTTGTCTAAGGCAAACGTGGCTGGAAAAGAGAGAAAGATGACATTGACAAGGAAGGTAAGGGATTGATGAAGAAGGTTCACTTTGTCAAAGCGGGACTAGTCTGCCTGGCGGCGGTAGTGGTGTTGGGAGGCCTAGGGGCAGTCTATAGTTACTCGTCAGGCACACTGAGAGCCGGCGACATGGTGGCAACGGCCTGTTTTGATGGACCATTCACATGGGTGGTCTCCAACGATGATGGCAAGGTGACCAGCATATCTCCTTATGGAGTCATTGACCCCGGTGATGACGGCGGCGGCACTAACTATGATAAATGGGGTGACCAGAGCAGCGATGATCCCTCGGAACTGCAGACCAGGGGCGTTGAGTGCGCCAGGTATGATAAAGACGTGGCGCGGACGATTGCCTGGAGGTCATGTGACCGCAAGGAAATCACTGTGCTGCTAGAAAACGCCTACCCATGCTATTACCCGACGGTCTTCTTCGGTCTGAAAAATAACCAGAGTTTTTCTGTCAAAATTCAGAGTATTGATATTAGTTATGACATACCTGAACTCACCGTCACGGTTGACGGGGTAGCTGTAGGCGATGTCCTCTCCTCCGGTCAGGAGGTCACCGGTAGACTGGGAATTCACGTTGAGCAGTCTGCTCAGCAGAACTCAACCTATAATGTTGAGGTTAAGATAGTGCTGGTTCAGAAGGAAGAGTCGGGCTGCGGTTGGGGTTGGTGGGGAGGGTGGAACTGGTGGGGTTGGCGTGGTTGGTGGGGTTGGAAATGGTGGTGTTGAGGGAGAACGCTAAGCATAAGCTTCAGATTTAGCTGGCTCCCACTTGACGCGCTGGTGGTTTGTCTCCTATAGTGGCGTTACGGTGGATATAAGCCTTAGAGATGACCCGAGATATAACTGGCGGCTTGTTTTTGGTCTGCTTGCCGCCATATATTGCCTGATAAACCTGGGACTGCCCCGTCTCCCCATTGACCCATTCGCCAGGACTTACGTCATTCAGCCCGTACTCTGGGGCCTTTTGGCCTGGGCAATACTGGTCCTGCCCAGGTACAGGACCGCCGGCGGATTGAGGGTCAAGTCTGCCATTATCCAGTTGGCGCTGATAATTGGCTTTTTCCAGGTGCTGCTCTATGTCATTGGCGGACTCTTCTCCGGCTTTGGCAAAAGCCCCTATTCCTTCACACCGACGAGCATTCTGACCAATCTAGTCTTTGTTGGTGCGATGCTGGTGGGCATGGAACTCAGCCGGGCCTGGCTCATCAATCGCCTGGGGAAAAAGCATACCCTTCTGGCGTTAGTCTTCGTCGCCGTGCTCTACACCTTGCTATCCATCCCCTTAGCTCGCATCACTGGTCTAACGCTGGGGCTTGACTCCATCACCTACGTGAACTCGGCTGTCCTGCCAGCACTGGCTGAGAACCTGCTGGCCTCATTCCTGGCTCTGATGGGCGGGCCGTTGGCTTCCATTGCCTACCGCGGGATACTCCAGGCGTTCTGGTGGTTCTGCCCCATCCTTCCCAACCTGCCCTGGGCATTCACTGGACTTATCGGGACGGTGGTGCCCATTGTCGGGCTGGTGCTGGCAAATAGCCTGCGCTCGCGGCGCCAGCCTGGGCAGGCCAGACGAGAGAAGGAAGGCTCTCTGGCCGGCTGGGTTGTTACCACGATTGTCGCCGTAGCCATAATCTGGTTTGCCGTCGGGCTTTTCCCGGTGCAACCGACCACGGTGATCAGCGGCAGTATGAGGCCGACCCTGGACGTCGGCGATGTCGTCATCATCGCCAAGGTGTCGGCGGCTACTGTCAAGCCAGGTGATATTATCCAGTTCCGGGAGGCGGAAGGTGTTACCACAGTACACAGAGTGGTCGAGATTCAGGAAAGTGAAGGGCAAAGAGTTTTTATAACCCAGGGGGATGCCAACAGTGAGCCGGATGCCAACCCCGTTCTCGCCGCGAATGTGGTGGGTAAAGCGGTCTTTGACATTCCCAAGATAGGCTGGGCAGCCATAGCGGTTAAGGAATTCTTTATGGGATAGCTGTAAACAATGTCAAATTACAAAGCTCAAATGACAAAGAGGAATGGTTTTAGCATTTGACCTGCCCGCTTGCCTTCGCTGACCTGCCCGCCGCACAGCTATGGCAGGCGGGAGCTTTGGCGCAAGCAGGCCAGGGCTCGGCAGGCGGGGCATTTGGATTTCAATTGACATTTGGATTTGTTCAGGGCAACTACACGAATCTGGATTGACACCGTAGTTTTTACTCTTTAGAATAGGGAGATAAAGCTGATGAAGGTATGGAAGGTCTTTGCCAGGTCACGAAGGGCAAGAATAATCTGCTTCGCCCTGGCTGGTGCTCTGCTGATTGCTTCAGTGGTTGGGCTCGGGCATCCCGTGGCGGCGCCGACCGAGGAAATACCGGCGGCGAAATATGAGCATATGGGGCAGTTCGACTACACGGTTTACCTCAAGCCCAGTATTCTTTATGGCGATGTCATACTGACCGAGGAAGAAGAAGAGGAGGAGGCCCCTATGGTTTTCTTTCGAAATATCATTCGAGAGGTGCAACTGGTCTTCAGCTACAACTTTGATTCCAGTCAGTCACTGGCTAATGTTACTAATGAAGTGGTGGTGTCAATAATTGCCGAAAACCCTGGCTTGTGGCGGAAAGAAATGACAGAGCTGGAAGAGACCCATGCGGGAAAGAAATTCACGGTGGACTTTCCTTTGAATCTCAGTCACCTTGATAACATAGTCGATGATATTGAGGAGGATATAGGAATTGCCAGCAGCACGAGGAACTTCATTATCAGAGCTGTGGTTCATACCACGGCCGAGACTACTATGGGCAAGACCATCGAGGACGAATTCAGCTATGAGCTTACAGCCGTACTCACGGCTAAGAAATTAGAACTGAAAGGCGCCCTCGGGGGTAGTGAAGAGGGTTCCAAGGAAGGAATAAGGTATGCAGGGAAGGGCCGCTTCGACTACGAGGTATATCTCAAGCCAAATAATCTTTATGAAACAGATGTGCTCAGGTCGGAGGTGCCCCCTGTGGCAGAGCCTCCGGCATCTCCCCAAACCCTGGGTCCAGGGCTGTTGTACTTCCCCAAGATAATTAGCAGCATCAAAGCAAGTTTTTCTTATCAGTTTCTCTGTGATAGACCGATAAGCGAGCAGTCACAAGAGGTGGAAGTCACCGTTATAATAGAGAACCCTGAGAATTGGAGCAAGAGCCTTGTCGTGGTGCCCAAAACAAGCAAAGCAGGCAGCTTTACTATATCC